>TARA_B100000686_G_scaffold65412_2_pt1 | contig 79609 bp, 49 predicted proteins | sample TARA_B100000686 | Tara Oceans TARA_B100000686 (sample SAMEA2622733) | marine metagenome | biome: marine biome (ENVO:00000447); feature: marine epipelagic mixed layer (ENVO:xxxxxxxxx); material: "saline water (ENVO:00002010), including plankton (ENVO:xxxxxxxx)" | depth 150 m
CTTGTCATACAATTCTAAGAATGCTTGCTTTGTTTCATCATCAAATCTGTTGATGCTGTACTGGATAGCGTCTTCTTTAGAACCGAAGATCTCAAATGCTTTTACGATGTGAACCAACCTACGTGTGGAGATCACCTCATCAATTCCTCCATCAGCGAAGGTCTTACGGATGATCTGTGCCCAGTCAGCAAGACGTGCACAGAAGTCTTTGTCAGCACATTGCTTGTGCAGAATTTTTACTTCTATTGCTGGTGATGGATACTCCTGTTCAAGAGTGATCGCAAATCTCTCAAGGAACGCTTCGTTAAGAACGTTAGTTCCTATGAATCTACCATCGTCAGAACCTTTACCCTTTGTGTTCGCTGTCGCAATAACATTGAACCCATCAGCAGGTCTTACATACTTACCTATCTTCTTAAGGAAAACACCCTTGCCTTCAAGGATGGACTGTAGACAAAGAATCTTGTTTGATGCAAGATCAATTTCATCTAGAAGGAGGATAGCTCCCCTTTCCAGTGCTTCGATAACTGGTCCATTATGCCATACAGTGCTACCATTAGAAAGACGGAACCCACCAATAAGGTCATCTTCGTCTGTTTCAACAGTAATATTAACTCGAATCAACTCTCTATTTAGACTTGACGCTGCTTGCTCTACACCAAATGTTTTACCGTTACCAGATAGACCAGTGATAAAGGTAGGATAGAACTTCTTACTCTTAATAATCTTCTTAACAGAATTGAAGTTTCCGAATGGAACATAAAGTTCATCCTTAGAAGGTACTAGAGATGCTTTTGGATCTGACTTAACGATCTGCTTTTCAAAAACCTCACGTGCTTCTTCGATGGTTAAGTTCCACTTACCTATGGACTTCTTGTACTGCTTAAGTCTCTTCTTGATTGTTGCATATGAACATTTGAATTCATCTGCTGCTTTCAATAATTCTTGTGTAGAAACTTCAGTCCCGAAGTTGCTTGTAAGGTACTCAACAACTCCTTCAGTTGTTACAGGGATTTCAGTTTGGAATGCCATAATGTGTTTTCTGTATTTGTTTTGTATGTACTAAGTATAGTGCAAAAAAGGGGTCTTGCGACCCCTTAGTAGACACTTATCCAACTGTCTCAGCGAATGATGCGAGCATCTTTTTATTGGATGCTTTGTTCTTGAACATCTTCTTGAACGCTGCACCAACTTGTGCCTTTGTTGCATCTTCCTTTAGATCATCTAGTGGATTGTCATCTACTATTGCAGTTGTTGGCATAACAAATAACTTGTCATAAGGTGACTGAGTTACTTCATAGAACTTTTGCTTTCTGAATCTCTTGATTGCTTCATCACTGAACTCAGTAATGAATCCCATATACTGAATCATTCTGAAGTATCCACTAGTGTCACGTGGTGTGATTAGACGGAACCCTAGCATTTGTACTTGTCTGAATGAATCCTTAAGGTTCTGGATGAATATATTTGTCTGCTCTAGAGGGTTATCCTTACGAGCATATACTCTTCCAGTCTTACGATCTCTCAACTGGCAACGTCCGTTGAATGAATTACGGAATAGGTTATCACTTAGTGCTGCTCTCTTGCAGTTGTAAGAAGGTTGTGCTGCTTCACCATCAGTCAGGATTGATAGAGATACTTTCTCTGCACCAGTTTTCTTAATGAACTGTGGAAGTACTGAGTGCATTGCTGCAATTGCTTCCATCAATGGTGTACCTGATAGACCTAAGATTGCAGGACATCCCATAGAGTATATACGAGACCAAGTTTTTGGTTGAGTGCTGTTAACACCAGCATTTCTCCAGAGTGCTAAGGCAGATCTATCTTTCTCTTGCTTGTTTCCATCTGAACTAAGCATTTCAAGTAGACCGAATCCTTGGTTGAAAGAGATTTTACCCAACTTCTCTTCGAACTTATCTTCTGTTCTATCGTAGTAGTTGTTAGAATAGATGCTATTGCTGAATGCATATACTCTATAAGGGATACCAACTTTCTGGCAGAACCAAGTTAGTTGAAGAACTTGCTTTACTGTATCGAATAAGCAATTGCTCATTGAACCAGACCAGTCTAGTAAGAAGACCATAGCGTGATTCTTTCCTTCAGGTAAGTTAGTTACCTTCTTAAAGAGATCCTCATTGTACTTGTAAGTGTGTAATCTAGCAGTATCAAGAACACCAGTACGACTAGTAGTAGCACGAGCATATGCAGATGCTGCTTTGCGACACTCAAACTCTTTAACGAGATAGTTAACTTCTTTCTGTGATGACTTAAAGAAGTCTCTGTAGTCTAACTCACTCTTCTCAAGGTCTGCTTTCTCAACATTGTATCTCCAGAGTTGACTGTCATTACCTTCTTCTGGCATCTCAACCTTATATCTCTCTTCAGACATCTGAAGTATTTCCTTCCAAGAGATGATCAACTTATCAGGATCAACTTTATCAATCTCAACATACTCAGTCTCATATCCACCGTGCTTAACATAATCTTTAACTTTGTCTGTGAAGATCTTATCTGTCTGTGCTTCTAATGGATCACCACCTTCTGTACCACCTTCATTTGTAGTAGGTATCTCTGCATCCTGAGTTACATCACCACCCTCTGATTCAGTATCATCACCTGATTGACCATCAGTATCTGCATCGATTGGATCTAAATCTGAATCTGCATCTTCTGAGTCATCACCTAGATCTGGATTTGTACCATTCATCTGAGGCATTTCGAATGCTGAATCTGCTTCCTCTTCTGCTTCTTCCTTCTGCTTCTTCTCATACTCTTCCTTCATAAAGTCGAAGATCTGTTTAGAAACGTTCTCTACATCCTCGAATGTTTCACACTGTCCTACTGCATCTACAAATACTTGCTCTTCGTCTGTGAATGCGATGTACTGGAAGTTACCGATCTTGTACTGTAGGTTGATCTTATCAATTAAAGAGAACTTATCAATGTTTCCTTGTACTTCAAAGAAATCTTGCTCACTCAACTCCTTATAACCTGCGAAGAATGTCTTAGGAAGACCTTGATATCTACGCTTCATTAACTTCTCGATACGAGCATCTTCTACTACATTCAAGAATGACTGAGGAACTTTACCATACTCCCACTCTCTTGGAGTGTATAGAGCGTGTCCTACTTCGTGACTGACGAGCATATCATATACTGCTTCTGTTGCCTGATCCCAGATTGGAAGTGTTAGTACACGTCTCTCTACGTCAAACTGAGCAGTCTCACAATTTCTATGCTCGATGATTAAATCCTCTGTTGCTAGTAGTTTAGCAAGGGTTCCTTTGACTTCTCTGTTGACTGTCATTTAATTCCTTCGTTTGTATACACATATTATAAGACCTCCGATGGCGGTCGGAGGTCTTTAGTAGACACTTTATCAACTGGTTGCGTCTGTCTCTCGCACTCTTAAGTGCACGTGGTTTTAATTTACGTTTGGGTGGCTTCCCAGAATTGTGTTGCCAGTTTGGAGTTGTCATTTTGCATTGAAGGCTATGGATACTCTAGGAGTATCTATAAGATTTTTCTCAGTTTTGTGTTCTAACCAAGATGGGAATAATACAAGAGTCCTTGGTGTAGGAGGGAAGTGACGACCTTCCTCTGTACCCCATAGACACATCTTAGAATAAGGATTGGGATTCAAGAATACAATCCCTCCCATCTGGGGAACACAGTCCTTATGATAGTATACACCAGATACTTGAAAACCTGCGTGAGTGTGTGCAATTTGGAAACTGTCCTTAGGTCCCCTATTCATCCAAGAATTCGCTATAGTACAAGTAGGATCTATATGTGCCAATGACTTTTCACAAAATGCTCTCAAGCGGGGTAAATTATATTTTTGAAACAACTGGAGATCATTCATCCCTGTATGTGACCCATAGACAATTTCTTCCTTGGCACCTACACTCAGGTGAGATAGGATGTCTGGATCATCAGGAATTCCATCGATCTCCTCGTCAATTAATGTGTCATTATGATTAAACACATATAGATGTGTTGGGAAAAGTTCCATATCGAATCGGATTAACCTTGCCAAATTAAATCAGGCATTTGCTGAGGGGAAGATCTTCCCACAGTGAGCATAAGAATGAAGTATCCTATGAACCATATTACGTTGAATATCCACGCTTGTCTCCAAAGATATTTTCTGATACTCATAGAGATTGCAACTCTCTTTACATCACCTTCATTATCTTCTTTACCAATTGATCTAAAGATCTGTTCAATAATTACAGCAATAATTGTACCTACCACTAAAGGATAGAATACAAAATTTGCAAATGATATTATTGCTATTAGAAAGGTCATCTTGGTCTAGGTAAGTTAGGGAATCTTTGTAGTCTAACACTATCAGGAATACTCATCATAAAGGAAACCGACCATCTCTCGTCTTCCTCTCCATTCATACGAACCTCGTGGTCTTGGTAACCTGGCCAGAAGTATAGGTCACCTTCACGTGGTATCTGACAGTGTGTTGTTGGCCAATAAGGTCTTATTCTCCAAGTAGTCTCTACTGCGTGTGAAGGATGATAGAGATAAAGGTCACCAGTATCGCCAGGTGGAACCTGTAGATAATAGGTTCCTGCAACATCACACTCTGCGTGGTTGTGACGCATCTGGAACCCACCTTTCGGATTGATGTTAACCCAACAGTGTGTAACCTCAAGTTCTGGATCAAATAATTCTTGTTTTGATAACAGTAACTCACCAAACTCAGGATACTCTTTATGTATCTGATCATTAGTATGGATGGTACTATAACCAGTACCATAAAATTTATTCTCTTCAGTACAAAACTCATCACGACGTGCTAGTAAATCTTTCCTGAACTGACAGTGATTCTCATATTCGTTATTGCTTGTATAAAATGGAATGTCAAACATCTTCAAATACCTTTGAGAACTCATTAACCTTTTCAAACCTGATAGTTCTATCAAATTTGTCTAGGAGTACATCACCCTTATGAGATATGATAAACATATTAGTATCAGTATATAACTCCTTAAGAATTTTTAAGAGTTCTTCTGTTGCTGTATTATCTAGTGAACTATCAAATACTTCATCAAGTATCAATAGATTTGTAATGATAGAGTTCTTTAATTTAGCAACGTGTCTCCAAGTAAAGAGAAGTGATAGGTCAATCTTCTGCTTCTCACCTTCAGAGAAGGATGAATAAGAGAACTTATCACGATGACGTGACTTAATAACCTCACCAAACTCTTCATTCAAAGTAAAATTAATATATGTATCCATTGATGTAAGATACCTATTGATCCTCTGATTGATAATAGGAATATACTTAGAAATAATTTTTGCTTTGATACCACCATCCTTTAAAAGAGTACCAACTAACTTATAGTCTTGTGCTTCTTTGTTTACACCTGCACAAGCAGTCTCCTTATCATTATAATCTTGTTGTAATTTCTCCAGTAGTAACTGTTCCTTACCAAGATCTGACTCATCAGTTAAGTTCTTAATCTGAGATAATATATCAGTATTCTGTTTCATCAACTTCTGTTCTTCGTTTACTAGACGACGAATTTCAAATTGATATTCAGTTACATTAGAACTATCCTCTCTTAATTTCTCAATCGATTGAAGTGTCTTCTGTACTTGTTTCTCTAGAGTACCTGCTGCTTCATTTATTTCATCAACCTTTTCGTTTAAAGTTTTAACTTTGACCTGTCTGAATTTCTCTTCAATCTCCTGAGTACATACAGGACAAGATGAATTATCGTTAAAGAATTTAATATCTTTAACAACTCTCTCCTGTCTTCCGTTCAACTTACTCAGTATACCAAAGGTCTTTTTATATTCATCTTCCTTTGTCTTTAACTTTGTAGTGCTGTTAACGAGTTTGTTGATCTTCTTTTGAAACTCTTCGATCTCTTCTTTTAGACTCTTCATTCGTTCTTCATTGTTATCAAACCTTTCCTTCTGATGAGCGATTCTCTCATCATTAACAATAGTAAGTTTTGATAAGGTCTTCTCCTGTGCTTTGATAGCAGCAGTAGCCATTTCCAGTTCGTGCTTACAGTCACGAAGTATCTCATTGTTATCCTTTACACGCTCCTTGAGGAGCATATTCATATAAGAAAAGATTTGAATGTCCAGTAGATCTTCAATGACTTCTCTCCTATGACTAGCACCTAATTGCATAAAGGGAACAAATGTACTACTCCCTAGTATAACCACCTGTGTAAATGACTTGAAATTTAATTTTAATATACTTTGCTCAAGGTATTTCTGATAGTCTCTGTTAGCAGCATCCTGATCTATAAGAGAATCGTTACGATATATCTCAAATACACCTGGTTTAATTCCACGTACTACCTTGTAATCTATTGTACCTACTTGAAATTCTATCTCAACTAAAGTATCTCTCTCGTTGATTGTATTAACTAACTGTGACTTTGTGATCTTCCTGAAAGGTTTGTTAAACAATCCAAAGCACAGAGCATCCAACATAGTTGATTTACCTGCACCATTCGATCCAATAACAAGAGTGGAAGAAGTCTTAGTAAAATCAAGTTCAGTGAATTGGTTGCCTGTGCTTAAGAAGTTTCTCCAACGAATCTTCTCAAAGGTGATCATAATGACAGAGGAGGAATAACGAGATCTTCAGGATTGATGAAAGTATAATGATAGTTATGAGCAGAACAATTGTCTATAACAATGTCCTCCTCTACTTCAGTTACTTCCAGTGGACGTTTATAGTCAACTGCTTCTAGCATACCATAATAACGCACTGCGTCATCTTTGTCAACAAAAATTTGCACAACCTTATTTCCATCATCACCAGTGACAGCATATACTCCTCCAGTAGATTTATCCAACAATATGAACATTAAAGATTGAGTGCTTCTGTGTACAACGATTTCAAAATATTCACTACGTTAGTTTTGTCTATAGAATCTTCCAAGTCTTGTACATAATTTTCTAATATAGTAATCGTATCTTCTGTCTCAAGATTTTCATCCACGTCAACCATATCTAAAGATAGATCCTCAATGATTTTGAGATCTGCCACATCACTATCTTGCACTGATTTAATGTAACGATCAAACCATACTTGGTTCTCTCTGTTCTGTACGATTACCTTTACATAAGATCCCTTTAACTTAGTGAAGTCAGGTAAGGTTTCATAATCCTTTTGAATATCATCATAATATAATTTGTTAAAGATTTGATAAGGATTAAGATGGAATGTTAAGTTAAGTGTATCTGTATTTAGGGTGTGGAACCCTCTTCTCTGACCGTAATCATTCCAGTAAAGTTGGTACGGATTTCCGAGATAGTTGATGTTACCTTGCTTTGACTTCATATGGAAGTGTCCTGAGCAACATAACTTAAACTTATTATAAGGTGATGGATCATCACCGTGCTCCATAAACCTACCTGGTATAGCTTCAAATCCTGTTAGTTCTAGATGTCCAAAGCATACTGGTGCATCTGACTCTTCAACCATCTGATCTATTTGCTTTCTATTATCGTCACAAATCCAAGGCAGCATTAATATTCTAACACCTTCAACTTCAATCTCTTCTGGTTCTGTGTAGATTTTTATATTGTCATACTCACCTAGGAGATGCTGAGGTGAATTAATTTTAAGTGTGTTCTTATAGTATATGTCGTGATTGCCTATCAACATATGCATCTGGATACCCATCTCTTTGAGAGGATCGAACCACATCTCTCTAGCAGATTCAAGCGACAAAAAATTTATAGCCTTTCTCTTATCAAAGGAATCTCCAAGACACATTACAGTTGTGATCTTGTGTCTCTTGATATATGGTATGACTGTATTAGTATAGAACTCTCTATACTTCTCTATGAATACTTGATTATCGTTGCGTACTCCAAAGTGCTGATCAGTTATCAGCAGAAGTTTTTTGTTCGATGTCATACTCAATTACAATCTTCTTGGACATTCTACCAGTTGAATTGGAAGTGGTCAACTGTGACCACTCACCTTTAAGCAATGCTTCCATTACCTTCTTATCCAACCCGCATAGGTTTACAGCATTATCTACTGCTGCTCTGACTGATTCAAGACCATCTGGATATATCGTGACCTTAAATCCGTGTTTATCTAATTCTACTTCTGCTGTCATTGTTCTAGATACCTGATTGCTTTTTTAAGTATACTAACATCATCATTAAATCTAGATAATGCTACATTACAACTATCACATAACCATCCACGAAATTCTCCAGTCTTATGATTATGATCTAAACATAATTTCCTATGCTGAGATTTATATGGAGATGTAGGAGGTTTACCACAAATATCACATACATCTGGAACTGGTGGTGCAGTCCTTCTAAGTGTTGCTCTAAGCCTATCGTCTGCTGCAACACATTCTTTACAATCAATGTTAACTCTTTTCCTTACAGTACCTTCACCTCTCCATCTAAAAGATGATAGAGGAAGATCCCTACCACACTTCCTACAACTTTTAGTAGGTTCTTCTACTACTTCAATACCTAGAAGATCAGCAAGAGGATTGCTCACCTTCTAAACACCCCCAGTCTTATAAGGATGTACATAATAATAACAGTCCAAAATAAAGTGTACCACATAATTAATAACGAGTGTTCATTTCAATACGTGACTTGATGCCACTTAGTTCTGCATTAGAAGAAGGATCATCTGAATGGAATACTTGCTCAAATCCACTCTTCTCTATAATCTTATCCTTTATATCCATCTGTCTTTTCTCTTTAGCAATTCTTCGTAGAAAGGCATAGTATACTATCTGTGTAAAATATGCGAAGGGGTTCTTAGACTTAGCAGGGTCGAAGTTGTCTATGTACTGTACACAGTTTTCTACACCGTCTGATATCATATCCTCTTTGTACATATAGTTGATAAAGTTAGGACGATAAGACAAATGTGTTGCTATCTTTAAAAAGCAATCACCTATGTATTCATCTATTCTAGGTTTCTTTTTGTCCCTAATTTTAGCCAATTCAACCTTATCACGATAAGCCACGATTGCCTTTAGGAACTTTTGGTTATCGACGTAATGTTGATTTTTGCTATTTTTTCTCGCCACCATAAATGCCATATCTTACAGGTAGTTGCATAACAAAATTATATCAGAAATGGAGTAGCTTGACAAGTTGTGTAAATTTGGTTAGACTCAACACTGTCAGGGTTGGCGGGACAGACTTAGCTAATATCTTGATTAAATAGATCTTCTAATTTCTTTCGGGTCTCATCGACTTTACCGATAAGTCCCATACCCATATTAGGATCAATCTCTTTTGAAATAGATTTACCTTGAGGATGTCTTACTTGCATTTCAGATTTAATAAAATATTTGTACATTAAAATTGCTTCCGTACTTAACGGAGCGATTGTAAGGATCCTATCTTCGGGTATGATATAAAAATCTTCGGCGGAAAAAACCATCCACTTCTTTAGACCTACAGCTACAGCCCTTTTCCCTTCGGACACAGTATCATTTGCGTGAACCTTTGCAGGATCTTGAATGAATGCCATATGTCCACCTTCTTCATCAGATACTACTATCTTACCAATGATCTCTTCTCCGTTCATAAGCTTGATAGCTCCGAAGAATTCTTCATCAGGTCGAATGTAACTGAGGGATTGACTCATTTCTTGTCTCCTAAATTAATCTCAGTGATGCCGTAGGTGAACTTCTCGTCGTTATAAATTCGGATCCGTTCAGTCAAATGGTTTAGAGTGAAATTTCTAAACTTACCATTACTAATGTCATCAGCAAAATCATAAAGTGTAGCACGTGCCTTTGAATCGTGCTTCCTCAAGGCTCTACCTATTGATTGTAGGTTCCGAACTCTTGATTTAGTTGGTGAGGCAAAGATAACATTATGTAGGTTCTTAATATTGATACCAGTACTAAAGGTACCGTACGAAGCAAGGATGATAGCGTTGTCAGACGCTTCACAGATTTGTCGTACTTCTTCACGTTCATCAGTGGGTACACCACCGTGAATATAAAACAAATGTTTAGATTTGTTATTACTATTTAGCATTTCCCACAAAACGTCTCCGTGTTTTTCGATAAAATTGAATAGTATCAAGGTGTTTCCAGAGATATCCTTTGCTAATCCAGTGATGATTTTATTCCGTTTCCTATTTCCTATGATATAATTTATCTCATCCTGATAGGAATCAAATCCAATGTAATCGTGCTTACAGACTAGAATATTGATCTTTAACTCTGATAGATACGCAGACTTCTGTAGCTCTGCTGTCCTAATACTTCTTTCTACGGGACCAAATAAACCTTCTAATACTAACTGGTTACATTGAAGACCGTCGAGAGTACCAGTAAGACCCACGCGAAATTTAGCGTTATGGCACTTATTAAGAATGGACGTAAGTGATTTTGCTTTATATAAGTGTGCTTCATCTCCTATTACCGCATCGAAACGTTTAAAGTATGACTTGTCTTCCTTATAGATTGACTGCCACGTACTAATTATAACCTGAGCCTTAGTGTATTTTTCTTTACCACCATAGATCTGATCTACAGTCCCTTGACAATAGAATCCATATGATTGAAAATCTTTATATAATTGTTCTACTAATGATGTTGTTGGTACTATGATTAAGACTTCTAAGTTCCTTTGTATGTACCATCTCATCAAACAATATATTATTAAACTCTTCCCTGATCCAGTTGGGCTGAGTATAAGTCGTCTATATCGACGAAGTGCTGAGTAAATTGCTTTGAGTTGGTAATCTCTTGCCTTGATAGGCATAGCCAGAGATCGAACAAAACGAGCAATTGTCTGCGGTGTAACTTCTGCATCTGTGTCTCCTGGTTTTCCGAATTGTTGACTATCTTCGATGGTGTACTCATACCCCATCTTCTCCAACCATTCAACCAGGTAGTGATAAAGTCCTACGTACAGCTCACCAGTGCCAGGAGAATACAGACGGATCTTACCATCCCATCTCCTGTACCTACGCTGTTGTTGTAGGAATTTTGCTTCAGGAACTTCAAAGGTAAAGTACTCAGACAATTCGTGATGAATATGCTGCTCAGTACCTATCCTAAGATAGACATCATTCTTTTTAACAATGGAAGTCATCAGACAGGGAACTCGTACCGCTTTGCATCAATCGCATTCTTCACTTGGAATCCACGATTGTTTATCATCTTGAGAATGTTCTCAATGTAGTTTATACAAGTCTCAAAGTATTTAATTGTTAGTGTCTGCTTTGCTATATCCTCATCACTATCCAAGAAGATACCTAGATCTCCCTTAAGAACCTTAAGGTCAAAGTATTCTCCTTTAGCATTTGGACCTTTACCATTGTAATATAACCACTTCTTTTTCCTGATTACACCTAGTTCTATCTTCTTCTCTTCAAGAATTAGTTTGTACTTATTGTAGTACACGTGATACTTTTGATGAAGTCTTGGTATAACTAAAGACTCATCACCCAAATTTAATTCATCAAAGAGACAATCTTTTGCCCAAGACTCTTGGAGTTCATCAAGTAATGCCACCTGTGTGCTCCTCCATAATATCCATAATTTGTTCGAACGACTTGATGTGATCTATATCACTAAGAAGTTTCGCAAGTTGTGAAACCACTAAGGGTTTCTCATTAATAGCAGCGTATTTAAGTGCAGCACGTATGTTGCCACTAGCATCATTAAGATGCTCCAAAGTTTGCTTTGATAACATAATTAACTCAAGTTAGTTTTACGAGTACCTGCCAAGGATTGAATCTCGTATGACGTATAATCAAATGAAACACTTGCTTGGAAGTATTCTTGTTCAGATAATGTAGCATCAAATTCCAAAGTACTTAGTGAAGTTGGTTTTAAGTCTTTGAAGTTCACATTATATAGTGGTTGGAAATTTGAATTTAAAATTGCTAGAGTACCATCAGCATACCTGAGATCACCTAGAGACTTACCGTAGTTAGTTTTAAGATTCATAGGTTGATTCTCTATGAAGTCTTGTCTCTCTTTAAAGTTATCTGGTACACCCAATGCTCTCATCCAGTTATGAAGTATGAGAAAGTTTTCCATATTTTCATCAACCAAGAAGGTTAGACTAAATTCACCGTAGGATACGGTACCTTCTAAATTGATACTACGATAGGGAGTTGGTTGATCTACCAAACTAACGGACATTTCTGGTACATTAGCAGACTGTGCAAAGTATGCCACCTTGGGAAACTTTGCCAGCACGAAACGGAAACCACCTGGTGATAAGAAATTCCTATTTGAGATTTGACTAGTGAAAGACATTTACTATATTAGTGGTCAGCTTCGTACCACTATTTAGCTACTGCCAATACTCGTCTAAAACATCAAATACTCTATTGAGAGTTTGGTTAGCACCAACGCATTCCCATTCTCCTTTCTCTCCTATTTCACACTTATAATCCAACTCTCTTTTGAGTTGCATAAGTCTGCTAGTCATTGCTACTTTGTCTAATCTACCGTTCATTTTTGATACCAAGTACGTAATCTATTGAGTTCGGGTGATCGTGGATATATGGTACGTCTTCTACAGCAATGCTTCGTGCATCATAGGAATCTCTTGCATTCACACAGATTTCCTGATGGTTATGTGAGTTGTCCATATACCCGACATTGTAATGGGTCATTGGCACACTCCTTAATAATGGTACTAATATTTAGGCTATGACATAAAAAAAGAGACCCCGAAGGGTCTCTCTTGTGTGTATATCGAAACTTCGATTTACATTAGGTTGTCAACCAAACTACGTCTGTAGTAGCGGTTTGCATTGGCAGTAAGTGCACCTTCACCTTGAGTAGTACCCTCAGCGAATGGGTTAGCAACTAGACCATATCTGGTCTTAAAGCCAATTTTTGGTTGGAATGTATCCTGACCAACCGCACGAACCATCTGTAGAGGAACGTAAGGGCAGTAGAATAAACCAGCATCATATGCAGAACCACCTTTGTAACCTGCGACGTAGAAGTGTCTGTCACTTACGTTTGCAGAGTAAGGGTCAACATAAACCTTGATTCTTCCGTTAAGAGTACCAGCAAGTGTGCTGCTGTTGTCATCAGGAAGTAGGTTAGAGTTGCCAGCAAGAGCAGGTGTGTAATCTAGTACACCAGCCATTGATAGAGCAGAAGCAACGTCAGCGGAACAAATTAAGATGTTCCCCTTTCCACGACGAGTTTCGTGCCCGATGGCGTTCATATCTCTTTCAATGTTGAAAAGTAAACCTTTGAACTTCTCAACTGACCACCTACCATTGGAGTCAACGTCTAAGTCGAAGATACCAGCAGTTGCTGTGTTGTTCTGAGAACCAGGTCTTGCAACCTTGTATACAGTACGAACAACTTCTCTGTTGATCTCAGCAAGAACCTCTGTTGAGAGGATGTTTGCTAGTTCTGACTCAGCGTCTAAACCGTGAACGGCTTTGAGGTCTTGAGCGAGTTCTAGTGAGTACTCAGCTTTGAGGGCTCTGGACTTAGCAGTCACAGTAACTTTCTCAATACTGAAGTTCATCTCAGCGAATGCATTCGTTGATGCATCACCTAGAGCTTCAGACTCGGCAGTAGTCATACCTGTTGAGGTATTGTAAGTACCACTGTCGTTAAGTAATCCTGGGTTAGATCCAGACTGTGCTGTTCTACCTAGATCACTTGCTGCGTTCTCTGCTGAGAACTCTGAATCTGCTTCATTGTAGAATGCTTCAGTTCCAGCAGTACGGTTTGTACCGTAGCGTGAACGCATTGCGAAGATAAGTCCAGTAGGACCAGTCATTGGCTGAACACCAGCAATGTCATAAGCAATAAGCTTAGGCATTGACCTTCTGATCAAGCTAATGAGAACAGGATCGAAACCTGCACTTGGACCTGTGGCAGTAGCGGTGGCACTGAAACCTGCAACGGATGAGGTTGATGCTGTGCTAACTGTTGGAGCTGCTTCTGTAAGCACTCCAGCTTCTTCTCTTAAAAATTTTTCTTGGTTTTCGAGCAGGACTGCGGTGACCGCTTTTTTGTAATTGTCCTTGATACTATCAAGTCCATCACAATCAAGTACGGGGTTCCACTTTTCCTGCAACTGTTCAGAATTGAACATTGCTTTTTTTCTCCTTGGAAATAGTAGTTTTAATCAATTAGTCATTTAGGCTTTGAAACGCTTTAGAGCATCTACGTAACGTGACATAGACTCTGTGATTTCGCTGTCCACAACTGGTTGTACGTCTTCTGCAACGGTTTCACTGTCAGCTTTCGCTGGCTTGCTGGAGAAGTACGACTCCTTCAGAGTTTCTACCTTGCTGCGGAATGACTCTTCATCTTCAAACTCAACCCCTTCTGATAAAGATGCTAGCTTCTCCTTTTCAGTAGCTGCTAGTCCCTCAGAAACCTCGCTCACAATCCCATACTTAACGTAACCTGCAACTGTAGAGTTGAGGCTTACATTCTTGTCAATTTGCTCGTTGAGTTTTGCTTCCATTGAATCAAGTTCAGATGCCATCGATTGAAGAACATCTGCCTTTTCTTCGGGAACCTCAATATGGTTCTCGATGAAAACTTTTTTAAGACCGTCTACAACACTCTCAGCGATCTCTGCTTTGAGACCAGTATCAACTGCGAGTTTGTTATTGTCCATCCAACCTTGAACTGCATAGGTTAGATATTCATCGACCTTCTCGGCCAATTCAGTCTTAACAATTTGGATCTCCTCTGTTAAGGACTTGGTGTACTCTTCGTGTACTTTCTCAAGTTCCTCATTGAGGCGAGAGACGACTGCAGCTTCGAAGATTGTTGCTGCTTTAGTCTTGAACTCTTCGGAGAGTTCTTCTCCTTCGGTTAATGCTGCAACATCTTGAGATACATCGATCTCAATTAACTGTTCACCATCAGCATTCTCTGCTTCTACAGACTCAGCCTTCTTGCTGCTTGCAGCAGATGGTTTTGTCTTAGGTGCAGACGCTTGAGTCTGACTTGGTGTCTTTAGTTTGTTGCTCTCATCATCAGGCTTACTGTTCTGTGGTGTAGGTCCACCGAGAACTTCGACTGATCCGAGTGAAGAACCATCAGCAACGGCACCGTCGAACTTAGCTTCGGTGACCTCTTGGGTTTGTTCTTCAGATGCCTTTACTGTTTCATCCGACATTAGTTTTGTCTCCTTAATAAATTCTTACTGGAATTAATCTAAAAAATATTTATAATCTATAGAGAGTTCATAAGTTTTGCGAATGCGGAAACTTTCATCTCTTCGATTACTTTTGCGTTTGGAGCATTGTCCAAACCTTGCTTAATTGTGCGGAGTTCACGTTCTTTGAGAATATTATTCTCCCAGACCCACTCCTTTCCTTCCATTATTCCAGACACAAAAGCGTCTGGTGCACTGGGATCTGCCACAATATCAGCAGCAGTGGCAAGCATAAAGTCATCAGCGACAACATTTACACCTTCACTAGTCCTTCTTAGGGATCCAATCCCGCGTGAGGATACCCCTAATTTGACTCCTTCTCCTAAAAGAGACCTAGCAATGTTACCCATAGGGGTCTCAAGGATACGTGCTCTTCCTTTGAAGTTTGTTCCATCTTCTTGCAAAGATGTGATTAGATGAGATACTCTATCTAGGTTAACTGTTGGACCTTCGGGGTGACCGAGTTCTCCAAGTGCTCTACCTGACTTGACGAAGCTTTCGTTGTATTTACCAACTTCTCTTCGGAGAGTAGCCATAGGATACATCCTTCCATTGCGATTTTTAATTTCGCCCTGGAGAAACGTGCCTTCGATATACAGATTTTTCTTACCACTCTTTGTACTCTCTTCAAGTACTTGAATGTCTTCAATCTGTTCCGTTATCAGTTTCATTAGGTGTCTCCTCTGGTGTTACTTCAGTTTCAGGTTCAGAATCTTTTAACCAATCTTTTGCAATCTCTTGTCTTCTCTGATCCAGAGCATCTTTAGAGAGTGCCATCATTGCATCATTAACTTCACTGCTTAAATCCTTTTTATCGGTAAACAGTTTGTCAACGATTTCAGTAGCTGGAATGCTAGGCATAATAAGTCCTCATCAGTATTATTTAGAATTCCCCACGTTTATAGTCCGCAGGTTCTACATTATCTATGCCAATTGGAGCCTCTTCTTCCATCCCTTCGCCTTCCATAGCTGCAGGATCTTCGATAGGCATACCAGTGGCAGGATCAATCGTTGCGGGATCTGGTAAGACACCCTTCTCGATTTCATCCTCAATCTGTTCGTCAATCTCATTGATCTCTGCGTCAGTATGTCTAAGAATATGACGACGGATATATTCAAGTGAGAAGTAACGGCCAGCAAATGGATCCATTGCAGTGACTAGGTTTAGACGCTCAGTAAGCATCTCTTTCTCCTTCAGTTCAGCGAAGTAGTTGTCAGCAATGAAGTTGTACTGGATGTGCTCTGACATATCATCCCAGTCCTCAAGACTGATGATACCTTTCAGAACTAATTGTGTCTTAAGTAGGTCGTGGAAGAGTGAACTAAACTTCTTACGTAACCTAGTGACAAACTTTTGGAATTTAATTTCGTCTCGTGTGATCTCAGCAGCACGACCTAAATTAAATGTTGAGTCGGATTCTAACCGTGACTCTGGAACGTTTAGTGCTCGGTAGAGTTTCTTTTGGAAGTACTTGACATCTTCAAGTTCTCCAAGATTTTGTCCACCTGGGAGCGTAGTGATTTCAGTACCTCGTCCTCCTTCTCTTCTGGGTAACCAGAAGTCTTCGAGCATTGACATAAATTTTCTGTCATCTCTTATTTCTCCTGTATCTGCGTTGTATACTAACTTGTTTCTATAGCGAGACATTACCTCACGGAGGTACTGTTCTGCTTTTTGCTTTGGAAGATTTCCTACATCAATGTAGAAAATACGACGTTCTGGTGCACGGCTTAAACGATAGATAACCAGCGAGTCTTCAATCATCCTCAGCTGGTTAAGTGCTTTAATTGCTTTGTGCAAATGTGACATAATCACATTCTTATTCATATCTTTCAAACCACTATGGCAGAAAGCGATTGCATCAGGTGCAATCTTCATACCAGAAGTCTCCATACCTGCACGCATTCCCTTGGGATTGTACACGTAATACTCAGCAGTCTTAGGTGCCAAGTTAGCTTCTAGTGTGCGTGGATCAAGAAGTTGTTTATCCTTCTTGTTCTCCATCTCCACAACCTTGCGAATCTTACGAGGATCCACATACCTAAGTTCCGTGATTCCACCACGGGGATTCTTAACATCAATTACTTTATGGTAATATAATTTCCCATCAATATACCAACGTCTAAAAATATCGTATGCCATCTTGTCAAAATCAAGAAGTCTCAGACAGTTTACAAACTCTTCTCTGATCTGTTTCTTAATTCCTGACCCGACCTTTAAATTACTTAGTTCTACTTCTACAGGTGTATCATCTACATCACCTGCGATTGCTTCATTGACCACATCGTCAATTGCTCTGTCACATTCAGGATGAATTGACATAGAGCGATAACGACGGATGAGATCGTTCTCATCTTTGAATGTTCCATCAAGATCAATGGCGGTACCAAAGTACCCTCCACCTGCGACTGGGGTAGCCGCATCATCTGACTCTTTACGCACGAAAGAAGGGCCAGTACCCTGACCCTTCTTGGCTCGTTCAAGAGAATAACCAAAAAGTTGTGACATCTATCTCGTTTTGTCTGACCTACTATTTAGCGAGTTTACGTACCGCTATTTCCAGTATTGATGTCTGTATCGTATGTCCAGTATTGAACTTGGAACTCTACAGTATACTCTTCTGGTGTATCATTATTACCCCAGTCAAGATCAATAGCACTGATATTAGATGGCCAGATACCTTCGAACTTATAGGTACGAATGATCTTACCTTTTCTATCCATCTGTCTAACCTTTGCCATTGCCTGATAATCAGCGATGGTGTTAGAGTTCTGGAAGTTTTGTTGTAGTGCTTGGATATTTGTTGACCAAGACTCGAAGAATGCTCTGAACTTGAATGACTGATCGTTAAGTACGGTTACAGTCCAAGGTTCAAAGTTACGATCTCCAGCAATCTTGAGCATACGTCCACGATAGGGAACCTCAACAACTCCAACAGTAGATGCTGGAATGTTTGCTGCCTTCACAAGGAAGGTACCAAAAGCAGATGCTTCTGATGCATTGAGTTGTGATCCACCTGCTGCGTTTTCTACTCCTTCAGATGATGATCCTGATACACCACCTGATTGTGGTGATACTCCGTCCTGTAGTACAGGAGGTGCATAGATCTCACATTGGAACAGATTGGGACGAGCAAAGTCCCTTACTTGGTCACGGAAGGAGAAAATCGGGGCTCTTACCGCCGATTGTTCTACCTGACCTGGCTGTGATTCTGACATTAGTGTGTCTCCTTAATTAGTTCTCTTGAAATCAGCTAGTTACTTCAGCGAAACTAGAACCAGTTCTAGTTGCAGTGAATGTAAGAGTGATGTAATTGATCGACCTCGTAGGCTTCACGAATATCTCCGCAAAGAATTCCCCACGATCAATTGCTTCGGGTGGGTTGTTGCTGCTGTCGCAAACAACTAGGAAGTCCACTACACCACGACGTGACTGAACACTACGTAGGAATGGTTCCACAATATTCTTGAATGAAGCACGAGTGAACTCGTCATTCAATTCGAATAGTTGTGTCTTAGCTGCTTCTGAGATAGCATCCTCAAGTACCAAGAACAAACGACGAACGTTAATTCTATCGAATGCAGACTGGTAAGAGAGTGCAGTCTTATCACCGAATAGTACAATACCCTCACCAGGGAATGATACTACTGGGTTAATACGTGCAGCATACAAGCGATCTCTATGATCCTTAAGAGGAGAATATGCTAATTTAATTGCGTTCCTTAACTGACCTCTATTGAATCCTGCAGGTGAGAACCACGCTTCTGAATTCAGAGTTGTGCTTAATGTTAATCCTGCAAGGTCAGCGTTACAAGCGATGTATCTATACTTGTCGTTGTACTTATCATAGATGTACTTGTAGTTGTTATCAAATACAGCATAAGATGTAGAAGATAACTGATCGAAGTAATCAATAGTACGATTTACTATGACGTTGGTATCGCTCTGTCCAATCACATCTTGACGTGATGGTGAAACGAATGCCATACAATCTTTACGAGTTGCAGCGATGTCGATGATCTTCTGTGCTTTTGCAACAGTGTCACTGGTGTCTGCCATCGATGGACCCATTAGGATGTAGTCAACATCAATAGTTTCCTTGTCAGCAACAAGGTCGAATGCACCGAGGATCTCTCCACGTGCTAGTGTATAACCATCAACACCACCCTGTAGGGCGTACTTGACGGTTGAACCATTTGCTGTTCCGATGATCTCTCTACCAAGAGGAGTTTCATTAGTCTTGATTGCAGTTTGTTGCTTAATCAAGTCGAACTGGGTTCCAATACCTGTTTGTCCCCAATCTCCGTTAGCAGATCCATTTACATCGTACAACTCTGAGGTCTCGTGTGATCCCCAGTAAATGTACTGTGAATTGTTCTTAATGACATCTTTATAGTAGATTGTCTCTCCTTGTACACCCTTAGCATCAGATGCTTTAGATACAAAGAGGAACTTCTCAAGAACAGATCCAGGAGTACCTGTTAGTTTTCCATCTCCATCAAGGATGATGATGTGCATCTGGTCATCAGCACCACCACGATCAGAAACCCAAGGTGAAGTTGTAGGACGTGGAGCGACTGCGTTCCACTTCTGACTGCCACCGAAATAACGCTCGTCATACTCAGAGCGTACAGCAGCAACAGATATATTTGGTGAACCACCACCATTGTCATCTTCGATGGTGTAGTTTGGTTCAAATCTATTAGCGTTTGAATCTTTAATAATGTGTAGCTGACGGTTGATGACACTTACCTTTGCCTTGTCTCCAGTCTTAGATCCACCAGAAGCAGCAGTCCAAAGAGCAACAACATCACCGACTTCTAAAACGTCAGATGATAAAGAGTAATTGATATCAAGTTCAATCTTACGAGTGATAGGATCGTATGCTTTAACAGTACCTTGTACTGCGATACTTACAGGTGATGCAGCATCAGTTTCTGCTCTCCAGAACTCACCAGTATTAAAATCACCAGCAATTGAAGGAGCGTCAAGAGTTGCTACGACTGTGTAACGATAGATCTTAGCAGTTGCGTTTGCAGCACTGTATGCTACATCGCTAGTTGTTTGGAATTCCCACTCAGCACTAGATGGTTGAGCAAGAGAAAGAATTTGATCAGGACCAGCATCTGTAGTAACAACACGGAGTGAATTACCGTATGTACCTGGATGTCTAGAACCCCACTTCCAAGCGTTAGAACCAGACTCAACGTTGGCTTCATACTCTTCAATGTTACGTATGATTGGTACAGTAACACCAGTAGAAGTCTCTTCGTTGATGGTTGTCTTAGCAGCAGTAACTGTTAACTTAGTAACTGTCTGTCCATCTGTCTGAGTTGCAGCAGTAGTTTCTAATGCACCACGAGAAACAGTCAAGTCGTTTCCAGAAATTCCAGAAATTCTTAGAATTTCATCAGCGATCTTGATGTAATCGTTTGTACTAACACCAAGTGAAGCAACAGATGTAACGGTTAGAGTTGTTCCACCAGCAGCCAAGGTTCCTCCTTGGTTCATTGTGGTAGAAGTACCAGCATCTTCAATCAATGTGATTGAGGAGGCAGCAGCGTGACTAACTGCAGAAGTTGATAGCTGTCCACGTTGTACTGTTAGGTCTAGTGAAGTAATCACTGTTACCTTAACAATTTCAGCGTCAATTAAGAGGTAATCATCAACTGCTATATCAGCTGCACTAGCAACAGTCAATGTAGTATCACTAGCACTGAAAGTTGAAGATGTATACTGAGCAGTATCGATTCCATTCTTTAGCGAGGTTGAGTTCGCACGAATAACTTTTAATGTACCGCCATACAATAGGAACTGAGCAGCGTTGTACCAGTACTCGTAGTTGTAATCGTTAGGTCTTCCAAATACAGATAGCAACTCCTTCTCAGAAGTAATATCTACTATCTTATTGACTGGACCTTTTTCAAAGGAACCCACTACCACCGCAACATTATCAAGAGTAGCGTTAGCTACCGTAGTGAGATCCTTTTCAAGTACAACAACCCCTGGCGAAAGTTGGGTGGATGCCATTGTTTAAATCTCCTTGAAAAATTCTATCAATTAGTCTTGAAATTATTTATGATTCCCTCTGTTTCAACGGTACTCCCACATAAAAGTACGGTCTCCATATTCATCTGCGTGCCAGCGATCTCCATCTTCATCAACAAATGATTCATCATCCATACCGTCACTAATGAAACCAAATGGAGCCATATCAGCATCTATTGCTTCTCTCTGTTCTTCATACATTCTCTTACGAACATCATTGTCGTGAAGTTCTTTAAAATAATCTTGTACAGATAACCACGCAAATAAAACCAGACACATTGCAATGTCATCGTGGCATCCTTCTTCTGCTTGCCAAGACTGACCCTTTTGAATGAATGTGGTTAGTTCAGCGATAGTATCATAATCATTAATAAGTATCTTATCGTCTTCTACCAATCCTTTAAGGTTAGAACATCCTATCTTCTTTACAGTAGAACTCATCTTAACACCAAGTTGTACCTTACCACCTGAGAACCCTTGACCAACTACCTGACCAGCACGTCCTCTCATAGCACACATCAATAAGTTTTCATATTCCAAATCATACTGAACTATGTCTGCTACCTGTGCACCAACGTCATTAACTTCAATTAATATGTACGCTTCATTATATCCCTTAGCAACTTCAACAATAATATCTGGAAAGATAAGGGGTTTAATTGTATTGTTTCTATACTTGGCAACTAATTTATAAGGAATCGTAGTAGTATCAAATACAGTGAAAGCACTATAGTCTCCATCGATACCTCTCGCCACATCAACTGTGATTGTATAATTATGTTCAGGGATAGGGTCTTCATAAACGTCAAGTCCTTTGTTACTGGTTATAGGATCATCATAAGCTAATGCTCTTAGTTTAGATGCTGATATTAATGTGTCAACAGATCCTAGGAATTCACATTCAAACTCAACTCTGAACTGTTGCTCTGATGTATTACGTATGGTTTGTTCTTTCCATTCAGCATCTCTGCCTGGAACCTGAGACCAATGTACCTCAGTATGTGTGTATTCATTCGTACCACGCTCTGCATCGTGCCAGAGTTTGTAGAACATATTCATCCCGTGAGGGGTAGAAATGATAATAACCTTTGTGGACTTACCAGAAGATATAGTAGGATACACAGAACTAAAAAACTGCTCTGCAATATTATTCGGAACGAATGCGAATTCGTCCAAAAATATAACGTTAAAGGACATACCCCTAACAGCACTAGCACTAGTACTTGCAGCCAAGAGACGGCTTCCGTTCTCCAATTCCACTGACCCTTTGTTCCAGCCAATAATACCTTGTTGCATCCATTTAGGAAGATTCTCATAAGAAAGTTGTAGGCGACCCAACATTTCTCTTGCAGTGGCTGCTTTGTTTGCGAGGATTGCGACGTTGACATTAGGATTAAAAATTACATACCAAAGTAAGTAAGAGGTCACGACAGTTGACTTACCAGACTGACGTGGAAGCTTAGCAATATTGAATCGTTTCTCGTGGAAGCGATTCACCATAGTTTCTTGGAAGTCATACAAGTTAAATGGTATGACACCTTCATCCAAAGAAACGATCTTGATATACTTCTTAATAAAGTAGATTGGATCTTTGCTGCACTTAATAAACTCCTTCACCTGTTTAGGTGTGAAGTTTGTGGCAACGTTTGCTTTCTTTAGATTCGGGTTACCAAGATATATCTGGTTCTCTGCCATAAATTAGAATGGACCTGCAATGTTAGACGTACCTGTACCACCCACGAATCCATCACCAACTTCAGGAAGTGGATCACCTTCTGTCGGTTCTTCAACGAGTGTACCTAGTTTTTTACGTATATCTCTTAGTTCTCTGAAGTTCTTATTCTTTGTACCACCATCATACTCCCAAGCATAACCTTCTTCAATCATCTGCTCATTCAACGATACATCGTCTTCGCCAACATATAACCAACCAAGAAGCCTACCGTACTTACCCATACCACCTTTAAGTTCGGTTCGTATAGTAAGTTCGTCATCTCCATTAATAGTATCCTCTAACGTTCCTTTGAGCCAATTAGTTGCATCTATTCCCAGTGCCTTCTCTTCCAAGTCTCTTGTTCTTTTTTCTGGCGTATCAATTCCTGCAACTCTAACTCTTTCTTTCTTGTATAAGTCAAACCCAAGATCAATGGTGACATCAATAGTATCCCCGTCAACAACACGGTTAATCTCCGTTACTCTAAAGTTATAGCAGCTTTTTCTGCTTGGTGGTGTCATCTTGCCCATAATTAGGATACCAATTATCGTACTGAAATATGTATACAAGAACCACCCCTACCGCTACGATAAGGATTCCAACCATCCAAATTACTGACCAGACTATCATTCTACATATGCGAAGGTTGAAAGATTTACTAAGCCAATGAAAATAGCCGTCCATACGTATAGACGGATAACCCAGACCATACGAACCTATGCAGTGTGTAGGTATTTATTCGTAGGCATTTATTTTTGTTAAATTGTATCAGTAAATACAGACACTTTTTGTCTAAATAATGGTAGACTTGGAGAGAAACAAAATGTAACCAAAGTTACTTTGTTATGTTGTCCAGTTTAGGAGTAAATTTTATGTCTCACAGTATTCTCAATTTTAATCAGATGGCAGAATGGAATCACAGATACGAAACCTCAACACAGGAAAACATAGACGACTACTTTGACTGTCTGATAGAATGTGAGGATGAACAAGCTAGCTGTAAACGTATCTGCAGGGAAGTCCTTGCATAGATCTCTTTAAAAAAATTACCCAAAATAAAAGACCCTAATTAGGGTCTTTTTTAATGTCTTGTGAATGTATTGGTGGACCTAAAGTCTTGTATTCGAGTTGTTGACGCAAAAAAACAACTTCTGCTCTGAGTACGTCCTTCTCTTGTTCAAGTTTTACGATCTCTTCTTGGTAGATTTGAATCATATCTTGGAGTTTGTAGTTCTCTTCAGTAAGTTCGTATAATGATTTTACTTCTTCGAACGCCATAATTGGCACCGATATAGTTATTTACCTATTTAAGATTCTCTTAATAGAATCTAGGACCTATAGGTCTTCTAACTTCTAGTTCAATAGTATCGAACAATCTATTGAGTGATCTAGCATAGTCTCTGTATCCAGATCCAACATATAGTTGACCTGCTACAACAGAGAAGGTAGCTATACCCCAGAAGATATAATAGAATTTACTCTTCACTTGGTTTCTTTGTTTCCAATTTGGTTTCCTATTTGGACCCCATTCTGGTAGTGGTGGTGTAGGTGTAGTCATAATCAAATTTTGGGAATGTACCCTTTAGCTTGTTGAACTATGGGTAAAATGTCTTGTTCAACTTTCTCTATTATATCATCAATCACGTTAACATCCAAATCCAAAAAGGGTGGAATGATACCAAGGATCCTTAGAAGACCATCAATGAATAAAGCAAGACAAGTAAAACCGAGAATCATACTAATGATAGTTGCTTCTCGGTTATGTTTAGCCATAATAGCTTCATCCATTTCGTGTGCTTCAGCAACAGCAGCTTGGATAAGCATATCGACTTGTTCTTTGTTATAGAACTTATCTGGATTTTGTTCTGGACTCATAATAAAGTATTTAGTTCAGAGTGCTACAGAAGAATAGCACCGATGATGAAACCCTTACCAAAAGCAAGGCATAACATCTGGTAATCAGTCAAGTTAAATTTGGTTTGAATTTTTTTAGCGAGTGCTTTGTCCCACTCTTTAATCTTACCAGCAATTTCTTTTACTTTGTTCATTACTCTGTTCCTATAGGACCTGTTCTTTTGTTATTGTTTGGGTTACGAGCACAATTCATCTCGTGCTTATGTAACCACTTTTCTTGATTAGGTTTTGTACTAGGAACAATAAGTCCACAGTATTTACATCTTAACTCCATCGTTCCACTCCTTAAAAGATGATTGACAGTCTGGTGGCTCAGGGTCTTTATAACCTTTCATTTTTTTCCACTTGTTATATAATGCACCCATATGCCAAGACTGTGCAAGGCTTTTAGGTCCATCGATCAAGAGTTGTAACTCAGGTCCACTAGCGTAGGATTGCATTTCCTCTCGCCAGTTGGAGTCATCGTAATCTTTATTTGTCATAGTGTAATTTTTGGTCTTTGACCTTTTTGGGTAGTTTACCAGATCGCACGTTGGTAGAAGATGTTTCACCATATCCACCAGGATGCTTACCAGCTTTAGTCTTACCGAGAGACTCGGATTTCTTACCACTCTTATCAGTATAATGTAATTTGGCTGATTTGTCTTTATCCTTAGTAATCACAGACTCTTGTCCGTGTTTTCTACCGAGTCGCCTGGTTAGTTTTCCAAAACGTCTCTTAGACATTTTATCAGGTTTTGACGTATGATATGAAACCTCTGTGCCAGTTTTTCCATCGTCATACTTGTACTGTCCAACACCCTTCTTATATCCGATACCCTTCTTCTTGAGATCTTTCTCTAATCCTTTACGCTTATTACGGTTCTCTCCTTCGTCAGAACCCCTGTCAGCACTAATGTGCCCAGTAACTTTTGTATTAGATTTACTAATAGCACGAGCTATACCGCCCTCAGCAATGAATTCTTTAAAGGATAACATCTTACCCACCTACAATTTGTACTTGCTCCACCACAACATCAGCAGATCCTGCAGTGAGTTTGACAGTTTTCTGAAGTTGAGGAACTGTGTTAGCTGCTAGATCATCGGCACTTAATGAGTATGCTGAACTAGCACCTGAAGCATCGATATCTGTTGTTATTGTAGTGTTAGTAACCGCAGTAACTTTCTTACCACCAGAAGCAGCAGATTCAAAATCTGTTCCGAATCCATTGGTGTCACCACCATCTACAGTTTGAATATAATCATTAACTGCAAACGTGTGACGCTTACCAGCACCGACACCACCTACAGTTAGTACTGAACCATTTACCTTGGTAGCAGCAGTGATAGATACATTCTTAGACTTCCCAACTGAGAGAAGAAGTGCTTCACCAGCAGCAAGTGTAATTGCAGGACCAGCATCAAACTGGATTGAGGAAGCTGAAGCAGCGTATGCACGAACGATGCCAGACTTTACCACAATGTATGCGGTTCCTGAACCACTCACTGTCTGAGTATCTAATACATTTAAGACTGACATTGTGACTTGATTCCTTTTACTAGACTATTTATCCTGTTGCGACTTCAGGAATTTTGCAAGATCTGCAGTAGAACCAACAAACATAGTATTGTTTGTAACGTTCTTCTGAGGGTTCGCTGGACCTTCTTCGACCTCTTGAAGTTTCTTTTGCAGATCCATTAACTTATCAGTAGTATCTGCAATATTTTTAATCATATTACCTGCAACTTCGTATGCTCTAGGTGAGTCAGACTCTTGTGCAAGTTCTAATATACCGTCAACAGCCTCTTGTCCCTTCTCAATAAGTGAATACAAGTTTCCACGAGTATATTCATAGTCCTTAGAAATCTGCTCAAACATAGCAGGTTTAACGACTTCTGTTTTCTCTTTAGGTACGATTGATGTTTCAACATTAAGGGCATCCTCAATGCCATTATACATCGACATCGGTTCCTGTGACGGGATCTCTGGCTTTTGCATCTGTGAACTCACTGTAAATTTCATTAAATCCGAAGTTATCATCAGCCTCAGCAGTAATAGGATCTGGTGTGACTGTATATCTAACTTCACGAGCAGCTGTTGTATCAACCTTAAGATGGGTGTCAACAATAGACTTCTTGATTAACTTATCAGTCGTGTCAGTAACAGGACCATATAGATAAGTCTTAGCGGTGAATGACAACGTATAGATTAATGTTCTACGTGTTGTGTAATCACCTTCATAATCATCCTCATAATTAACTGTGTTAAGAGATATGGGGAAGTCCTTCTTCTCACCAATAGCATCAACTAAGTTAACAGTGATGTTAAACATTGGTTGAAATATAGGAAGAATCTGCTCAAGGATCTGGAGTCCATCATCCTGATTCTTTGATAGTATAGCTAACTCAAAATCAACATTGTATGGTACTGGCATAAATGCTTTACGAGTTTTATCGTCTGTACCTACGTGTCTAATGACTTGAGTTGGTGATACCTTCCTTGAACTATCGTATGAGAATCCACTGATCTCAAATGATATACGAGGTAAAGTAATTTGAACTTGCTTGTTATCAGCAGTAGCAGACTGTGCTAAACGAGCTAAGAATTTATCCTTTGGACCATATGCCAAAGGCACTTTCATTACTTCTGTCTTAGCACCAGAAGTACGTCTCAATTCAATATTATTGAAGATAGTACCGAAGGCTATAACAGTCTTCCTGAAAATTTCATTGTATGAGTAAGTTCCTAACATTAGTCTGCCTGTCCAAATTCACCGAATGGATTACCTTGACTAAAGTCAAGTATGCCATCAGCTTGAGTCTCAAAGAACTGGTTCTGATCGAACTCAGAGTTAGTATTATTTAGGGTATTATAGCTAGCAGTAGTCCAAGCAGCACCAGATGTCTGTCCAGTACAGGTTTCTGGAATTGTAAAGATACCTGTTCTGTTATATATTTGAAGCTGTCTATTTGTTGAATCCCAAGACTTAACTTCAGCAGTTACGTTAGATGTACCACCTGCAATTGTTTCACCAACAGTGAAGTCTCCTGTGCCACCTGTAGCAAAGTTAATTGTAATAGTAGTAGCAAAGTTCCTCTCCACTTTGTCGATAGCATCGACACCTGTATCGAAGTCCTCATCACTGTACTCATATAGTTCACACTTCAGACCCCAAGTATGGATTTTACCCAACTGGAAGAAAGGTGTTTCATACTCTACGTATTGTATTTGAAATAATTTTTGTGCTAGAGGGAAGTAAACCAAGTCTCCTTCATTAGGTCTACCCTCTACAATGAGTGTTGTATTATCATCAACTAGTTCTGTGAACCTATCTCGTGAGATAATAAAATTAACTTGATCAGATATCCTTACACCAAACTTACTGTATAGATCTCCATCTCCACCAAATCCTTGAACATTCTCTAAGTATGCTTCTATCAAATAAGCATCATCAAACTTAGATAATGAGTCCTCACCAAAAGCAGGATCCTCATCAACTATGACACGTGGGATGTAATATACATCCGTACCAAACATCTTGATCTGTTCTTTTACTAGGTCACCAACGAGGTTCTGTTCCCCAGTGGTTCCTTGTGTGAAGTAAGAATTAGTAGGCATTATCCTATCATATCCATAGGTGGTTCTTCATAAGTAAGTCTCAACTGTTCTTCTAGTTTTTCAATCTCTTCAATAGCATCAGAATAAATCTTCTCACCATTAAGAGTGACTCCACCAGGAAGTTGAACGTTCTGGAACTTAGACATATTCTGTCCCCACTGCTTCTTAATCAAAGAAGTTGCATAGTCTTTTACCCACATAGTATTATAAATTTTTGTCCAATTAGCAGCATCTATAGCACTAACACATTCCATAACAACATACTCACCTTCTCTGACATCAGTTAATGTATCAAAGTCAATCCAAAGTTTTCCATTAGAGGCATTAAACCTAGTTGGTTTCATACCCTCCAATAAAAAATTGATTGTTTGTAAGTGTGTCTGAATCATATAGTAATGATGGAACTGTGTTGATGTAAAATCAAACAGATCATTCAAACGTAACTGATACCTAATATCAAACATATTAGCAGTACCCTTATCTTGGAAGGTAAAGATACCATTAACAGCTCTAATATGATCTGGCATTGGCAGATAATTCTTCTGCATTTTAAATACAGTACCAGTATCACCAGCTTGTAATGTATCAGTACCAGTCTCTTCACTATCTGCTTGGAACCTTGTTAGATCCTCAGCAGTAAACTGGTGCTTCATAAAAACCTTTTCAGATCCACCGTAATGGTACTCCTGAAATTTCTCAAGAGTATAATCCAATGCATCATCAACCTGATCATCTGATACGTTGATTTCCAATACAGGTTTGCCGAGTCTGCGTAGAGCGTACTCTTTAAGTGTTGCTTTTGAATTAGGTTGTGCCATTTTATCTTGCGAGAGCGGCTAGTGCAGCCTTAAGTTGTGCGACGGTTGTAATACCAGCGTCATTACCAATAGCATTCAATTCAGTGTAAATTGAATCAATGTCAGTGTTATTAGTACCTGCCTGAGTACCTTGTGCAGCAGTTGCGTATGCAGTGGAGGCAGTGGTAGCAGCAGTTCCTAGTCCAAGGGTTGTCCTTGCAGTAGCAGCGTCTGCGTCATCAATTAGAGTGCCACCGAATGTACTTACAGCAGACGCAGCGAGTGCGTTGTCAGCAGTTGTACCCTGTGCAGCAGTAGCGAAGTCACCAGTTGCAGATGTAGCAGCAGACCCAAGTCCAAGAGTTGTCCTTGCAGTAGAAGCGTCAGCATCATCAACCAATGTTAGACCGAAAGCACTAACAGCAGAAGCATCAAGTTTTCCAGTTATACCTGCTGTTACACGAGCATCAGCACGAGCGTTAGTGAAGTATAGGTTAGATCCTTCTGTTAGATCACCAGTGTCAGCAGCAGCGATTCTCGCATCTGCTCTAGCATCTGTATAATAAAGATTGCTTGACCCTTCAGATAGGTCATCGGTATCAGCAGCAGCAATTCTTGCATCTGCTCTAGCATCTGTGTAGTAAAGGTTAGTTCCTTCAGCAAGATCAGCAGTATCGTGGTTAGATAGAGATGCAATAGTTGTTGGAGTGGTGTAAGAAAGAACACCAGTAGAAGCATTATATCCTAGATCTCCACTGACTGATATGTGTCCACGAGTTCTTGCAGCAGTGGTGAATAGGTTGGTTGATCCTTCTGTGATATTATCTGTATCAATGTCTGACTGAGTAACAGACAAAGTACCAGAAGAGTGTGTAATACCTGTTCCATATGTAAAGTGTGTTCTGGTTCTAGCAGCAGTTGTAAACAGATTAGTTGAACCTTCAGTTACATTATCTGTATCAATATCTGCTTGAGTAACAGATAGTTGTCCACCACCCGATATCTCTATACCTGTTCCGTAGGTAAAATGAGATCTCGTTCGAACTGCAGTGGTGAACAGATTTGATGATCCTTCAGTTACATCATCTGTGTCATACTCACTGAAGTCAAGAGCAAGGGTATATGAATTAGCAGCATCATCATATGTCTTTGTAAGACCTGCACCAGCAACGAATAGATTATTAACTCTGTCATCTACTCTTTCATCTGTATAGTATAAATTAGTTGATCCTTCTGTTAACGCATCAGTATCGTGGTTAGCAATACTACCAACCTGTGACTGACCGTATGTAATGTTACCAGTAATAGTTAAGTTACCCTGAACTTCAAAGTTTGTAGTAGATAGGAAGTTACTTACAGATAAAGTGTTAGAGAATGGGTTGTAGGTAAGGTTAGCAGAGTCAGTAAATACACCAGCATTACCAGTGTTCGCACCCATAAATGCAGGGTAGAACAGAGTGTTGTTGTTAGTGTTAGTAACGTTAACCAGAGTTGCAGAATCAGCATTACCTGTTACATCACCAGTTACATCACCAGTGATCTGACCTGTAACTCCAAGAGTTCCACCGAGGGTTACAGCGTCATCAACGTTAAGTGTTCCTTTGATATCTGTGTTACCAGATGCAGCAAGGATAGATGCTTTAATACCAGCAGCACCACCAACTGAGAAGTCACCACCAACGTATGCTTTCTTAGCAACGGATAGACCACCATCTGTGGATATAGATGCAGAAGCATCAGTGTATCCAGTAGAGTCAGTTACGTTATCTGCCTGTACAAGACCAGCAAAGGTTGCATTACCTGCTGTGACATCTATACCAGAGTTAAAGTCAGCATTACCATCTACGTTAAGAGTAGAATCGAAGTCAACTGCATTAGTTACCCCAAGAGTACCAGCAGTAGTTGTGTTACCTGTTGCAGCAGCAACATTGAACTTAGTACTATTAATGTTCAATGAACCAGTTAAGTTCAAAGTTGATTGAAGTGCAGCAACACCAGATGCTGTAATAGCAGCAAAGTTAGATGCTTGAGTTACTCCAAGAGTACCAGCGATTAATGTATTACCTGTAGGACCATCAACTGTAAATGTTCCACCACCTACATCAAGGTCATCTCCAATCCAAGTTTTCTTAGTTACTGCTAAACCACCAGCAGTGTATAGAGATGCAGTATTGTCTGAAGCACTTACAGAATCTTCAGTACTATTTGCACGAACAACTTCAACGAAGTTAGTTACACCTTCTACATCAAGAGTTCCATCTAATTGTGAGTTACCATAAACTCTAAGTATTCCACCAACAGCAGCGTTCTTAGTAATAGAAGCACCACCAGATAGTCTTAAAGCACCATCATTAGCAAAGGTTCCTGTGACTCCTGCCTGTGTAGTGCTTGTGTTAGTAATATTTCCAGTAACACCAAATGTATTTGTTACATTAGTAGCACCATTTACATCCAGAGTTCCATCAACTACTGTATTACCAGAGGCAGCAGCAACTGTGAACTTAGTAGAGTTAATATCAAAATCTCCAAGGATGGTACCAGTACCACTAACTGTCAAATTAGATCCAGCTCCAGTTATATTGACTGAAGAAGATAGTGTTGAAATACCAGAGACACCTAAAGTACCTGCTACTGAAGTGTTACCTGTTGCATTTGCAACTGTAAATTTATTATTATTAACTGCAAAATCGTTTGTTACATCTAAAGTACCTGTGATATCTACGTTACCACCGAATGAACCTGCATCGGTTACTACGAGATCATCACCCACATAAAGATCAAGACCAACAGAAGCACCACCCCCGACAATGAGAGCACCACTTGAAGCATTAGTTGCAGGAGTTGTATCAAATAATTTAATACTACCTGCATCAATACCTGAACGAGTACCAGAGAATACTTCAGAACTGTTAGTAGCATTATGATAAACAGAGAACCTAGATGCTGAATCATCCCATCCAAAGAATCCAATCTTAGCAGAACCACTATAGTATCTAAATTCTATACCACGGTCTTTATTGTCATCTGATACTGGAGCAGTATCTCCACCCAGTGTCATCACAGGGTCATCTAACTGAGTAACAGTTGTATTAAATGTTGTTGTAGTACCATTAACTGTAAGGTCTCCTTCTACAGTAGCGGATCCACCTACATTCAAATCTTGTCCAGCAGCAAGAGTTACTGGGGAATTAAATTGAGATGTTGCTTCAACGGTTAAAGCATCACCTGTAGCGTCACCAATAGTGGTTTGAGATCCAGTGATATTAACTTCACGATTAAATGTTGCATCACCGTGAACGGTTAATGTACCTGCAGCATTAGTACCAGCACCATTACGTCCAATCTCAGTGTTACCTACGTTGTTAACACGGAACTCAATGTTGTCTGTGGTTGCTTTCTTACCAACGTATAGGTTGTCACCAATATGAAGATCAGTAGCAATACCTGCACCACCAAATGATCTAAAGTTAGAATCATTATCCTGTGCAAATGATGGTGTCTTAGCTGATGTAACACCAGTTCTGAATTTATATCTTACTCTTAAGTAGTTCTGTGTGTTGAATGTTTCAGTAGAACCTAAGTCTTTCTCATTGATAGTACCGTTAACGTACAGGTCATTAGCAAATAAAATATCACCTGCAACATAACCACCACCATCTACTCGTAAAGCACCATAGTCAGTAGAACCAATTACATAGTTGTTACTACCATCAGTGGTAATTGTAGGTGTATCTGATGATTCAAAGTGAACAAGACTTGCTACATTTAAAGTACCTTCAATATCTGTGTTACCAGATGTACTTGAAACAACAAACCTATCAGCAGATCCATTGTTTAACTTAAGTGTCTTACCAGTTGTATCAATGATAATGTCATTATGTGATGTTGTGACACCATCTATTTCAACGTCTGCGTTAAGGTCTGTCTTACCATCAACATTGAGTGTCGTGTCAAAATCAACGCCTTGCTTAACGTTAAGTGTCCCCTCAGTAACTGTATTGCCATTGTCGGAATCGACAACAAACTGAGTGCTCCCACTAGCGTTCTTAACTGCAAATTCTTTAGCATCGGCTTGTACGAATAAATTATCAGTAACAGTTGTCTCTAATTGAATATCAGCAGTACCTTCAATAACTGTATTACCGTTATCAGTATCTACTGTAAACTTATCGACACCTGCATTATTTTGTATTGCAAACTCTTTATTGTCTGCTTTTATAATTACATTATTATTAACTTCTGTTTGTCCTGAAATAGTTGTAGTACCACCTACAAATACATTTTCAGAAACACCAACACCACCAGTTACTACCAGAGTCCCAGTAGTCGTGGACGTTGATCCTGTGTTGGTTGTGAGGCTGAGGTTGCCAGCAATGAGAGCAGCGTCAGTACCAGTGAAAACTTCAGAGGTGTTAGTGGCGTTGTAGAGGAACCTAAACCCACCAGTGCCAGACCATAGGTTAGCGTTTGCGTAATCCTCGTCCCATCCGAAGAATCCGACTCGTGCTTGTGTGTCATAATAGGAAAATTCTATACCACGATCCTTACTATCATCACTTCCTGGAGCTGAGTCTCCACCAAGTACAAATATAGGATCGTCAATTGTTACAATAGTTGAATTGACAGTAGTTGTAGTACCGTCTACTTGCAAGTTACCACGAACTTGAAGTGTACCAGATGCAGTATCATCGTCACCTGGATCCAAGATCATAGTAGCAGCAGTACTACTTAAAGTATCATCTTGGAATTGGAATCCTTCGATATTAACTCTATTAGCTACATTAGTAGCAGAGATTGTAATATCTTCGTCTGCTGTAATGTTAATACTAGCAGTACCTGCACCTGAGTTCTCTGAAATAATATCCAGAGTTCTATCAGTAGCAGAGTTTACATTGTGATGGATCTTAAGTGAACCAGCAGTCCTTTCAATAGTCTGTAAAGGAGTATTGCCAGGTCTATCTAGTTTGATATTCGCACCACTAATATTAGTGTCAACATTAATATCAACTCCACCAGCAGCAGTATTATCGGTGTTATTAGCACTAAAGAGAAGATTACCAGAGGAGTCATTGATATGAATATGATTTAGATAGTCAAGACCATTGTGTGCAGTAGCAGCAGTATGCTCATTATCTAATTCAAACGTTTGTACTGAAGTACGATCAGTAAACTTAATTTGATTATTCTGTAATTGAGTGTTATCAACACCCATTGCAGATATAGTTACGTGACCATTTGCGTCAACGTCAAAATCTTCTTGTGCGAATGATGCAAGACCTTTTTGTTCTACAGAAGTATTATTGCAGAATCTCCATCCACCTACAGTACCAGATGTATGTGATGGTTCTCCACCACCAGCAGCAACTTCTTGGATTGATTGATATACCTTAGAGTTTGCTTCTAAGATAGAATATCTAGGATATACTGTAGCAGCATCATAACTAGCATACTTAGATCCTTCTGTTGCAGTAGCAATAGGAAGGTTTTCTAATGTTGTTATACGACCGTATCTATCAACATCAATTCTAGTAGCATTAACAGTTTCTGTACTGTATGGTTCACCATTACTACCAGGACCAGCAATAGAAGTTAATGAAGGTAAGTTATATGAACCAACAACAACCTGAGTATCAGCAAGGTCAATGAATGGGTTCTGTGAACTACCATCAGGTACTGTAAATATAATTCTTCCTGCACCACCAGTTAACTGTCTAGTCTGTACATTACCAACAGAGGTACGTGTAAGAAGACCTAGAGTTGTTAAGCCAGCAATTGCGGATAATTCGTCATCAAGGGGCTGAGCATCAGTAATACCATAGTTTGCCAAAGTAGATGCAAGCTCAGCACCAATAACCCTACCTTGAGAGTTAACTCGGACTCTAGTATAAAGTGCATCAGCGTTTGGATTATTGGGATCATAATGTGGAAGAGTTGTGATTAGAGATAGATCAGTAGTAAGATCTAAGTTCTGAGATCCATCAAAGGATCCTGATCCAGTTACTTGTCCAGAGAGTTGGATCTGACGTGCGTTGGCAAGACGTGTAGAGGTAGAGGCATTACCAATTAATGTTGCGGTGACAGCACCTGCTTGGAAGTTACCATCAGCGTCTCGTTTAACAAGTGTATTAGCAGCGTTCGATTCTGTTTCTAGCGGTCTCTCGTATCTTAATGAGTTCCAAGGGGTTACTCCATCACCAATTTTGATACGTGACGTATCGATCTCAATACCAAGTTCACCCTGTGCGAGAATTGGGTTGATGTTCGCCCACTGTTGGGCACCATCACGTCGTAATTGTATTCTATTTGCCATTGGTTAGGTCTCTAATCTGCACGGACAATAAGCCTCTCAAGATATTTATAACCCAAATAAAAAGAGACCTTGCGGTCTCTTAGAATATTATTCAGCTGAAACCTCGTCTACTGTTTCATTTGGTTTGAGTATATACTCTAGAGTTTCAATTGCTCCTTGCAGTTTTAATGCTTGTTGTTCGTTTTTTCTGATCTGTTGAGCCATCTGTTGGTTCTCTTCGACCATTTTTTGTAATCTATCCTTAAAGTCTTTCAGGAGTTTCTCCTGATCGACAGTTTCAGGTACATCGGCAGTCATAATTTGTTCTCCAAGTTAATAAGTAAGGATTTAATCTGAGATATCTCAGATTTTAGCACATCAAGTTCACTTTTCATAGTGTCTAATGTTGCATCCCTTTTCCTACGTGCTTTAGCAGCAGTGCCAGGGGGTGTCTCCTTTGTATTTAGTACCGCACCAGAGCGTGTATCCCGAACTAAATCAGGTTTATTCTTTACCTGTAGGTATCTATTAGAGATCACTTAATGCCATTACTCGAAGGTTTTTAATTTCAGGAACATAAGATTGGTTTGTAGAGGTCATAATAACTTTAACTTGTGCTACGTTAAACTCAGCACCGCTATAAGTGTATTCTAGATCTCTTAGTAAGAATCCTTCAGTCTTTTGAACTGACTTATCTTCCAATCCGTTTCCGTTAAAATATGTATAACCAATCTCATCGAATGCGAGAGAGGTACCTATTGGTTGGATACGGTACATAACGTGAATCTCTGTATCAGGATGTCTCCAAGCTTCAAACATTACCTTCAATGTATTAGCAGGTTGTAGAAGATTGACGACCTTAGTAATATAAACAGCATCATTTAGATCACCTGTATTCTTCTCTGCACCAGAATCTGCAGCAGTAATATGGTTAATTCTATTAGATGTTGTAATAAGTGAACAACGATCAGTATCAACAATAGGACTGATGTTCTTATTCTCTGTTGATAACAAGAGTCTCATAGTAAGTGATTTAGAACCACTTAACTTAGCATCTTCATTAACCTTAGAACAAACAAGTTTAGGGAAGGTTAGATAGTTATCTTCATTAGCGATACAGTCAAGATATACACCATCATTAATGAATGATGCTTCATCAATATTGTTACCATCCTTAATGGATGTAGCAGAAACAGCATTCAAACGAGGAATGACATCTGTCTCTGGGAAGATATTCATCTGTAACTGAGGATAGAACTGTTCGAATTGAACGTTCTGAGTTGCAGTAACATTACTTCCACCGTTAGTAATACCATTAGTAGATACAGATGTAACTGCGACTTTATAAGAATCTAATGTAGGTGAACCAATTCCAGTATGTAACTTGTTAATTTCTACAAGAGGAATACCGTCAAGGTTATAACACTCAATGATACTTAGAGAACTATGTACCAAAGCAGCAGTACCTGCCTTACCACGAGATCCAGAAGGTAGTGTAATGATCTTACCATCAGCAGATATTGCACTATATTCAATAATCTCAAAATGTCTTTGACCAACTTCAGGGTCACGAATTATCAGATAACCTGGATTACTTGTTCCTACAGCAGCACCATTAATAGTTGTATGGAATGCAGATGCATCATTAATGTGTAATGAGAATGTACCTGATACACCATCAGATGCAGTAATACCATTTGTATGGTATGCAGAGTCAATAATTGTAGGAGCAACTTCTGATTGTACTCCTTCAATCTTAACGTTGTTAGCTGAATCGTGCATACAATGGTTAGCGTGCATCACTGTAATCTCAGTTGCTTGGTTAAAGTATGAGATAGGAGCAGCAGGATAATCATTAATATCATCACCACTTATTGTAACACCACCAGATGCGATGGTACCAGAACCAGTTGTAGATCCATCAGTATCCTGAGTAATAGCATCACCAACAGCAAAGGTTCCTGTGACTGATTTAATTTGAACAACACCAGTACCTGAGTTCCAAGCGGTAACCATACCAGATGCACCAGTACCATTTGTTAAAGTATCATCAGCATTAAATGTTCCTGTAACACCAGTTAATGTTATATCAGCAAGTGATCTTGAAGATACTAATCTATAAATCCAGTTAGCACCAGACTGTACACCTTCTCTGAAGGTTCCATTAACATCATCAACAATGATGTAAGCATTAGATGATCCTTGTACACCTTGTACAACTTCTCTAATAATTGCAGATGGTACAGGGGATGTATCTGTCTGTGTAATCTCAGCACCAATAGTAAAGTTTGCTTGGTGATCGGAAAGAATGATTTTAATTTGGGGTTTTAAAGTCATTATTGGATTGCTTCTTAGTTCAGCAATACCACCGTTACCTATTGCTAGTTCTGCATTATTAAAGACAGCAGTACCACTTGTACTCTCAGCAAACTCTGCTTTAAATAGATTGAACTTAAGATCTTCATACTGGTCAGCAGTCCAAGTAGATGCGTTCTGTGATTTGAATAGAACACCTGCATATGGCTGTTCAGAGATTGTTCTATCGTTAGTAACATCATCCTCACCCATTCTGGAGATCCAGAGTTTATATTCATTAGAGTCAGAAAGAACAACTAAACAATATTCTCTGTTTTCTCTAACATAAATTGGTGATGGGAATGTAAACTTAGTAAGAACAGTACCATTCTCAGATAGATTAATCTGTGAAGGTAGAAGAGTAACATCAGAGAAAGCAAGAACCTTAGTAGTTGGATATCCATTTGCCATCTCCCTAACCTGTATCGATACAGGAATTCTGTTATCTTTTGTGTTAAAGAATAGATCAGCACTTGTTAAGAATGCACCACCTTTAGACTCAACTAAGAAGGACTGTGCAAGAGGGTCATACCAACCTGTGTCTCTGGTTGATGTAGAGTTGTCATTAACAATCCTGTCAGATACAACTGTGTCTCTTACAACATCAGCATTTCTAACAGCAAGAATTGTCTGTTGCTTAGTTTCAATAACACCAGATGCAACGTAAGTATTTGATGCAGAAGAATCAACCTGACCAGGAATCCTAGAGTCGGTTTCAGATGTTGTTAAACGTACAACACGTGTACCAGTTGCAAATCTTGGGTTGGTAGATACAGCAGGATTAGGTATCCACATAATACCTTCCATATCACCGTTAGTATTTGCAATCAAACGCTTAGTCTTAACAACTGCACGAGCACCAGAGGTTTGTCCTACAAGGATCTCAGTCTCTAATGGGTTACCAAAATATTCACCAGCAACTGTCTCAGACATTGTTTGAGTATCAATGTTGAGTAAAGGTGTAGTAGATGCATATGATGTTGGTAGTTCACTCTGATCATAAGGTGATAGTCCATCATCAAATCCTACTTCAGGACTTACAAGTAATAATCTACATCCAGATGTCTGACCAATAACCTTTTCACCAGTAACAAATGGTGTATTGTTAGTACGGTTATCATCGACTGGGTTCTTAATAACCTCAATCAATCTTGGTGTAGTGTAGAAGTTTACATCTAAATTATCAATGAAAGCATAGAATCTTGTATTAGGCTTAAGACGCTGAATCTTAAATGCAATGTTTCTAGAACGAATGAATGGAACTACTGTTCTTTCAATCGTCTTATCTCCCAATGACTGACGGTCAATACGTGGAGTAATTACAGTTCTAATACCAGAACGTGTCTGTGATCTAGTAGTATTTCTTGTAGTTGTAGTAATTCTTCTAATATAAGGCCAGTGACCTCTTCTCATAGTCCGACTATCAGTTCTACTAGAACTAGAAGTCCAGTTAGTTCTCCAAGAATTCCACTGTGTTGGAACCATACCTGTGTTTGTGTCTCCACCAAATCTTTGAACCTGTGCAGTAAAGTCACCTTCTAGATTTACAACTTTATCAGGTGCACGACGTGTATCAACCCAGTCATCAGAAGAAGGATATAGATCCAATCTACCAATATAAGCAAACACGTTGAATGGGTTTACATTCTCAACACGTGAACAATATGGTTGAACAATAAATGTTACTTCATCATATGGAAGAGTTAGAGTACCTACCTCGTGAGCTTTAACTCCACTAGATCCACTCTCAGTATATTGTAGTGCTACGTTAGTAGTATAGTGAGAAGCACGTAACTTACCTTCCGAGAAGTCAACAGCACAAGCAAAGTCTTCGTGATTTGTTGCTGCTGAATCGAAAGAAGTAAAGTCATCTACAAGGAAACCATTCTTAAACTTATCAAATCCATCACTATCTTTAACAGATAGAGATGCAGTTTCCATTTCAAGTAAGTTTAATGCAGTATAATATTCTAAATTATCAACACGTCTTTCAATTAGACCGATGTCACGCATAGTGAATCGTCTGTTATTCTCTCTTACAATATGTACTCCTTCTGGACCATAACCATAAGGTTCGTGATATAGAGTTGCAAGTAACATTGCATTATCAATATTTGCAGGGATATCATCTCCCTCACCAGGAATACCTTTAATTATTTTGAATCCTTGCTGATCAGTTAAGAATAGTTTATCAATTCTACCGACATAATAATCATAGTCACAACGGAAGTCAGACTCTGGCTTAGGAATGTCAATAACAGTAGCGTTATTTGCAACACCACCAGATGAGAATCCTCTATCTTTAAAGTCAAGTGATGCACAGTTAACATAGTATGGTGATCCAACAGTACCTGAACCTGATAATACTGGGGTTACAGCAGGTCTGAAATCAAGAACATCTCTTAGTTCTCTAGTTTCACCATTAAATTGAATACTTGGGATGTCGGAATAATCGATACCAACATAAGATTGTGAAGCAAAATAATCACCTGTTGCTTCGTGAGTGAATCTGTTGAATACAATCTTTAATTTACGAAGAGGTGCACTAGCAGAACTGTATCTGATTAGTTTACCAATATCATAATAGTGACCTAATTGATTAGGATCAAGGAAGAAGTTTTCAGTAATATTACGTGAACCATTGTTGATTGAACCATCAGCATCATTAACAAGACCACTGATTACATTACCAGCAGCATCAAAACCATTAACAGTCTCACCAAGTGTGAACCTATTATCGTTCTCATACACAAAATGACAGACATATGAGACAGAGTTAAATTCTACAACACGTGCCTTTGCCTTAGATGTTTGTCCCTCAATGATAGTACCATTTTGGAAGATGGTAGCATCTTGCATAGTTAAATGAGGAATAACAGCAGCATTATCATCATTAGATTCATATACTGCGTGAATATGATATACGTCAGTAGAACCTAAAGATATCTCTTCATCCTCAATACGTGTACCATATAATGAACCATAAGTTAAACCATACCTGATATTGTCAGAAGAATTGGCAGTACGCTCAACCTTCATCACTTCCATCTCAGTAGCATTCTTTAATTTCTTCTCTGCTTGGTTTTTAGATACTGAAGTAATCAATCTAGCAGTTGTTACACCAGTCAAATTTGTAACTGTTAAAGAAGTTCTAGGTGTACCTGTACTGTTAAATGAATGGGTTGTTTCCATATCAATAACTGTACCTGCAGTTGGAGCAAGAGATACTAATTGATAATGATCTTTATCATATGCAAGAAACTGTTCGTCTGCTGGTAATGAGATCGTAAAGTCATTAGCACCAGTAACAGTTATATCATCAAATGTACGTGCAACGATTGCTGATTCATCAGCGATTGATTTGATAGATGCTTTAGGCATCTCAATCATAAGGTCAGCAAGTTCTGGATTATAAAGTTGAGGTCTGCGTCTAACTATAAATCCATAGTCAGCATTAGCAATAGGACCAGCATTACCACCATAATTAGCACTAGTAGCACTTGTTATTTGGTTGTCAATGTTTGTTGATACTGTACTAATAGGTGTAATTTGAAGTTCATCAACACCATTAACAGTAAGAATATCACCTGGTCTTATGTCCAATGTGAAGTTTGACTGTGTACCTGTTAGAGTACCACCAGGATTACCATTAACATTAAAGTTAGTACCAGCAATAACTGTTTCCTGATCTAACAGTAAATCCATCGCAAAAATAATGGCATTAGTATCAGGATCTTTACCAGTTATACCTTTAGCATCAGTAATCTCATACTTATAGTAATCAGTAAGAGTACCAATTTCTACACCATCTCTCTCGATAACTTCACCATCACGGAAGGTACCATAGACTTGGTATACCTTAATTAGATCAACACCAGTATAATCTGCTTCTACAAATGCTTTTGCTCTAGAACTACGTCCTCTAATAACGTGTCCTTGTGCAAGAGTTACATTACCACTCATCTTCATAAGAGTTAGTGGTTGTAAGTCAAACACATACGCCTTAAATACAGTTGCTTGAGCATTAACTGTTGTACCATTATGATACTCAAATGCTGCAACACGACCATATCCAACGATATTACCAGATGCAGTTAAGTTATAGTTAGGAGCATCATCTCTAAACTCAATAACCTGATAGTTCTCAGTAATGCTATTACCATTAATAATAGGTGAACCCTTAACATTGTTACCTAAGAAGAAGTTACCAAGTTCAAATGGGATAATAGAGTTCTGTAATGCAACAGTGCTCCTTGATTTTTCTAGATCAACATAGGTAGGAACAAGAGTCTCAGACTCATATCCTCTAACGTATGCTTTACCTGGACCAACTTCAGTTACAAAATATGCTTCAGATGATGCTACACCACCAGGAGATGTCCTACCAGGTAAATATACACCACCATTGATACCATCATTTCTATGCTCTCTTACACGAACATCAAAATCTCTTACAGTATAATCACCAGACTCGTCAAATGTTCTTCTAGCAAGTTCCCTTGCCATCTCGTTATATGCAGTTCTCTCAACAAATGTTTCAATCTGTGAATCATTAATTCTTAATAGTTCAATAAAGTTTTTATCTGTATCATCGTCAATAACTTTCTTAACTAGACTGGTTCTGATTCTAAATCTGTGACCACCAGGAGCAGAGTAGTTAGAAGTACCAGTTGCATTATCATTTAGACCAGGATCATCTTCTGGAGTCACAATAGACTCAAAGATTTCTAGACCAACCCTATAAGAAGGACTGTTTGTATACTGATCAAGGATGATAGTTTGTTCAACAACGTCAACAAAATATCCACGAATAAAATATACACCTGCAGTAATTGATGCAGTAGAACCTACAGCAGTAGAATTAGTAGGTAACAACTGTGAAAATGGAGTTCCGATCTCAATCAAAGAACTACCATAAGTGATTTCAGACTCACAAATCAACTGTTCATTATCAACAAAGGTTGATTCTGTAGAATCTGAACCACCAGAAGTCAAATACTTAACATATAATGTAATATAACCACGCTCAGAAGTACTAGCAGGGATGGAGAATAAAATCTTTGCCTTAACACCAGTAGTCAAACCACTGATAATTGTACCATCTAATTGAGTTCTATATTCTTCAACGTCTGCACCTAAGAATGAACCTTGAAGTATAACTGCTTTAGCGTCTAAGTCATAACCAATTTGACCTGGGATGACCATAGAGCCATCTTTAAACATATGCGAACCAAACGATTCAACCTGATTCTGCATCAGGGATTGCATAGTAGTAAGTTCTCTCGCTTGGATAGGATATCCAGGACGGAACAGTACTCTATAAAAGTTATTCGCCTTATCGAAATCGTCGAAATATGGCGATATATTCAGATTGGTATTCTGTGGCATTGTTTTAGAACTCTACTACGATCTTAATGTCCTCAATTTGGTCGCCAGCACGGGAGATTGCTCTCCTATTGTCTATGTAGATGACTTTTCCAGAGTCCTTTTTCACTTCTGGCTTGGCGTAACCAGATGTAAATGACATACCAAGATCATATTCAGTGTTGTTAATAACACGTGTTGCTTCGCCAGGTACGATTGGGAAGTTAATGTCTGGGTCGGCAGAGGTACCAGATCCAGATCCAACAACAGTATTACCTCCATCAAACACGGTCTTATTACCAGAAATTTCTGGGAAGATACCATCCACTCTGTTCTGGAAATATTTCAGAACCTTAGTTGTGCTATTCCAAGAAACAACACGTCCTCTAGCAGTCACCTGTTGACCACCAATAGTACGTGTTTGTGTAATAATTTCATCAGTATTAAATGAACCTGTGAAATCTGGAGAAAAAATCACAGCATTAGCAGCAGACAAAGTAATAGCGTCTGCCAATTCTTCGGTACCGTACTTACTTGGATTTAATACTAATCCAATACGACGGTAATCATTATCAGTTGGGAAGTCACCTGATCCTTCATCGTAGGTAAACTTCGTGTTAATCATCACTCGGAAACCTCCAAGTTCGATTGCAGGGTTAGATCCGTGACCACCTTTAGGAGGGATGATAACGTCAATAGCACCACCACTACCAGTACCTGCACCAATACCATTGATTTCATCAATGATAACTTTACCAAAGGAGTAATTAGATCCTCCAGAGGTTACAGTAGCACTAACAATGCGACCACCGTCCACCACGACACTAATCCTACCGCCCGTGCCATCTCCCTTGATCGGGATATTTTCGTACGTTCCATTGTTATATCCAGAACCAGATGATTGTATAACCACTGTATCTATCTCACCACCAACAGCGTCAGATTGTACAGCAGTATCTTGTAACACAGGCATATAATCGCCTGAGAAGAATTTCAAGACCTGTCCAACGGGGATAGTAAACATATACTTCCAACGATAACCGTCGGCGGTAGTAATAATAGAAGTACTAGTTCCAGTAGGTTCAACCGTTGAAGGTTTTCCGTTAGGGTCAGAGGGTGAAGTTCCATTGTATATACATTTGTAAGCTTGATACGATGAGTTGACAACATAGAAGTCAGCATCATATAGCTTAGTAGCACCAGAAGATGCAGTCTTACTGGATGAATAATCGTGACGATACATATCGTACACATAACCCAAACCACCAGTAGTTTGTTCTGGAGGTATCCAGTCAATACGACGTATGACCTGAACAGAGTCGTTTGCTAAGACTCTCTTCATAGAGATCATATCATCGTAACTATCTGAGAATTCTTGGAAAGAATCGACAGGAGTTGGAGGGTTATTCTCATTATCCCATTCTTGTGGTCTTCCAATAAAAACATACAGACGATCACGATTTGCACCAGCAGCTATATCGCTCTGGTTCTTATCGGGACCTTCTAGCGATTTGATGAATTTTTCTGCGGTAAAAATCCTAAATTGATCGGTTAGTAATGCCATTGGCTGCTTGTGCCTTCCTTTTATTTATACTGGGTTTAATCAGGCTCGTTTCGAACTGCTGTAGGATACTCAATTCTTAGAGTAGTTCCTATTGCACCAGTACCAGAACCAGTGATTAATTCATTTGAATTCCATAGGGAATTACCATTATTTTCAACTACAGAACCAACAGTAAGTTTCTTGGTCTGACTATCCCAAGCAGTTACTGTTGCTGTAATTCCTGTAATAGATCCTGTTACAGTTTCACCTACAGAATAGTATTGAGCAGCACTTTGATCAAGACTACGGAACGTAAATTCAACTGTAGCAACGTGAGCATCACCATCACCTAATGCACCAGCAACTGATACTGTAGGAGATAGTGAAGGAACAGAACCATCAGTCATTTGGTCACCAACTGCAAACAAAGTTGTGTTAGTACCACCAAGAGTCTCTTCTATACCATAAAGTGATATTGCTATACCACCATCTAGATTTATTTCACCTTCATAATCTGTACCTGTATTAATTAGGTCAGGGATACCATCACCTGCACCATCTAATTCAGCGATATCTTCGAATGCTTTATCAGGTATCTCATTAAATGGATCTGTCAAAGTAACAATGTCGTTTCCAGTTGAATCGACAAGGTTGTGTGGAGCAACACCAGTTTGAGTTGCAGCTGCAACACCACCAGTAAAGTCAATTACCTGTGATTTAACTTGTGAGCTACCACCATCAATGAATGCTAATTCATCAACTTCAAATACAAGATACAATGAACGAGTTTCTGCAACCCAGTCATAAACACGAGCAACTTTGTTACTTGAACTTTCATTAGTTCTTACAACTCTGTCACCAACGTTAAAGTTATATCCTGACGTACCATCACTATAATTTGCAAGACTATCTAAGACAACTTTCTGATCATACCTAAAATTAAGTGCACGATCACAACCAGTAAAGGATGTTAGTGTCTTACCTGTATAACGAATAACTTCCCTACCAAGTAGGATCTTACCTGAGCCTGGATAGGGAGTAGTTGTCTGTACAAATACAGTCTGATCGTTCTCTCCAACATCTTGAAGAAGACCTGTTATGTCATATAATGTCGAGTTAAATGACTGTCTATTTCTAGACTCTTTTGTGAGATCAGTATTTCTAGTGAATAGAACTTGAGGATCACTGGAATAACCACCACCAGGATTGGTAACAGCAATATTAGTAATAGCACCCAGATCAACTGTTGCTACTGCTTTACCTCCAGATCCACCACCTCCATTCAATAAAATTACAGGTGGAGTTTCATAGAACTCACCTTGATTTGATACGTTAATAGATTTAACAATACCAAATTCATCAACCTCAGTAACACCAGTAGCACCTTGTCCACCGCCACCAGAAATAATAATGTTAACATCACCTATTTCATAACTGGCACCAGCTTGTTCTAATGACAAACCAGTTATCAAACCAGTTACAGGACGTAGTTCAGCACCTGATCCACCACCACCTTTTATATCAGCAGTAGTAGCATCAGAGAAGTAATTGTCTCCGTTAGATAAAACTTGAATATATTGTAACGAACCAGCTGGAGCAGTTAAATTACCATTAATATCATATTGATCTTCTTCCCATAATATTGCTTTTGCCTTAGCACCGTGTCCATCACCAACAGTTTCTATATCAATTCTAAATGGATCATACCCTTCACCAGGATCTAAAACCTTAACAGCAGCGATCTGTCCTCCTGTAGAAATAATAGGCTCAAGAATAGCCTCCCTAATGGGAGTACCACATCCTGCGATCTTTAGTTGAGGTGGATCAGAGCTGTTATAGCCGTTACCACCATCCACCACATAAACATCTCGAACGCCAAAAATAGAGTTAAAGAGTGGTTCAATTTTTGCTCCTGATCCTGGGACAGTTCTTGTTGCCATTTATCATTTTACCGTAATTGTTCCAGCCATATCAGAGTGTTCTGTGCACTGATAATATAAGGTATTTGGTGCATCAAGTGGAACGGTGAAAGTTTGCATACCTGTATTTGATCCACTAACACCAGTTGTATACTCTGTACCAGATAGTCCAGAAGTAGACTGTAATCTTAATGGATGTGATCCACCTGCTTGGTTGTGCAAGTCATAAGTGAATCCTCTATGGAATACTAATCCAGCATTAGATACGTTAGATCCTAATCCAGGACCATTAACTGTATATGCACTCATTCCAGATGCAGTAAACCTATAAAGTAATGTTGGAGATGGCTTGTAGATAGTTGCATTATCGTGACCCTTAATGATAGATGCACCAGCAGGAGCATTACCTATCTGAGTCTGGAATCCACCACCAACTTCAGTGAAGTTAGTACCATCATTAGCAATATCAAAGGTACCGTTAGTACCAATCTTCATTCTCTTAGTACCAATCTTGATCTCACCATCAGCAGGGAGTTCAAGGTTACCATCAGAATCGATCTTTAATTTTCTAGTAGAAGCACCAAATCTAATTTCTCCATCAGGAACTGTTAGGTTACCAGAGGAATCCATTGCCAATTTGTGAGTAGTACCAAATTGAATTTCAGTATCCTGATCAAGAACTAAGTTATCATTACCATCAAACTCTAGAAGCTTCTTAGAACTAGAATCTCCAAAACGTATTTTTGATCCAGTAAGTTCTAAGATACCATTATCATCAAAGAATAATTTGTTACCACTACCAAAGTCTAAATTTTGTCCACCAATATCAACTTTACCAGACTCATCTTCACTTAGAAGACGGTTGACTGAAGTGATATGAACAGGATTTGAAACAGATAATTCTTGAGACTGGTTATCACCAACAGCAGCTACTTGGATGTAACCACGTGCTGCACCTGCTTCAGCAGTGAATGAAGTAAACTCAACCTCTGCTTTAGCACCAGTTGAATCTTCAATTTCTAATTTTGTTCCAGCCTTCATAGCAACGAAACGTAATCTAAACTTCTCTTCTTGTGTAGAATCTTCTGAAGATAATTTAGAAGCAATGGTACGAGTAGCACCAGTGTCGATACTATTAACTGTATGTGGTTGTTTCTTCTTACGTTGCATCTCCTGAGTAGTAGGCTCAGTAGATAATGCAGTATCACCCAACCAAAGTGAAGAGTTGACTAAGTAAGCATCTCTGAAACGTAATGTAGAAGAACCCAAGTCATAAGCATTATCAGTATTAGGAAGGAAGTTCGTAGAAATAACAACCTCATCACTACCATTGTTGGTAAGATTTGTTATTGCAGATCCACCACCTCCACCACCTTGTAGATCATCGCCTGGCTGCCAGCGAGCATTTGCAGTATTCCACTTAAGAACCTGTCCGTTAGTAACCCCGCTAACGTCCACGTCAGTAAGATTCGATGCTGCAAGTTGTCCCTCCGTAAATGTACTACCATTCCATTTAAGGACTTGGTTCGTTGAGGGTGATGCGATTGTTATTTGAAGGTTAGTGCTATCTCCAAGGGATGCGTATAACTCATCTATAACATTATTGAGTTTAATAGCACCGTCTCGTAAGGTATCACCTGTTCCGTCATTGGCACTTACGCCAATATTAAGGTTCTGCTTAGCCATAGTAGTGGGGTTTTTCTACAGTTTTATTTATGTAAGGTCGAATTCATAATTAGTTAGGTCAAAACGTACATCATTTCTAGTAAAGTCTGGATTGTTATTGTCTCTATCAAATGGAATAGATGTCATATCGAATTTACCAACAATACTGTCCCATTTCAGTACTGCTGAAGTATCTTCGCCACTAGTACCACCAGTGACTGTAAGGATAACAAGATTAGATGCAAGAGGGGAGTTAGATGCCTGTTGTGTTTCACCTAAAGGACCAGTAACAATACATCTAAATCGATATCCAGTCATATATGCTTGGGCTAAGACTGAATAAGATGAGGTATTAGCACCAGTAATATTCGCCCAGGCAAAGCCTCCATCAGTTGAAACTTGCCATTGATACCCTTTAGTACCATCTTCAGGTTCAATTACGGCAATCAAACTAAACGTTTGAGTACCACCACTAGCAATAGTTGCATTAGTAGGTTGATTAGTAATGATAATACTAGGAGTAGTAGGTGCATCTCCACCTTCTCCTCCACCTTCACCACCTGATGATTCCTGTCCAATACCCTGATTTGCTGGTATATTTAGAGTTTCTTTAGAAGAAAGACCAAATATATAAGGGAATTTTGGTGTCATATAACGATTGGGAAGAACCGTTATTACATTAGTACCCCCCATCTCTGGGTGATATAGGCACCAATAATAGAGATTTGCAGGTGCATCTTCAGGTACCGTGATCTCTACATACGCTCCTGGATCACCAGGTGTACCAACAACAGTAACACCATCGGTATACTCAGTTCCACCTTGATGCGTTCCATCTACAGTAGATGAAAATCTAAATGGATGTGGATGATTGCTACTATCTGATTGATCAAATCTATATGTACTTCCCTTTATAAATGTTAAGTTTGCAAATTCTACTCCATCTATAAAGTAATCACCTTGTTGTAAGGTTACCGTATAGTTTTTACTTTCTGTTTCGTCTCCCCAGAGGGTGATGAAGTAAGCAAAAGTGCCATTGGGATACTCAGGAGTATAACAAAAACGACCATTATAAACATCTAAATGCCTTCCTACTTTATCTACATTATATTCATAATCCTCCATTAATGCACCTTTAGGAGGATTTGCTGTTGTAGTACCATATGCAGGTCTATTAACAGCAATAGATTCTTTCATCTGATATCCAGTCTCCATTAAAACTACTGGAGAAGTATTATCCTGTGGTAAATTATATCCATAAGGACCATAAACAGGATAACCATCAAATGCAATACCTAAAATCTTAGAGTGTCCGTCAGGGTGACGCATATTGTCACCAACATACTGACTTAATCCATAATAATCATTATAAGCACCCATCACCTGATTGGTTTTCCAAGCACCTATAAACTCACCGTCAATATAATGATATTGATCATTAGCATTAGGACGACCACCAGCATCATCATCACCAGGATTGTACATACCAAAAGCATCAGTAGCTACCCAATTAAATCCATTTGGAGGACTACCAAGAGTACCTGCAGATGGATTATTTAAAACAACTCCATTAGCACTTATTCCAACAACACCTAGTGGTAAACTACCACCTGCTTGAGTGTTAGTACCACCTCTATATGAAAAAGCGTGACTAAAAGTATAAGACTCAACATCATTAGAATTGTTTGCATTAGGGAAAGTACCCTTAGCAACGGGATGCGGTAAACCATCTCCCGTTACTGTGAGTACATCATTGCTTGGATTGTAACTACCGTTTGCTGCCATTAGTCGTCATCAAATATTTGATCTGGGGTGAAGTTATCAACTGTGGTAGAACCTATGTTGATTGTCAGTATGGAAGATTGAGATAGGGTTGGTGTAGCACCAAGTGATGTTAATCCGACTCTAAATTCATCTCCTCCGTCACCCTGAGTTGTAGCAGGTGTAGTATATGTTGGTGATGTAGCTCCGTTAATATTTATCCATTCATTAGTACCGTAATCCTTCTTCTGCCACTGATAGTTAATAACTCCACCAGCAGGAGTTGTGGATGCGATTACAGTAAAGGAAGCAGTTTGACCTTGGTTAACTGTTGTGTTAACTGGTTGTGATTCAATAGTGATATATGATTCACCTTGTGCTTCAGATTCACCTTGAGGAATGTAGTTAGGATCATAAATGTCAATACCACCGTTAACACCAGAACCTGTAGGTCCTAAGAATGTTTCATCAACTGTCGTATGAACATCTACTGAAGGTAGTACATAACCTTGACCAGCATTCTTAACATCAATACGTGCAAGACCAACAAGTGCTTTGATCTTACCACCAAAACCAGAGGAGGAAATCACATCAACTTGAGGACGTGATGTATAACCATCACCTGAATTTGTTAGAATTGCTTCAGTAATACGACCTCTCTCTATAGTTGCTAGAGCGTCTGCGTTACGTCCACGTACAGATCCTGTGTACTCGAAAGTAATTAATGAGTTAGAAGACTCAATTAGAGCAACTTCTCTTTCAAATTCCTCACCCTCGATTGCTAGTTTATCACCAGTTTCAATTGGAGGTACAACTGTTGCTGCTATAACGTCAACATCAGAACCAATGTAGGAGAATGCAACGAATGTAGAACCCGCACGAGGAACTTCAGAGAAGATAATACGTGAACCAACAAGTTCAAAACCGATACCTGGTTCCTGTACAACACCATTTAACTGACAAATAATATTATTCTCAGGTCTGATAGTGTTAGACTGTACACCTTCAGTCAATGTTAGTGAGTAGAATACTCCACCTAACTTCAAGTTAAAGGAGTTACGTAATGAATCAAAGTCGAATGAGATGTCATCTAATTGTCTCAACTTACCTACGTAAACACCGTGGAATGTTGAATTAATTGCAGGTGCTTCAGTGAACTGAATGTTATCTGAGAATGCGGTGAATGCATTATTACCACCTGGAGGTTGTAGGATTCCATTCACGAAGATCATCATATGACCTGCAGGATCTGGGAAGTATGCAGTACCGTTATTTTCGGTTAACTTGAAGTCCTTAGTTACACCATCAAATCCTCTGAAGTACCTTCTTACACGACCACGTAGTGTCTTCGCAACTGAACAAGCACCTCTGAATCCATAATCACCAATAATCTGTGAGTTCTTCAGGAAGGTTCCAGCAGCATCACCAAGATGAATGATTGCACGTAAACCAATTTGCTCAATTCTCTCAATACGTCCATATGCAGTTGTTGCGGTAATTACAACAGAAGAGATAGCGGATGTGTATACACTTGGGAAGTTAGATCCAGAAGGAATCTTAGCAAGTTGATAAGCAACATCACCAGCAATAACTGTTAAATCATCACCGATAGCAGAGAATCTACCTTCTTCATTTGCAAGGTAAACGTACTTGTTATCAACATCGTGTTCAGTAACAACGAATGTGTGACCAACTGACTGACCTGCATTTTGAAGTTGTAGTACATCACCAACCTTAAATGTATCATCTACACCAAAGTCAGTAATTAATGATGCATATTCAAATCTAGTAATCTCGGTAGAATGGATATACTCACCAAATCCAGGCATAATATTAAATGCCTCAACTTCAATAATTTGATCAGTAACAGAACCGTAGATAACATCTCCAACACCATAGTTACCAGTAACAGTCTCAATATCAAATGTTACACGACCTGACTGGTTATCGAGTAGAGCACCATCATTATTGCGTACGATAAGTGCATTTGCTCTACCAGAATCTTGCTTACTGAATAAGAGATCAGTTGCAATAAATTCACCCATTCTAAAGTTAACTAATATACGCTTATGGGTAGCATCACTAACAGTACCTTGAGCACCAGATGTTAATCCTTCAATATTATCTCCTTGTACAATGTTACCACCAGTAAGAACTAACTTAATGTAAGTAGTATTATCTGTTGCAAGGATGGTTCCTTTATTTCCTGTAGCACCAGTCTTAACAACTTCCTCACCATTAACAAATATTTCAGGATCGCTAGTAACTGTAAGTGGTAAGTAAATGACGTTATAAAGAACCTTAGCCCAGTTATCTTGTATTCTAATAACTTCAGCATATGCACCAGTAGTATCACCGAAGAATATATCTGCAGGTTGTATACCACCAGCGATAGGTGTTGGTACATTACGCTCACCAAATGTTGATGCAGTACGTACAATACCAGTCTCATCAACTACAGATAATGTATGAACTTGACCTGCTGTTCCTGGAGATAATAATTCAATCTTATCACCATCAATGTATTCTGAAATCCATATTAGATTTTCAGTAGTATCTGGGTGAATGAAATATACTTGCTTGTCTAGTTCAGCAATAGCAGAACCTAGAACTGTGTAAGTAACACGATCATATGCTTCGAATAAATGTCCATTAGGAGCATCAATAGAACCATCAGTATTAACCATAGTTCCAACATTAAATTGGAACTTAAGGTAAGCTGTAGGTAGAGTTGATCTATTAAGTGCAACTTCAATTAAGTGGAATAACTGCCAAACCTTATGTTGTGCTGTTTCAGTAGGACGTAGTTCTCGATTCTCATATGGTACCTCTTGGTTATAAGGACCAGGATTATCTGCTTTTTGCTGAAGAACTTTAAGTACCATATCTTTAACAGCAGCAGTATGATACAACAGATATGTTCTGAAGATATTAGGGAACGCTATGAAGTTACCCTCGGCATCAAACCAACTGTTAACTAATTCGAGAGTTTTGATATTACCATCAGTAATTAAGTCATATATCAATGCTTTACGGATATTAGTTGAGAATGATTCGTCTCCTGTATATCCACCATAATTTTGCATAGTCTTGAAGTATGACTCACGATCAATATATTGATCATTAAACCATATCAATCTTGCTGCCTGACGATACATCTCAGGTGCACGACCAAGTGTCATATTAATCATATCTGCTAATGTATTAGCAGCAGATACTACGTTGTAACAAATACCACCACCAGATTGTAATGTATTATTTTGAAGTGGAGCCTGTCTAAAGACAGATTGATTAGTAAACCAATTACCATTACCTTGAGCAGCAGTGTCAATAACATTAAGTGGATAATTAAACAACTGTATTATTTGAGATCCAACAACAGCACACTCACCATTACCAGCTTGATCATAAGTTATTGTTAAATCACGAATTGCAGCACGTTCACCTGTTAGTGGCCATTCACCTGGTAGAGTTCTATTAATACCAGCAATGTATGCTTCAGGATTACTTACACCAGAACCAAACAGATTGATAGGAATATTCATCAATGTAGTAATAGCAGATGCTTCATTGCTACAACGTGCAGCACCACCACCTGTATAAGAGGTAACAGCATTACTCTGAGAACTAATGAAGGTATGAGCATAAGCACCACCAGTGTGTACTGCTGCTCTTCTAATTCCGTGAGGAGTAGCACTCACAAATGTATGAGTTGTGGTGTTAGTAGAAGGAGCAGATGCTAGAACCTGTACAGTAAATGTGTCAGTTGTGACGTTAGAAATAGTCATAACTCTATTACTGAACGGATCAGTTGGACGTGGATATGGGTGCTCAGTATTGTTACTATCTTCTAAGCAAGTAAAGACTAATGAATAATCATCAAGGATAATTCCATCACCATTACTCCATCCGTGATCAGGAACTGTAACTGTCATAATACCTGTAGCAGGTAAGTATGAAGCATTAGTTACTGTCTTCTTAGTTGGTCCTTCAAATACGTGTGTATAAATTCCACCACTACGTATTGCCATTCCCTTAGAACTTACATACTTGTGCTCATAAACTCCACCACCAAGTACTTGAGGTTTGGTGATTGAATTAGCAGCAGCAGACTGGAATACGTGAGTTGTAGTGTTTGTAGAAGGAGTTACATCTAGTACCTTCACATCAAATGTGTTAGTAGTTACATTAGAAATGCGAAGCATTCTTCCAGATGCAGGGTCACCAGGACGAGGATAAGCGTGATCTGATCCTTGACCATCTTGATCACAACGGAATGTTACTGCATTATCAGCAAGATAAATGTACTCACCTTCATAGAACTTATGGGCATCAGCGAATGATAGTGTCATAACACCTGTTGTTGGGTTGTATGCAGCACTGCTAGGTGTCCAAGTTGTCTGTTGATTGACGAAGTTATGAGTTGTAGTGTTAGAAGAAATACCAACGTTAATTGAAATTGTTCCATCAAGATGATGAATACCATTAGAAGTAGCAGATACAAACTGATGAACTGTCTTATCAAGATTAGCGTGTCCTACATATACATCAAAATCGTTTGTACCTACATTAGAAATTGGTAGATACTCATCATATGAAGGATCATTTTCTCTTGGATATGAGTGAAGTGTTTCATTATCATCTCTAGCACAAGTAAATGTGATGGAATTTTCAGCCATCTTAATACTATCTCGTGCAACTTCAAGTCCATCAGCAGTTGCAGATACAAATGTATGAGCAGTCTGGTTAGAAATTGGACCTCTACCGAAGAAATTACCAACGTTAACTTCAAATGTATTGGTACTTGCGTTAGTAACAACTAAGAAACGTTGAGATGCAGGATCACTTGATCTTGGATAAGTATGGTTTGTAGCATTACTATCCTGAGCACAAGTGAATGTTAAAGAGTTATCAGCAATTCTTACTCTGTCACCATTCTTCATTCCGTGAGCAGCACTTGTTATTCTTAACATACTGGTTGTCACATCGTAAGTAGCACCAGTTACTGTCTTTTGGAGAGAGGTAGTAAACCCGTGATTCGGTATGGTGAGATTCATCACACCAGTATTGGGGTTATACTTAGCATTGGTTACAGTATGAGTAGTGTATCCAACTTGATCAATGTTAATTCCACGCTGATAGAATGGATCCTTCTTATGAGTCATTGCAGTAGTGCTTATACCAGTATTGGTATGTGTGTAAATACCACCACCTCTGATTGCAGATCTTGTTATGCAATTAGCAGTACAAGACTTAAAGATATGTGTTGAAGTATTTGTAGAAGGTGCAGTCTCAAGAACCTTAACATTGAAGGTATCCTGAGTAACAGTATCAATTACCATCCACTTATCCCAGAATGGATCTGTTCTTCTTGGATAAACGTGATCACTAGCGTGACTATCTTTGTCACAAGTGAATGTAAGTGAGTTCTCAGCAATCTTGATCATATCACCATCGTTATAACCGTGATTAGCAATAGTCACAGTCATAACACCTGTATTAGGATTGTAATTAATATCAGTTGGTGTCTTACCTACTTGCTGTACAAATTGATGAGTTGTAGTGTTTGTAGAAGGTTGTGAAGCAAGAACCTGTACAGAAATTGTAGTAGGTGTTGTTGCAATAATAGGAACAGATGTCTGATAAGTAGGATCTCCTAAACGTGGATAGGTATGATCTGTTTGATAGTTATCCTGAGCACATCTGAAGGTTAATGAATTAGCAGCAATACGAATCTTATGATCAGTAGTAAATTCGTGCTCACCAATCTCCATCTCCATAACACCCGAAGTTGGGTTGTAACTTACAGTGATAGGTTCAAATCCTGTGGTTGGTGTTTTACCAACTTGAACTTTAAATGTATTTGCCTGTACATCCTCGACTGGTAACCAATTACCGTAAGTAGGATCAGTAGCACGTGGATATGTGTGGCTGGAACCATTGTTATCCATTGTGCAAGTAAATGTAAATGCATTTAACTCAAACTTAACGAAGTCTCCATTAGAGTATCCGTGGTTGTTCATTGTTAGAAGCATATATCCAGTTTCAGGATCATATGATACTGCTGTAGGTGCAGTTACTACAGTATTTGCTCTTGGATAAGTATGATTTGTCTGGTTGCTATCTAATCCACAAGTAAATGTTAATGAATCAGGTGAAATTCTAATATTGTCGTGCCTGTTAAAGTAATGGTTACCTATACCAAGTACCATTGTACCTGTAATTGGGTTGAAGTTAGCAGTAGAAACTGTATGTCCAGTTGAAGGAGTAGCACCAACGTTAACAGTAACCCATCCAGTCTGTTCTTTTAATCCACCAGCAGTAGCACCAACAAATGTATGAGCAAAGTTACCACCAGCAGAGATACCAACATTAACAGTGAATGTATTGGCATCAGGTGTTGATAGAACTTCTAACCAATGTCCTGCTTCTGGATCATCTGCTCTTGGATATGTGTGGTTAGAAGCGTTGCTATCCTTAGTACAATTAAATGTAATTGAATTAAGATCAAACTTAACTAAAGTAGGAGCAACGTGAATACTATTACTATTAGATGCTTCGAATACGTGAATACTCTGATCAGAGATAGCACCACCTAAAGCATTTGATCCAACATTAACTGTGAATCTATTTCTAGATGCTTTCTTAACTATTAAGTAAGTTCCTGATGCAGGGTCAGTTGATCTTGGATATGGGTGAGTTGAACTGTATTGGTCTTTAGAACATCTGAATGTAACAGCACCATCATCCATCATTACACTATCACCAACAGCAAGTTTATTGTCTGCAGAATAAACTTCTAAATCACCTGTTGCTGGATCAAACTTAGCAAAGGTTGGTGATATTGTACGCTTAGACTGGAATCCGTGACTATTAATAGTTGCAGTTAATACACCACTTGTAGGAGTATAAGTTGCACCAGTAATAGTATGAGAGTTAGAACTTGACTCTTTTATTTTTAAAGCAGTGTTTCTAGCAGGGTCAGTTAGACGTGGATAAACGTGCTCTGAAGCGTGACTATCCATATCACAGGTGAATGTTAATGCTTCATCTGCAATCTTAATAGTAGTACCATCGATTAACTTATGAGCACCAACCTTAATCATCATATCGCCAGTTTCACCATCATAATTAGCATCACCAACGCTATAGAATACAGCAGGTGTTGTACCAACGTTAACAGTAACAGAACCAGATTCTAGTTCTACACCATCATCCTCAGCAGAAATAAACTTATGACTGTAATTACCACCAGTAGTTACACAATTATTTGTAGCAGATATAAATGTATGCTGAGTTACGTTAGTAGATGGAACAACTGGTAAAACGTTTAAAGTAATAGAAGTAGCAGTTGTACCTGTAATTTCTAAAGAGTTACCATATACAGGGTCTTTAGATTTAATAATACAGTTAGTTTCAGCACGAACGAATGTGTGAGTGTAGTTACCACCTGTTGTTATACAAGCAGGTACTGCTTCCTTAAAGATATGAGCAGTTGTATTAGAAGAGATACCAACATTAACTGTAATAGTATTATCCTTTTTAATAATTCCGTTAGATAGACCAGAAACAAATGTGTGAGTTGTAGTATTTGAAGATGGAATAGCATCTAATACTTGTACACTAAATGTAGTTGCATTTGGAACAGTACTAACTCTAATCCACTTATCACTAATTGGATCAGTTGCTCTTGGATAAGCGTGGTTAGAATTATTACTATCTTCTAAGCAAGTAAAGGTTACTGCACCATCTCTTAACTTAACATAATCTCCAACAACTAATCCGTGATTAGCAGATGTTGTTACCTCAAGAATACCTGTAGTTCCACTGTAAGTAGTACCACTCGCAGCAGTCATTGGAGTACCTTCGTACTTAATGTTAACTGATGAATCGTATGTTTGGTCTTTCTTAGCAGTTAGAGAACCAGCAGTTGAAGAAACATAAGCGTGTGTGTAAATACCACCAGCTCTTACAACACATCTCTCAATACTATTAGCAACAGCACTTACAAAGTTGTGAGTTGTAGTATTGGTTGAAGGTACATTCTCTAGAACTTGAATACTAAAGGTATTAGCATCAATGTATGTGATAGGAATAAACTTATTAGATACAGGATCTTTTGGTCTTGGATATGAGTGATTAGTTTGATCACTATCTTGACCACAAGTAAAGGTTACAAAGTTATCATCAACTTTAATATGATCTCCATTTACCATACCGTGTCCAGTAACAGTAAGAGACATAACACCTGTTGATGGGTTATATGATGCTCCAGTTGGAGTTAACTTAGTAGGAGCCTGCCAAGTATGAGCAGTTGTGTTAGTAGATGGTTGCGAACTTAGAACCTGAACTGTAATTGTGTCTGCTGTAGTCTGAGTAATTGCACAAGCAGTATCATAGAATGGGTCATTCTGAGTAGCACCACCTTGACCTGAAGCACGAGGATATGAGTGATCAGTAGCATAGTTATCAAAGGCACATTTGAATGTAAGTGAATTCTGAGAGAACCTTACAGATTGACCAACAGATAAATTATGTCCCTGTCCAATGGTCAATGTCATTAAACCTGTTGTTGGATTGTAATCAACCATTGTTGGAGCAAATCCAACAGTAGGAGTCTTACCAACATTAACAGTAAATGTTGTATTACCAGTTACATCAATCTCTAACCACTTACCAGATGCAGGGTCAGTTGATCTTGGATATGGATGGTTAGAACCATTACCGTCCATAGAACAAGTAAATGTAATAGCACCATCAGCAAACTTAACTTTGTCACCATCCTGAAGACCGTGATTAGCAGCAGTTGTAACGGTCATTATTCCTGTTTCAGGATCATAAGAACCGTTATTAATGTCAGATACTGTATAAGTTGTATTTCTAGGATAAGGGTGAAGAGTTTGATGACTATCTTGTGCACAAGTAAATGTAAGACCACCTTCAGCAATCTTAAGTGCAGTTCCTGCAGTAAGACTATGATTACCAATGGTCATCTTCATATCACCAGTAGTAGGGGTGTAATCCACTGCTGTTGGTGTGAAACTTACTTTAGGTGATTCACCAACTTTAAATGTAAATGTATTTGTAGATACTGCTTCAACTCTCATCCAAGAATCAGCTGCAGGGTCATCTTGTCTTGGATATGGATGCTCAGAAGCATTTCCGTCCATATCACAAGTCATCACAATTCCGTTCTTCTCAACGTGAACCATTTCACCAACTTTGAATCCGTGGTTAGCAACAGTAACAGTTAAGTGACCATTAACAGGATTGTAAGAAGCATCAGTTGGAGTAACAGTAGTTGTTTGAGCTCTTGGATATGTGTGGAAGGTAGCATCATCATCTTCCTTACAAGTAAATGTTAAGGAGTTAGGTGCTAACTTAATATGAGTACCAGTTGTTAAACCGTGTACACCAAGTACAAGTTCTAAACCACCTGTATCAGGATCATAATTTGCTTGAGATGGTGTGAAGTATTTGATAGGAGTCTTACCAATACTCATCTCAAAAGTATTCTTAGTTACGTTTGAGATTGGTAGGAAACGTCCACTAGCAGGATCAGACAGTCTTGGATATGTTTTCTTGCTGTAATGCTCATCCATATCACAAGTAAATGTCATAGAATCGTTAGCGAGTCTAATCTTGTCACCATTCTTAAATCCGTGATTAGGAACGGTAACATTCAACATACCAGTAACAGGGTTGAAGTCTGCCCAAGTTGCTGTATGGTGAGTTGTTCCAACTGAAACGATATCTAATGCTTTATCAACTGCTGGATCAGTAGCACGAGGATACTTATGAACAGATCTATAGTTATCCTGAGAACAACGATAATTTAATTCATCCTGAAGAATCTTAAGTGTTTGACCTTCTCTTAAACTATGAGATCCAATATCAAGAGTTAATAGACCTGTTTCAGGATCATAAGTAGAATCCTTAGCATCAAAGTTAACTCTCTGTGTTATACCAACATTGACTGTAATATCGTTACCACTTACGTTAGTTACGGGTAGTAAAGCAACAGCTGCTGGGTCGGAAACTCTTGGATAAGTATGTTGAGTCTGATGATCATCTTGATCACAAGTGAATACAAGTGAATTTGTATTAATTCTAATTGTATCGTTAGTAGTTACATTGTGTGATGCACCTAAAGTTAAGACTAAATCACCAGTTGCAGGATCATAAGTTGCTGCTGTCGGAGTATGTTGACCAGCTGCAGTTTGTTGATCAATAGTAATTTCATCATCATATACTGGATCACCTTCTGTATAACCATTAGTAGCAACTAACTGTTGTCTCATTACTTGAATAGCAATATCTCTTGCTTGTTCAAATACATACTTAACTTCATTTGGTTGACCATTGATATGCTGAACTGCATTAGAATCAGTAACATAGAACTCAGTGGCATACCATATCTTATTATTACCACCGTGTGCTAAGTTGAATATCAATGCTTCTAAGATATCAACACAGTCATCAACACAGGACTGATAACCATATCCACCAAATCCTAATGATGGGTACTGAGAAACACCACGACCAACAGCAGTAGAAGCAATAAATCTTAAGTTATTTTTAATTTCATCAGCAGCGTTATATGCCTTATTACCAGACTCATTATTATCATAATCACCACGTGCTGCACCACCGCCACCTTGGTTACCACCTTGACCACCGCCACCGCCACCGAAGCCACCACCGCCACCTTGACCGCCACCAGCTCCACCGCCTGCAGAATAATCAGGGTAGGGATTAAACCCTAACTTGTTTTGGATCGCCAAAGCAGACATATCCCTAGCCATCTTCATAGCAAAGGCAGTTTCTTCAGTCTCATCAGTAACGTGCTTCAGTCCATTCTCAGTATTCAGATATAACATCGCTGCATCATAAGTTGCAGAGTTAGAATTGAATCTAAGGTCGTGAATGATAGCTTCGATAACGTCAACAATATCATCTTCACAATGATTCTTACCACCTTTAACACTGAAGTGATAATGTTTAAATGCAGAACACTTAAGCATAAGATCAACTGCTTCACCTGCAATAGTACGCTTGTTAGTTTCAAGCATATCAGCAGCATCTAATGCTCTTTGAGAACCTGCATAGATTTGAGGATCGTGTAAGAAGGTAGGTTCAGTTGCCTGATCCTTACGGAATGCAGCGAAATCTGTATATTGGAATTGGAAGAAGTCGTCAATAGTTTGAGCATTTGTACCAGCAATATTTGCAAGGTTTTCACTACGTCCAACTAAAGCATTCTGTAGTGCCTTCTCCATCAACATCTTAGAGTAACCAATTGCATCAAGCATTGGAAGTAATTCCTCTTCCACTTGAATAACCTTACCTGAAGAATCTAAGTATTGATCAATAATACCTTGAACGTTAGCATTACCACCAGTTAATAGGTCACCAGCAATAGCAGGTATGATGTGATCTCTAAGGTCACGAACACACTTCTCACGACCTGGAGTACCACCAGGAATGTCAAACTTATCTTCTTGAACGAAGTTAATAGTTACGTTATACTGTTCTTCTAACCAGAAAGCAACTTCATCAGCGATACATTTACGGTTGAAGTATAGTAAATCAGCACCATCTCTAAATCTGTTACCTGTAGGACCAAGAACTAATAATAGACTATCTACCAGATCAGTAATAAAGCTCTGTATACCAGCAGCCGCAGGAGATGAGAAGTAGTTAGGAATACGAATACGTGTTGTATGCTCACCAGTTAAGTCATCAGCATTAGCAGTAATAACAGTATTGCAAAGTTTACCAACTTCTCTCCAAGCATAGATGGATTGAAGCAATTCTCCGTTAACGTGTGCTAATTGTCCTTCTTGGTTAGCAAGATATCCTCTTGCAGCAACGATACTATTAAAGTTACCACCATACCTTAGATCATTAACGATAGCAGGTATAATGTATTCATAAGTATCTCTTAAGCAAGTTTGTGTACCTTGATCTGAAGTACCAGTATCACCAGGTATCACAAAGTCAGGATACATAGCCTTCATTCTACCAACTGCTTCTTCAGCAATCCAGTACTTGTTCTTGTCAATAATATCGGCACAATCAACATAATCATCACGAGAAAGATCAACTCCCTCAGTCATAATCTCATCACGCCATAGTTCTACACCCTCAGCAGTAGCAGTAGAAGTTATAGTTTGTTGGAATGTAGCATAAATTTCACCCTTAATAATAGGAATAGGTGTTTCACCATTAAATCCAAACTTAAGATTTATATCTGTATCATCATAAGTTCCACTAGGAGTAAAGTCGCTAGTATAATCAACAGCAGTAGTACCTAACTTAATCATTAGGTTCTCCATATTACCTGTAAATGCCTGAGCATTAGCAGCATTAGCACCAATCTTAACTGGCATATTGCCATAATTGGTGTTATCAGTATAAGTTGTGGTTTGCTTAGTACCACCAACGTACATATTTGTAGCACCACTATTTCTTACGATAGCGATATGAGTCCAAGTATTTGCTGCTAGATTTGCACTTGATGTTATTCTGTCAACATTACCAGTGTTCCAACGAACAGTGTTATTGACCATAATTAAGTAAGCAGAACTTGTATCACCAGTTGAAGTACGGAAATCTAATAATGTTTGATTACCACTAACACCTGTAGCTTTAACCCACAATTCTATAGTGAAGTTACCATCAGGAATAGATCCATCACCAAATGCAACTTTCTCAGTAGATGGATGTGTTAGATATGCACTACCATTAAATTCAAGAGATCCAGCACCAGCAGCATAATCTAAATTATCTACAGTTACGTTAGTATTAACTAAAAGACTATTAGTAATGTATTCTCCATCAGAGAATGCACCAGTTGGGTTCTTAGTATAGATCCACTTATTACCTGCATTAGAACCGATTATTTCAGCAGTATTTCCAGATGTTATACCTTTAACAATTTCACCGAAGACAAAGAATCCACCAGAAGACTTATCTTTATAAGCGTGCTTAACAGACTTAAGTGTCTCAGAATCACTGAATGAATATGGAGGTGCAACTCTAGTTACATTTGAAATAGACCAAGGATAAGTTCCAGGTGTAGCACCAGTTGGATCCTGTAATGAATCAGTGATAATTGCAAAGTAGTTAGTAATAGCAGATGTTACGTTTACACAAGCAGTTGTAGAAGGATTTGCCATCACAGCAGTAGATGGTTCAGTCTTCGTTGTTCCAGACTGGAATGCTGCTCTAGTACCAGGTGATGCAGTAGTACCTAGGGCATTAATCAGAATATTCGCTAGGGTGGTTATTGTTGCAGCAGGTGTCTGACAAGCAGGAGATGCACCATCAGCAGTGATAGTACCATCAGTAAATTGTGTCCAACCGTGTGAAGTATCTTGCTTGGCATATACAACATTTCTCTGAACATCGATTGCTATATCTCTTGCCTTAGTAAAGGCATTTACCATAGTATCGATATCACCAGTTACAGTACCATAATGAAGAATACGATCTGTTGCTTCCCAAACAAAGTCATTACCACCAACAGCAGCGTTATATGCAATTGCTTCAATAACATCAACTATATCTGACAAGCAATGTGAATCACCACCAGATACGTTATATCCTGGATTCTGCTGCTTGGCATAATATAATGCTTCGTGAGCGATATACCACTTATTAGCAAGTAATAGTGCTCTAGCATCAGCGTGACTATTATCAGTTACACTATACTCACCAGTAACAGTTAAGTCTCTCCACTGCTGTAATGTAGTAAATGAAGTATCGATATCCTCCATTCTTATGCACTGGATTGCTAAGTCTCGTGCTTTATTCATTGCCCAAACTGTTTGAGCTTCAGCACCATCAACGTGATATACAGTGTTACCTTGAACGTAAGTATTAGCAATATCCCAAACTTCAGAGTTACCATCAAACTCTAACTGCCAAGCCATCATATTGATAGCATCTACAATATCATCTTCACAATCTGAGTTTCTACCAGTATTGATTTGGAAGGAGGGGTAGAAATCTAACATTGCTCCCACGGCTTCTTCAGCGATAAATCTCGCATTACGCTGCAAAGCGTTAGAAGCATCATTAAGACGTACATCGTGAGTCCTTCTTAGAGATGAATTACCAAAGTAAATCTTCTTAAGACGAATGTCAGAACCAGCAGCAAAGTCGGTACCAGTTAAATTGTCATAACGTATCTCTTGGTTACGAACTCTCTCAAAGTCTAGGAAGTCTTGGTTATTAGCTGTCTCAGGATCATATATTTCAACAGGGTTAATAACTGTTTCTGATATGTTATCAAGTATCTTATTAGGGAAGGTAATAGAAGGTACCCTCTGGAATACTAATGCAAAGAAGGAAGAACTAGGTGATAGGTCTACCCTATCAATAATCTGATTGGATATATCATCCTGATAAGGTGCAATACTTGTAATAGTTGCTGCAATCTTAGAACGTGCAGAATAAATGATATCATTGAACTTGATATTAAATTCACCAGTCTCGTACTTAGCAGTACCAGAAGTACGTGAAAGAACTAGTTCATTAGTAATAACACCATCTTGTAAGTTATTCTCTTCAACAATAGCAAAATTACCAGCCAAATTAGTGATCCTCTCACCTTGTTCAAAGATAGTCTTAGAAGTTGTAGGGGAAACATCACTTAAAGTAGAATTGAATCCAGTCTGTGAACCCATTATACTTTCATTAATTTGGAAGGTTCCTTGTATGTCAATAACGTCAATATAATCAACACCTGAATCTATGCAAGTTGCAGTTGCTTCTGATACCAAACCACGAACAGTATTACCTAAAAGTGGGAAAATACCACCAATAGAACTGAATGTCATTCTAGTGATTACTTTCTGAGCATAAACTGCTTCACGGAACTTAATTCTAGAAGGTGCTTTAGGTGCTTCAGTAAAGACAACAGAAGGTCCAGCTGTTGAGAATGCAGTACCTGGTGACTGTGCAACACCATTAATCAAGATAAACATCTGATTATCTGCTGCAGTTATGGAACTACCTTCTACATTAAGAGGGAATTGGGTTTTAATTCCATCAAAGTCCTCAGAGATGTTATCAATCTTCTTAACGATAGAGGTTAAGATTTCCTCTGAGTTAGTTAATCTCTTCTGTCTGAACAGTACCTCAGTATTATTAAACTGAGTATAAATGGGTTGTGCGTTAGCAAATGATGTAATTTGATTAATATTAGTGAAACTATTGATATTAACTTCTTTAATAAGGTCAGATACAACCTTTCTTCCAGAAATATCCTTACCACCAGTGATTGCTAGTTCACCGAAGAGGTTGAAACCAACAGGGTGGTTTGTTTCTAATACAGGCTTTCTCCACTGGTTAATAGGTGTTTGAGACTTAATAACGTATGAGAAGTTCTGATAGAAGTAAGAATCTTGTATTTTTTGAACAATTTCAGATGGTTTACCAACGTCATCAATAAACTGACCAGGAGTATTGGTTAGAGAAGCAATATTCAGTGTACCAGTAGCGATTGATAGGTTATCAATCAAACCAGATGCACGAGAAACTTCACCAGTTACACGCTCTCCAGATCTCCAAACACCATCATAGTTCTCAAGTTTAAGGATTCTAGGTCCAATCTGCCAACCTTCGTTAGTAGAAACATAACCAGTAGCAGATGCGAGTTCAAGTGAAGTACCCTGATAAACAAGTTCACCTGCAAGGAATCTAGAAGTTTCAACAATAGCAGTTGCTTGACCACCAAATACTTCAGTTAGAAGTACCTGTCTACCTTCACCTTGTGTCAAGAATGTAATGTAAGAACCAGATTCAGCATCTAACTTGGTTAGAGAGATACGTAATTGGTCTGATTCAAGTGAATTTGCTTCACCAGCAATAGCATAGTATGTCTGATTTGAGTTCAAGCTAACCAAACCTGCAGAACTAGGTTTTGGAAGAATACCTACGGTTGATCCTAGGTCTTCTGCTCTTAACTGAACTTCAGCACCAGTTGTGATACCGTGTGGGAAGTTGAACTGTAAATAACCTAAGTCAACGTTAACAACGTAGTTAAATTCTGATTTAAGTGTAACTGTTGGTTCAGAACTGTATCCTGAGCCAGGATCCTTAATAATAACCTCAGAAAGACGATTATTCTTAACAATTGCTTCTGCCTTAGCACCTGATCCACCACCACCTTCAATTACAACAGCAGGAACTGAAGTATATCCAGCACCTGGGTCAGTTATCTTAATTTGTGCTAGTAAAGCGGTATTAAACAGCTGAAGGTTCACAGGGAAAGTTATTTCAGGTCTCAGTGTATAATCGTGTGAGTAACCGAAACCAAACTCATTATTCTTAAGTTTCTTGATCTTACCAATAGATTTACCTTGTAAGAACACAGAAGCACCTGATCCTTCATCAGGAATAACAACTTCAAGAATTCCACCAGAACCAGCAAGTAAAGAACCAAGAATACCTGGAATTGCATCAATATCGATAGATGCAGTCTTATAACCTTTACCTGCAGATGTAAGGACAACATCAGTGATAACACCTTCAAAGTCTCCATCATCCTGAACTGTAATGTTACAAGTAGCACCTTCACCATCTCCATCAATAGGAACGTTATAGTAAACACCATTTACGTACTCAGTACCACCATTAAGGATACGAACCTTCTCAATCTCTCTATTAGAAGCAATATCAGTAACAATTGGTAGTCTCTGATAGAATCCACCTGCATTTACAAGTTTGATATCAGATATTGGACCAATTGCCTTAATTGAGGTTGTTGAGTAAGAAGAACGAGCATTGCCAAATTCATTATTACCAACAGGAGCATTTGTCTTTTCAGGTTCATTTAATAGTCTAAAGGCGAATTTTTTACCAGCATCGGTTACAGAAGTAACTCTGAATGTTCCATCATAAGGTGATTTAATAACGTCAATGAAGGATCCTTCTCCAACTGGTGAATCTGCACCTGTTCTAGATGGGTCAAAGTAATATGAAATATTAGTAACATCATCATTAATGACGAATTTAACCAACGGAGTTGGTGAATCATCATCAGTAAATCCAGGTGTACCCTCTCTAATAATGTTAATGAATGGATATTCCAGTTTATACTGGTTATCTCTAGAGAATGATAGGAAGTATCCAAGGTTAGAGTCATCATCAAGGTCAAATATGTACTGATGACCTCTAACAAAGAGGAATTTAGGATGTTTTGCGTAGATATTAACGTTAGATACTGAATTTCCACTACCAGCAAAGGTTGGATCCTGTACAGCAGTACCTCTCATACGGAATGAGAAATCTCTTGAATTAAAGACCTCTTCTACGAAGAACGAACCATTATAGTCATTTGTAGCAAAGTTCTCTGTAAATATGATCTCATTTTCTACAAAATTGTGTCTACTAGAAGCAGAACAGTAAACAATGTCAGTATTTACTAATGCACCACTAGGAATTACGTCCTTATTAAGTTGTGCAATCAAGGATATCTTCTTAACACCAGTCAAACCAGTGAATGTTGCTATCTTACCAGTTTCATCAACAGCAAACTGAAGGTTGACAGCATCAGCGTCAATAGTATCTCCTTTAATAAATGATGAATCTTGATATATCTCTTCAATCTTAATAGTATAATCTTCTGGAGAGAATGGTTTCCAAGATGCAAAAGCACTCATTGTAGAACCATTATATGAAGTATCTGCAAGATCTATCTCATATATGCCAGATGCAGAAAGATATGCCCAAGAAACAGCACCATCAGATACAATACCAGTTGTATGTGTAGGTGGAATAGTACCAGATGTACCAGGAGAGGTACACTGATATAGCTTCTTATCGTTATAAACTATGTCTTCTGTAGCATATACAAAGTTAGTTGCCCAAATTGGATCGGTTTTTTGCTCTGTAAAGTTCCATTCAAGGTCATTTACATCATTAGCAGTTGATTTTAATAGTTTTGAAGTGTCAAAATTACCTGCAATCTTACCAATCTTGCAAGAATTGGTTCCAGATTCAACAATTGTTCCATATGCAGATACAACATCGTTACCACCAATTACAGAATACTGTTGTAATATTGCTCCTTTAGTGAAAGTAGCGTCCTGATTGAAGTTAATTGTCTTAACAAGGTCAATTAGAGCATATTTTGCATCTCTAAAGTAGAATTTTGGTACAACAGTCGTTGTAAGAAGCAGTTTCTTACCACCAGGAGTCGGAACAGTAGCAGTTCTATTACCAAAATTCTGATCTGTTGATGTTACGGTGAATATACCAGGTTGATGTGTAGAAACAACATCACCATAATCAAGAATCTGAATACCTGCAGGACCAAGAACCCAAGGATTCATTGCTACGTTCTGGGTATTAAACGTATAACTGCTCTCAGAGGCGATATTTAAGGTATGTCCTGTCTCAACATCGTTAAGATTGAATGATCCTAATGCTGTCTTGTCCTTATCAATCTTATAAACAAATCCTTGTGCAATACTATTAGTACCAGTAACTAAAGCAGAAGTAAATGTATCATCATACTTAGCAGTAGGTGAGACAACTAGGTTATCAATCCATCCAATCCAGTTATTTGTTGCGTTAGGAGTTGAATTAGATCCAAGTGTTACATCTTTAAGGTTGATATCAACTGTTGTACTTGTAAGTACCTGTGCTTCAATACCATTGACATATATACGATACTTGTAATCACCAACACCTACACGTTCTTTAACTAAAGCAACGTGAATAAACTCCTCGTTATTAAAGATTGCTAGGTAGTTTGCAGCAGTAGAGAATGTTGTAGTACCAGTTATATCAATAAATGTCTTACCATAGTTGGGACTTGTCTGATCTGCATCAAGACCAGCTCTAACTGTATTACCTATATCATCAGTTACAGTGAAGAATTCTGGTTTTGTATTAGCAGCAGTATACTGAGTAGTTGAAAGTGCCCAAAATGCTTCTACAGTATAGCTTGTAGCAACATCTGATCCATAAAGCATCGTCATAGAATTAGATGCATCTAGTTTTACTGAAGAAGCACCATCATACTTCTTAGTATCATCAATTACAGCATTACCAGTTGCATACCACTGTTTGTTAGTTCCAGTAGCAAGAGTGTCATTATATGTGTCATCAGCAAGGTTATCAGCAGTATTCCAGTTAAATATCGCTAATTGATCTGCTTCTACTTTATTACCAACAACAATTGTGTCACCAGAACTGTCGTTAGATACAGCAATTGCTTTAAATCCAATACCATCAGTCTCAGTTGCAGTTGAAGCAGTAATTACTGTACCTGTATTCCAACCAATCTTAAGAGTAGTGGATTCAACTTGATTAAATGTTCTTTCTACAGAACAAGATACATCAACATTACCAAAGATATCAAACTCTACACCACCATTATGAACAGCATTATAGGTTCCAGTAGGAACAAATATTCTACTTTGCTCAGCTTCTGTAAAGTCACCATCATCAAACTTGGTGTATAAGACACCATAATCCTTACCATTAGTATCTTCTGCTGTAGCAGTTACATATACAGCACCATATTCATCAATGGTAAATGTTGGGTTCTTAAACTTATAACTGGCATTAGTGATCTTTTTAGACCATACAACCTCAATAGTTGCAGTATCATAATAAGTTTCACCAAGTATAATGTCAGATGTATTATCAGGTTCAGATATACCACAGAATAGGAAGGTATCCTTAGATTTCCACTTAATTTGATGTAAATGCTCACTAACTTCTGAAGAAGCAATCTTACGCTTCTCCATCATAGATCCATCAAGATCTAATAATGCAACCCACATATCATCTGGTTGCAATGAGTTAGCATCGGTATAACCACCGATCATCGTTCTACCGTCTTGATCTAATGAAATGGTAGTTGCATAATCTCTTCTTGTAGCACCAGAGATACCAGCAATATCACGTTGCCACTGAAGAATACCATCAGGGTTATTATTACCATCAAATCCTGAAGTATACTTAGCAACAATAATATCTGGGTTATGAGTAATATTTGTGATGTTAGTAACTGTCTCACCAATTACGTAGATATTGTGAGGATTACTATTCTCAACATATAAAGACTTCCATCTTAATGATTTTGGACCAGCAGGTACTGTAGGTACTAGAGTTCTCTGCCAAAGTAAGCGACCATCACTATTAAACTTAGCAAGAATACCACAAGTATCACCATCAGTAAGATTTCTTTCAGCTGCAACGTAGATCGTACGATCTTCAGCAACTTTAACGTCATTTATAGAAACAGTACCAGTTGCTTCTTTCAAGAATGATAAGAAGTAATTTGCCTTCTTATATCTCTGTGGATGTGATACACGAATCTTAGGTGGGTTAGTTACGTCATATCCAGAACCAGAGTTGATTATATTTGCTTTCTTAACGGCACCTGCCTCAGTTCTGTCTAAAGTTAACTTGAAATCTTGTCCAGTTGTTGAAATGAGTTCATATGATGGGGGTAGTTCTGATGAATAACCAATACCTTCCTGAGTAATGTTTAATTGCTCAACACCAGCAATAACCTTAACTTTAAGAGTTTTATTAGTGTCATCAAGAACAGGGGTACTCTTAACGATAATTTCATCATTAACACGTAATTCGTGTTCTTCAGCAGTTGTAATCTGTCCGTAAGGTACGTCATTAGTCATATAAGACGAATAACCTGCTATATCAAGACCTTTAACTGAATTAACCTTAGCAGATGCACCAAATCCTTGTGTGTCTGTATTATCAAAATATAGTTTGTCACCAACCTTATAAGAGATACCTGGATTCTCAACAACAAATCCGTCAACCTGAGCATCCTCAAACTTGGTAGTAGTCTCAATATCAATATCCACCTCAGATCTTGTAGAGACTCTAGGGTAGTAATCAAATAATTGTAATACGGGTTCTTCAGCAATATTGATTGGTGTAGTATCTTCAAGATTATTGATTACACCATCTCTATTAGTATCTTCAATTTCAAAGATAAGTTCCTCACCAAGTTCAGTTACAAGGATATCAGTGTCTTGGTTTGGTTGACGTTCAATGTCAATATCAACATCTTCGTAAGGATCACGGAAACGAACAACATCATCAGGAATATTTGTCTGTACAGCATCCTGACTGTAGTTCCACTCATCTGCCTTAGAATATAACTGAGGACCAGCAATATATGGGAATACTGGATTACCTGCATCAGATGCGTCAATTGAGATAAAGTATGCGTATACACCTTCAGGGAATTGAGGTGTCTTACAGAAACGACCATTATACTGGTCTAGATCACCATATTGGAAAGTATACTCAAAATCTTCAATAAATGAACCTGCAGGATAGTCACTTAGTAAAGGACCATCTGAACGAACTGGATTAGGGTTGGTTGCTTGGTCATATATGAGTATTGGCTTGATACGGTAAGAAGATCTAATACGACGTATACCAGAAGACTGGTCAGTAGCATCTATGTAACCATAAGGACCATAAATGGGGTTACCATCAAATGCCCATCCGAGGATTGGTGAGTGTTGCCATCCTGTAGATAATTCTTGTAATTGTTGTGTTGCTTGGTTCTTAAAGACATTATCACCCAAAACATAACGCAACTGCTTAGGATCTGATAAATGTGCGTATTCACCACCATATTGAGTGTTATATCCTGCAAATACGTAACCACGTGCTGTATCGAAAGATTGACCTAACTCATCTTGTAGGTTTCTTGTCCACTCAAATACATTAGCGGTAAACTCTGCCATTTCACCAACTGCTTCTAACCTTACAGTTGTTAGACCAGTAGTATATCCAATACCTCTGTTAATAACAGAAACACCAATAACCTTACCTCTATCCTCTCCAACAGTACCAATAGTTGCTTTTGCAACAGCACCATAACCATCACCATTGATTACAATCTCAGGAGCAGTGGTATATCCCTTACCTGCAGCAATGATAGCAATAGAAACTATACGACCGTTAATAATGATTGGTTGTGCAACAGCACCTTCACCAGAATTCAGTTTGATATTAGGTGAAGAAGTATAAGCAGATCCTGCAGTATCTACCCTTACAGATTGAATTGCACCTCTTACAGCAGCAGTTGCGGTAGCACCACTACCATTTCCACCTGAAATAGACACATCAGGTTGTGAGGTGTATCCTTGACCTGGGTTTTCAACCAGAACCTTAGAAACTATACCGTTAGTAATAACAGCGGTAGCAGTAGCACCGAATCCACCACCACCCACGATAGAAACAAGAGGACTAGAAGTATAACCACTACCTCCCGCAGATACATCAATTTCACTTAATTGTCCGTTAACAACAACACTTGCGGTAGCACCTGTACCGCCACCACCTGTAATTTCAATAAGAGGAGGGTTAGCAGCGTCATATCCTTGACCAACATTAACAATATTAATTCCAGTTACACCACCATACTTAATTCTACTCTCTGACTTATAAGACCAAGCAGATACACCATTAACCCACGCACCAATAGGACCAAAGTTAGTATCTTCCCGTTTAGAGATCGTATTGATAACTCTAGGAATACGGATCAGTTTACGCTGGTTACCTGGAAGTAGTGCAGATCCTACAAAAGGACCAACTTCATAGTTTGGTATACCAGATGATGCAATATATGAATACTGATTATTAAAGAACGTATTCTGTACGTTTGTAGTAAAATCTCTAATTGCAATGCTAATTCCTTCTTCTGGAGACTTACCTTTATTCAAGTCAACAGATAAGAGGATATTACCTTGAGGTGAAGAATCTGCAGGTGCAGGAATATTATACTCAAAGATAAAATCACTAATACGTGATGTTACTAGGAACGTACCGTTGAACACAGTTGGGTTTGCACCGTAGATAGTAACAGTGTCACCAACAAGAAGACCGTGCTTATTAGAGCAAGTTACGGTTGCAGTCTGATTATTAAGACCACCAGGTACAACACCATCAACATTAATCAGTTTCTTGACGTTATATAACCAAGAAGTGATACGTTGATCCACAGAAGTAGATCCAAGAGATGCAACGTTTAATTTGTCACCAGGTAAGTAGTATGAACCAGTATCTGTCAATACGGTGGATTTTGCGTCTGCAATACCCAAAACACGCATTTTGATCTCAGTAGGAAGACCACGATCGACATATACAAATATTTGTGAATGAATTATAGTACCTGCATCCCAATCTTCTACAACACCGTTCTCAGAACGTGTACATTCAATGAACTGGTTAAGAGTCTTCTCCTTGTACTGAACCTCCTCATCGTCATTAATAAGGATTGTACCGTTTCTTTCAGGCCAACCAATAGTAGAGTCAACAGTAATAATGGATTCTGTAGTACTAAGTTCCTCAACCAATGTGGTTTTATAAGGAATTGTAAATGAACCTTGTAGAGTTTCCTCAGATATAGCAAGTTCATATACAGTTCCTACACCAGTATTGATAGCAATAACGTTCTCAATCAGTGCAGATGCACCTTTAACGTTGATATCTACCTGATCTGAGTACTGAATTAGCTGTGCATCTAGTAAATTTGTAGGATCTCCAGTTATAAGTTCCGCACGGAGAACTGTATCTACGTTCCAAGATGCAGCAGATGGCTTAATAACCTCATCTTTTGGATAAGATACGTCCACATTCTCTGAGAACAGCATCTTAAAGAGGTACTGTGTAGAGATCTTTGTACCTTTAGATGCGTAGAAATCACTAATAGTTTTGATAATCTGCGGAGCATTTACCTTTTCATAGTCAATTTCCGCATTAGGAAGATACTGGTTTACGTATCTTCTGTATAATTCCTTAGCAAAGAGTGTATCTAGGTTAGAAATAGTAGATCCAACCTCGTGAGAAGATTGAACTGTATCCGCTTCCTTAGAGTAAACTTGATTACCTTTCTGATCAAATGAACTTACAGATGAAACACCACGCTTACAATTAACAAAAGCAGATGGTTGATATCCAGATCCACCATTATGGATGGTAAATCCAGTAATTTCACCAAAACCAACGTCACAAGATGCTTCTGGAGCAGGAGGAGCAGCAATAAAGACTTTAGGTGGTTCTGTATCAGAATATCCAGATCCAAAACTGGTTATATTGATATCAGTGATCTCACCATTGAAGATGGTTGCAACAGCAGTAGCACCAGTTCCACCAATAGGTTGATCAGCAATATCCTTCCTATTATCAACAATATACACAGATGGAGCATCAGTGTAACCTGCTCCACCAGTTAATAGTTCAATATTAGTTACTCTACCACCAGTTACACTTACATCGAGGATTTGAGCACCTACAGGATCGATAATCTTTGCCCTAGGTGTTGTTACATATCCTTGTCCACCTGATACAACAGTAATTCCATTAACACGTCCATATTCATCAATAGTAGCAACAACATTAGCTGTAATAGCATTATCACCAGTTGGAGGATCCAAATAGACTAATGGAGGTGTAGTGTAACCAGAACCAGAAGTAACAACACTTATAGACCCTTCTTGGATAGATCCTGTGTGAAGTGTTGGTTGACTAATGGTTGCACCACCAGGATTAACAAAACTGATAGATGGAATCTTATCGTAACCACTTCCAGAACTGTCTACAATGAGTTCTGAGACCCCTTCGATAGTATCACTAACAATTGCCCTAATTTGAGCAGTCTTGCCTTCAGGATCCACTGGAGGGTCAACTACAACGATTGGAGGGTTATTTGCAGAGTAACCTTGTCCTGAAAATAGTAATCTAGTGTCTTTAATACCATTTACTAATGCTTCAGCAGTAGCATTAGCTCCTGGACCTTTGGTAGACGCAATAGTAATCTTTGGAGCAAAACTTAAACGATATCCACTACCACCAGTCTTAACAATGACCTTATCTACAACACCTTGCTCAATATCCGCAATAGCACTAGCACCAGCACCAAATTCAGGTGCTATCATCTCAATAGATCTAATATTAATCTGAGATCCTTGTGCAACGTCATTCTTAAAGATTAACTTATCTTCAAAGATAGTAAAATCTTCATAAGGACGCTTTTCTACTCTGTTTACAACAACTATTGATGAAACAGTTGATAATGGGGTATATGAAACGTTATTGTTAGTTAAATTAAATTCTTTAGCATCTACAGTAACACTAATAGTGTCTATAGAACGTACTGGAATGCTTGTGTAACCAATAAGGTACCGAATAGTATTAATTGCACCTGTAAGTGCTCCTGTAGGGGGAGCAGGGGGTGTCTCCAGACGTATCTTATCACCTTCGATAAAATAGTCGATATTTGGGAATAAAAACTCGTTATTTACAACAACTAAGAGATGATCAGCAGTTTGAGGTGAAACTGGCTTACCTAAGAGTCTAAGATCAAATAAAGTTTGACTATTATCAAATTGTGAAGATATTGGTTCAAATTCTTGTATTTTACGATCAAATTCTGCCTTATTAACACCAGGAGTGAATACAATGTCGGGAGAATGAGTAACAGACTCGTAATAAATTACCTCATTATCAATTTGTACCGTACCATCTTTCTCTAAGAAATAATTAACGTTCTCAGCAACAATATCCTTTTGAGTAGGATCAACCTTCTCCAACACAGCAGATTGTGAAGATAGGAAATTAGGATCAAACTCTCCAGAACCAATATCAGTATATCTTAAGATATTATTCAGTATGTCATACGGACGACCTGATTTCTCTTGAGATCTGTAGTATTCTGAAAGAAGATTGACAAATTGTTCGTTATCTTCTCGGATGAATGCAGGTATCTGGTCCTGCACCCTATTTGAGACGGTAATAGCCTTCATCTGCTGTTATTATGCTATTTTATTGTCTTAGAAACAAGAATTAAATTCTGGAATCTCAAAGACGGTAGTTGGGTAATCAATAATATTTATTGAGGTTCCATCGAAGTTAATAGCGTTGAAATCGAACGGATCGAAGGTTGGAACGTTAGTTCCATCAATTGTGTAGTCGATGGTTTGTACAGTTGGGTTAAAGATCGTAGGATCTAGACCTGTACCAATGTTAATATTGCCAGAAGCAGGGATAACTGTAACAGGAACCCTGTTAGTACCATCAGGGGTACTTGCAATGTCAACAGGTCCAACACAGACCTGTCCACTCTTATAATCAACGGTTCCTACATTCTTTTTAAGAGTAACTTCAGCCTCATCGACTTTAGTTACCATAATTAGATTTCCGTAACCGTCATCTCTTATATTTACAGGTAATAGTGCTGTAGTATCATTCGTAAGTAAACTTGTTGATGATATTTGATTAGCATTAGCACCACCCTGTATACTTAAAAGTCCCTCCGTATATCCTGTGGAATAGAAGGTACCTGTTTTCACTGAGGAATATTTTGGTATACAAGTCCCATCTCCAGCACCATCGGTGCCTTTTGCTCCACCCGAAAGGTCATTGGGATTTGCGATTTCATTATTAAAGTCAATACACTGTGTAAATGTTTGACCAAAATTGAAGTTCTCGATGTTCATACCCAAAGACATATGGGTAATGTTGCCACTGATCGAAGGATCAGAGGAATCTATCATCGATTGATAAGCACTGAGGTCAATGCGACCATTGAATCTAGTAGATTCTGCTTGAGAATTGTATTGATCGACAGCTCCCAGAACTTTAGACGCAACTTCATTATTTGAGAGTGTAGTTTTATTACCGTCAAAGAACGCCCAAGTTTTTGGTCTAATGTATAAGGTAATTGGATCGACAATAACAGGTTCGATTGCTGCAATCGAGTATTTAAGCAGATTATTCTTGATTCTTTTTTTGGTTGTTGTATTAAGTAGGGCACCTGATTTAGTTCTAATGGATATGTAAACTTTTCCGTAAATTGGTGGTGATAAACGTTCTCCACCGTAAGCAGTAACGGATTTTGCTTGTGGGTATACCTTTTTGGTAATAAATTCGTAATCAGATTCAGTTACTGCTCTGTTCTGACTGTTAAACGCCCTAGGAGCGTTAAATTTAATACTTAGGGTAGTTTCTACGTCTTCACCATCTTGAGCACCATCTATGGTCACAAGAGAGATATTAGACGAAGATACGAGACGACTTTCTGAGTCTATCACACGACCGATGAAACTAAATTGCTTACATCCGTTAGCAGCAGTTCCTTCAGTACGTACATACTTTAATTTAATGACTTCACCTGCAATTAATTGACGACAGATAACTCCATCACCAAAAACCACGTTATAACGTTGATCATCGGTCTCCTCAAGGAAATATCCACGAGTAGTACCATCAACATCAACAATATTCTGAACCAAATTATATGTATCAATCTCTTCAGACTGTGCGTTGGGTGAAATTGAAACAGATAAAAGATCTGTATCCACCTGATCAGAAGGAATTAAGTAATCTCGCTTCTTAACATCATCAACAACGTACTGATACGTTAAAGTATTACCTTGATTGATAACTACCTTGCTAAAAGTAGCAATTCCAGTGGATTGATCAACTGTTGCCTGTAAAGCTGATGGTAAAGTAAATGTATATCCTTGTCCACTTACAGCAGATACAAAAACATCACCAGCTTGTAACGTTACTGTACCAGGATAGGTTGTACCAGATCCAACAGTTTCTGTTTGTACAGCAAATCGCACACAAGCTTTTGGTGCTTTAACTGATCTAGGTGTGTAATTTAATTGCTTTGCAATCTTTACAACATTATCTCTAATAGTTGCAGACTCAAGAAACGCCTCATTCATTGCCATATTAGCGTTGAATGCAGCGTAGTATGTGTTATATGATAAAACGTCAAGCAAATATGATGCAGCAGATCCGTCAAAATCATAATCTGTGAACTCATCTCTAGTTCTCAGGTATGATCTAATAGATTCACGTATCTCTGAAAAGTCTAAAGACGTTAAATTTGATGGTATTGCTGCCATTATGTTCTCTCCAACAAGAAGTCTACAGTTTGGGTAAGAGTTTCACCGATAATAGTGTAATCAACCTCAACTTCAAGATTATTGGTATCATCTACCTCTAACCTAACTTCATTAATAACAACACGTGGTTCAAATCGTGCTACTACGTTTAAGATCTCTTCTTTCAATTCCTCAGACATAAAGACATCGAAATTTTCGAAAAGCATCTGACGTAACCTTGATCCTTTAGTTGGTTGGAAAGGTCTCTCTCCAAACCCAGTCAGGACAAGGTTTTTGATGGACTGCTTAATGGCGTTCTCATTCTTAACCACAGAAAAATCCTCAGTATTGGGGTTGTTTTTCATCCCTATACTGAGGTCACGGAACTGTCTTGAAAGGTTCCTTTCTGCTTTAAACCGATACGCCATATGGCGGTATTATTGTCTTAATAAGTCTATTTAGTCACTTTCCTTGTCCTCGGTACTTCTTCTTCGCTTTATTGCGTGAAGATGCACTGTATTTTGTATGCATACTAGACCCTTGACGAGTCTTTTTGGGTCTTGGTTCAACTATGGTCGAAGAACCCCAAGCACCTGATTTGGTTTTTACTGCCATAATGCGTTTGCTGTTTCTATGATGCTAACACATTTGGACTACCAAATGCAACCACTGATGAACAAGGCCAACTTTTACCTGGTTTTCCATAACCAAGAGGATCCATAATACGTCCTATTGGGATCTTGAATGCTAGAACTTGCTTTGTAGTAGCATAAAGGAGTCTCCAGTGTCCTTTACCCATCATATCCTCAGTTGTAATAAGACTGCAAACAGTTGGTGTAGGAACAATACAAGTTGCTTTACCACAGGGACAAAGATAATTGATAATATTGGTTGTTGGCGATAAATGTGGTATAAATTGATCACCAAAGATCATAATTGGTAAACCATTTACTAGAACCGTTGCCCTCATTGGGTTTAAAGCAGTAAGTGGGACTAGTGGCATAGGAGGCCACATACAAGTCTTCTCCTTAACAACAATAGGCAGTTGAATCGGTGGAGTACCGCAAGACTGTGTACTATGTATTGTTGAAGGAATAGGCACACCGTGCCCTGAACAGGGTAGTCCATTATGGTGTGCAACTGGTCGTAAGAGTCCTAATGCCATTATTGATCTTGGTTAGTTAAATCACATTCATCGAAATATGGGTTACCCCATCTCTTAATTGAATCTTCTAATAGGTTTGTTGCTCCAGGTAAGTAGTTTGCCCAGTGCATCTTGCCATTCCACGGTCCTATTTCTATGTATGGATTGTCTTCTGTAGTTTTACCTGTATCAAATGCTACTGTAGAGTGCACAATGTTCTGTAGTGCAGCACATTGACCATATTCATTAAGGTTGCTGCTCTGTACCCACGTGGAGGGGTTAGAGAAAGGTTGCCCTGTACAGATATCATCACTTGCCAAACCATTACCATTGGCATCATATCCACTATATACGTCCAAAACACCATCAGCAACAAAGTTATGCCAACAAAGATCTGGGAATTTGTTATTGGTACAGCTATCTAACT
>TARA_B100000686_G_scaffold94808_1_pt1 | contig 78382 bp, 65 predicted proteins | sample TARA_B100000686 | Tara Oceans TARA_B100000686 (sample SAMEA2622733) | marine metagenome | biome: marine biome (ENVO:00000447); feature: marine epipelagic mixed layer (ENVO:xxxxxxxxx); material: "saline water (ENVO:00002010), including plankton (ENVO:xxxxxxxx)" | depth 150 m
GCCAATCCGATGACAGTTGCATAGAATACACCCATGCTTGTGAATTCAACATCACCTTGTATAAATGTTGCCGGCAAAAATTTTTGAATCAAAAAGTAAATGGATGCGACCATAATAGCCGAACTGCCAAATTCACCCTGGTTTAACGCCCTTTGTGGATCGCCACCTTCTTTTACAGAAACCATAAAAGTACCAAGAATAGATACAAGAATACCAGAAGCAGCAATGAAAAGAGGTAAAATGACAAAATTCAAATCAAAGCTCCCAGCGACCAATATGCTGGCACCTAATACCATTGATCCAACGATAGATCCAACATAAGATTCAAAAAGATCAGCACCCATTCCAGCTACATCACCTACATTATCACCTACATTATCAGCGATGGTTGCCGGGTTTAACGGATGATCCTCAGGAATACCAGCTTCAACCTTTCCCACAAGATCAGCACCCACATCAGCAGCTTTCGTGTAAATACCTCCACCAACACGAGCAAATAAAGCTATAGAGGATGCACCCAAAGAAAAACCTGAAATCACGTTCAATACTGTTTTGATAGAAACCGAATCGGATCCAAAATAATTTAAATAAAAAAGGAACAATCCGCTAAGACCTAAAACGCCTAAACCAACAACACTTAATCCCATGACGGAGCCACCAGTAAAAGCAACATTCAAGGCTGATGCCAGACTTTTTCTTGCAGCATTTGTTGTACGGTTATTGGCCTTGGTTGCAACTTTCATCCCTAAATATCCAGCCAAACCAGAGGCGATAGCCCCAACAATAAATGACATTGAAATCAAGGCGCTTGAATCGTTTCGTCCTGAATTAGCAAATCCAAGCACGAGTGCAACTGATACGACAAATATAGCGAGTACACGATATTCAGCACTTAGAAAAGCCATAGCGCCATCGGTAATACTTGCGCCAATTTGTTTCATTCTTTCAGTCCCTTCATCCTGCTTATTAATCCAGCTTGTTTTCCAGAATGAAAAAATCATGGCTAATATTCCAGCACCTACAACAAAAATTAAATTTGAACTCATATATATAATTACTCCTCGTTTATGAATTAAACTGATTCATTGTTTTGTTTAATCCGTGAATTAAAATATTTTCTATTACATCTGCACCAGTTTGAACCATTTTAGATACAGTATCCCTATCTTTACTTCGAAATGGTTTTAAAACATAATTTTCTGCCGGGCGCATGTTTTCATCAGTTCCGATCCCAAGGCGGATACGGGGAAACTGGTCAGATTGTAATTGATATATAATATTTTTCATACCACGATGACATCCATCTCCGCCTTTAGGCCGGATGCGAATACTGCCCAGAGGTAAATCCACATCATCCACAACAACAATAAGATCCTGCGGAAGAAAATTCCATGTTTGGGTAATCTCCTGCACTGCATTACCGCTACAATTCATCCCTATTGTTGGTTTTACCAATATAAACTCCCTGCTGATTTGGCAGGTAAATACATAATGACCTTTTCCAGGCTTAAAAGACAACTTTTTTCTCCGTGCCACTTCATCCACAACCCAAAATCCTGCATTATGTTTTGTATTTGCATATTGATCACCGATATTGCCCAATCCTATAAAGGCAATCATGACTATTCAGAGTTGTCTCCTGATTTTTCATTATCACTTTCATCTTTTCCTGAATCATCCTCTGTTTCCGCTCCATCTTCACTTTCTATTTCATCACCTTCAATCATCTCTTCTTCAATAATTGGTTCCTCTTCTGCAGCAGGAGGATGGATAGAAACAACATTTAAATCCGATGCTGATAGGATAGTAATTTCATCATCCGAAATTTCCACATCGGAAACGCTGTATGAGCTGTTCATCTCCAATTCATTTATATCCAATTCAATTTTTTCTGGAACATTAGTTGGCAAACATTCTATTTCTATTTTTGTCATTGCCTGAGAAAGAACTCCTCCTTCTTTTATACCCACTGCATCACCAATCAGTATTAATGGTACTGAAATTTTCATTTTTTCAGAGCGCCTAACACGCATTAAATCGATATGAATAATATCATCATTAACAGGATGATATTGCAATTCTTTGATCATTACATATTGTGTATCTCCTGAAATTTCTATCTCGTATATACGCTGCCCTGAATAGATCGCCTGATTTAAATCAAGCTTGTTAATACTAACATTCATTGTTTCTTCACCCTTGTAATATAGAACACCAGGGATTATGTTATTTTTCCTTAATGATTTTGATCCTTTAGAACGTGTCAAGATACGATTCTCAATATTTAATTTATAATAAGATGATGCCATTATTATATCTCCTTACTAAAATTCAAATAATGAACTAACAGATTCATTATTATGAATTCGTTTAATTGCAGCTCCGAAAACTTCAGCGACTGTTACTATTTCCATGTTACTTAACATATTTTTATTTTTTGTATTAATTGTATCAGTAATAATTATTTTTCGGATATTAGACTTGTTTAAACAATCTAATGCGGGGCCTGACAATACACCATGGGTAGCAATAGCAGTGACAGATTTTGCTCCTCTTTTTTCAGCAGCTTTAGCCGCATTAACCGTTGTGCCAGCAGTGTCTATCATATCATCAATAATCAATACATCTTTACCATTTAAATCTCCAATCAAATGACTAACTACAGCGCGATTAGGAGCATACCGTCTTTTATCTATCAAAGCAAAATGCGTCCCAAGGCGTTTTGCATAGGCTTGGCTGATTGCAGCAGAACCTATATCAGGTGCTAGTACAGTTGCATTACCAGGATCAATTATTTCTTTTTTTATTGCATCAAGAAGAACCATTCTACTATAAAGATGATCAAAAGGAATTTTTGTAAAACCCTGAATTTGTGTAGAATGTAGATCCATTGTAATAATTCTATTTGTACCCATCGCGGTTAAAATATCAATCATAACCCTAGATGAAATAGGAACCCTTGGTTGATCTTTCCTATCCTGCCTGCCATAGCCAAAATAAGGAATAACTGCTGTTACCCTTCCGGCAGAAGCACGTACCGCAGCATCTGCCATAAGTACTAATTCAATTATATTTTCTGAAGGGCTGTTTGTTGACTGAATTAAAAACACATCATGCCCTCTAATATTTTCCTCAAACTTGACCCATAATTCTCCATCAGAAAAAGTTTTAATTGAAATTTTACCTAATTTACAGTTTAGTACCGATGCTATTTTTTCAGATAAAGGCAGATTGCTTCTTCCGCTAAATATTTTCATCTTATTTTTCAATTTCGATATTTTCTATTATCATTAAGCTGGGGCGCAGGGACTCGAACCCCGACTGCCGGGACCAAAACCCGGTGTCCTACCGTTAGACGACACCCCAGATTACTAATTGTTTTGACATATCATTTTTTTATAGGGTCCGATACAACAGTGCGGTACTTAGATGAAAAATGTGACTCAGCCTTTTTCGCATCGGCTTCTTCATCAAAAATCCCAAACACAGTCGAGCCTGAACCCGACAGACTGGCATAACGAGCTCCAAATATAAGGAGTGTTTCCTTTATATTCCCAATCTCTGGATATGCTGGAAAAACGATCTTTTCAAAATCATTCTCAAAAAGCTCAAAATGAATAGTATCATCTTGAATAAATCCAGCGAACTTAGTTTTCTCTTCCCGCTTGTCCAAAATCTTTTTTACTCTTCTGTAAGCCCAGGCTGTTTCAATAAATATATCTGGCATTACCAATAAAAAAACCCCATGAATAGGATTATTAATAATGGTTAACAATTCACCAATACCATCACCAATTTGGGTGCCTCCATTTATAAAAAAAGGAACATCCGCCCCCAATTCCAAACCTATACATTCCAATTCTCCATTTGAAATATTTAGCTTATAAAGCTCACGAATACCCTTTAATAAAGAAGCAGCATTGGATGACCCACCACCTAATCCACTTCCTACTGGAATTTTTTTTTCTAATTTAATTGATACACCACCTATATTGTACAATTCACATAATTTTTTCCAAGCATTAATACAAGAGTTGGAATTATCATTTATTAGCCAATCTACATTAGATGAAAAATGACAACCAGATAATCGTTTCTTCAAGATTATATTATCAAAAAAATCTAGTTCTTGGAATAAAGTATGGATAGTGTGATAACCATCATCACGCTGTTTAATAATTTTTAGACCAATATTTATCTTACAATAAGATTTAATAGTAACAGGCGCCATCTTATTTGAATAAAGTAGCCACAGCTAGAGCCGCCCAACCATTTCCATCTCCAATAAAACCAAGATAATCGGTTGTAGTTGTTTTTACCGAGATCCCAGATTCATCTATATTCATATAATCAGTCAAATTATTTTTTATTTGGGGAATAAATCTTTTTATTTTTGGCTTTTGTAATATTATAGTTGTATCAACATTACATATTTCAAAACCAGATTTCTCAACTATCTTAACAGATTCAACTAAAAAATGATTACTGGATACACCGCTCCATTTACCACTTTTACTAGGAAAATGCGTACCAATATCTCCCAAAGATGCAGCTCCAAGAAGCGCGTCTACTAATGCATGTATAAGTACATCCCCGTCCGAATGGCCAACAGATCCAAAGGGTGCTGGAATTGTCACCCCAGCTATAATTAGCTTTTTCCCTATCGCAAGTTGATGAACATCATAGCCAATCCCCGTTCTAATCATTTAGTCTATTTTTTCTTTAATTTTTGATCTGTAAATGCAATAATGTTCTGCTCTTTCCCAATCATTCTTTGTGGTAATTTTAAAATTATTTGAATTACCTTGCACTAGCGCTATAGGAAATCCCATTGCCTCCATCAACACTGACTCATCTGTCCCAGTTATATTGTTCTTTTCTGCATTATCAAATGCCAATATTAATTTATCTCTTTTAAAAGTCTGCGGAGTTTGTGTTAGCCATATTAGACTACGATCCAGTGTTTTTTTAACTAGATTATTTTCTTCAAGTTTAACTGTATCTCTAATAGGTAAAGCCAAAACAGCGCCATCACAATTCCTAGATGCAAAAATAGATTTTTCAATAAGATTTTCTGTAACAAAAGGGCGTGCTGCATCATGAACGCATATCAAATTTGCCGAAGAAAAAGTAGCATTTAAACCGTTTTTTACAGAATCCTGTCTCCTTGGTCCGCCAGAAACGACTATTATCGGTTTTGTAGAGTCTATAGAATTTAAATTATAGCGTATAAACTCTATCTGATCTTCTGAAATGACCAGAACTATTTCCTTTATGATGTTGGACGACAAAAATATTTTCAAAGAATGAAACAAAAGGGGGATGCCATCTAGCAATTTAAATTGCTTGGCTTCACCAAATCTAGATCCTATCCCCGCAGCTGGTATAATTGCAGAAATCTTTTTCATAGTTCAATTAGCATCCCTTCTATATTTATCGCTGATCAGATAATCATCATGGCATCCCCATAGCTAAGAAAACCGTATTTATTTTTTTTAGCTTCTCTGTAGGCTTTCATAACTAGATCTCGATCAGCAAAAGCACTAACCATCATCATTAAAGTTGATTTAGGAGCGTGAAAATTAGTGATCATTTTATCTACCATTTTAAAATCATAAGGAGGATAAATAAATTTGTCTGTCCAACCTCGTTTTGGGGTGACTTGGAATCCTGAAATTGCGATTGTTTCTAATGCTCTTACAGTAGATGTCCCTACCGCAATTATTTTTCGGTACCTTTTTTTAGCTTGATTAATAGCTAATGCTGTTTTTGGTGATACCTCAAAATATTCCGAATCCATTTGATGTCGATTTAAATCCTCAACTTGGACAGGGCGAAAAGTTCCAAGACCTATATGTAATGTAATATATTCTAGTTTAATTCCTTTTTGCTGAGCTTTTTTTATTAAACCCGATGTAAAATGCAACCCCGCTGTCGGAGCAGCTACTGCTCCACGTTCAGACGCATAAACAGTTTGGTATCTTTTTTTATCATTTAAATCTGCTTCCCTATCTATGTATGGAGGAAGAGGGCAAGTGCCGAGCCTATCAATAGCATCATGAAGATTCTCACCATCAAACTCAAAGCGAACTACACGGCCTCCAGAAACAGTATTGTCGATTACATCGCACATTAATTTTGACGTAAACATTAGTTTATTCCCTATACGCACCTTTCGAGCAGGCCTAACCATTACTTCCCAAAGATCATTAGATAATTCACGTAATAAAAAAACTTCAACTTTAGCTTCAGTTCTATCCTTATTAGCGAATAACCGCGCCGGGAATACTCTGGTATTGTTTAATACTAGAAGATCGTTTTTACGCATATAATCTGTTATATCAAGGAACCTCTTATGTTCTATTTTCTTTGTATCTCTATGAACAACCAATAGTTTTGCAAAATCCCTTCGGGGTTCAGGATATTGGGAAATGAACTTTTTAGGTAATGGATAATCAAAATCGCCTAGTTTATATTTCTTCTTTTTCTCTATCATTCAAATAATCTTTCCTGGTTTGTTGTTGTTAACTCTTTTCCTAGCAGTTTAAAAGCAGCCTCTTGTGCAATTCTCCCTCGAGGAGTGCGCTGCAAAAACCCCTCCTTAATCAAAAAAGGTTCATATACATCCTCTATAGTAGAAGAATCTTCGCCTACCGCAACAGCAAGAGACTTTACTCCTACTGGTCCCCCTGTGAATTTTTCAATAAGTGTATTAAGAATCTTTCGATCCATATCATCTAAACCAATTTCATCAATTCCCAATTTATTAAGAGAGCCTTTAGCAACGTGTATATCAATTTCTCCATTTGCCTTTACTTGGGCAAAATCACGAGACCTTCTTAGAATTCTATTTGCAATTCTAGGGGTGCCTCTACTTCGCTTTGCCAATTCCATTGCCCCATCATCATCAATTTTAACATTCAATATTTTTGCTGATCTATTAATAATATGAAATAGATCTTCATCTTGATAATAATCAACACGGAGAACAACTCCAAATCGGTCACGCAATGGGGATGTTAGATTACCTAATCTAGTGGTCGCACCAATCAAAGTAAATGGTTCTATATTAAGCTGTACGCTTCTGGCACTTGGTCCTTTATCAATCATAATATCAATCATGAAATCTTCCATAGCAGAATAAAGATATTCTTCTACTACACTATTTAGCCTATGGATTTCATCAATGAAAAAAACATCTCTATGAACTAGATTCGTAATCATCCCCGCCAAATCTCCTGCTCGATCTATTACTGGTCCAGATGATTGCTTGATATTTACATTTAATTCCTTAGCAATAATATTGGCCAAAGTAGTTTTACCTAAGCCAGGAGGACCAAACAGAAGAACATGGTCAAGAGCATCGGAACGACGATTTGATGCCTCAATATACAGTTTAAGATTATCAACCAAATCCTTTTGCCCAATAAATTCATCAAATTTTGATGGTCGAAGAGATTTTTCTAAGACCAGATCTTCATCAAGAGGTTTAGAATCAGCTATATGTATATCTATCATTTAAGAAAATGTAAATAAATTGAATTAAATCTGCTTCCAAAGATACACCTTCAAAAAGGCATCGTAAAGTAATATACAGAACAGTAAGAATAATAGTATTGTTTTAATTCATCATTGTTTTTGCAAACTAATATTTTACACTTAGAACATGCTTAAGGAAATGACCAGTATAAGATTTTTTTATAGTAGAAATATATTCTGGGGTGCCAGTTGCAACTATTTCCCCACCATCATTTCCTCCTTCAGGTCCGAGATCAATAATCCAGTCAGCAGTTTTAATCACATCTAGGTTATGTTCAATAACAATAACTGTATTCCCTCTTTTAACTAGACGTTGCAATACAATTAACAACATTCTAATATCCTCGAAATGAAGGCCTGTAGTAGGCTCATCTAGTATATATAAGGTCTTAGCAGAACTAATCTTACAAAGCTCAGTCGCCAGTTTTACTCTCTGTGCCTCTCCTCCCGATAAAGTTGTTGCTTGTTGTCCAAGATGAATATATCCTAGTCCAACATCGTAGAGGGTCTTTAATTTTTTTTTAACAGGTGGAATATTTTTAAAAAATTCTAAAGCATCGGCCACTGACATTCCCAGCACCTCTGCAATTGTTTTTGAACGATATTTAACTTCTAAAGTTTCTCGGTTATAGCGTTTCCCTTTACATATTTCACAAGTAACATACACATCTGGTAAAAAATTCATTTCAATCCTTATAACCCCATCACCTTCACAAGATTCACATCTCCCACCTTTAACATTGAAGGAAAACCTGCCAGGCCTATATCCTCTTATTTTTGATTCAGGTAGCTTTGCAAAAAGATCTCTTATATGCGTAAAAACTCCTGTATAAGTTGCAGGGTTTGAGCGTGGAGTTCGGCCAATTGGTTTCTGATCTATATCAATTACCTTATCTAAGTATTTATACCCATTAATAGAATCGTGATTCATAGGGTAAGCTCGGGTTTTATTTAATTGTCTAGCAAGAGCAGGAAACAAGGTCTCATTTACCAAAGTACTTTTCCCACTGCCAGAAACACCTGTTACAGCAATAAATCTACCAAGAGGAAAATCCACACTTACAGTTTTTAGGTTGTTACCTGTTGCGCCTATCACAGATAAAGCTTTAGTATCAGTTTTTCTACGAATTTTCGGGGTTTTAATTTTTTTATTACCTGTGATATATTTCCCAGTCAAAGATTTCTTTGCTTCTGATATATCTTTTGGTTTCCCTGAAAATATAACTTCACCACCATGTTTCCCCGCACCTGGACCAAGATCAATTACATAATCAGAAGACATAATTGTTTCCTTATCGTGTTCCACAACTAAAATTGTATTACCAATGTCACGTAAGGATTTTAGCATATTCAACAATCGATTGTTATCCCTAGGATGCAACCCAATTGATGGTTCGTCTAGAATATATAACACACCCATTAGCTGTGAACCAATCTGGGTAGCCAATCGAATCCTTTGGGCTTCTCCTCCAGAAAGAGTTGCAGCGGAGCGCTCCATACTAAGGTAGCTCAAACCAACATTTACTAGAAAGGCAAGTCGCTGACGAATCTCTTTTAGAATCTGATCAGCAATATCTATTTCCATACTAGTTAGTTCTATAGATTGGAAAAAGTTCTGCAAATCTTTAATTGACATTGCAGATATTTCACCGATATTAAAATCATTTATTTTCACTGCTAAAGATTCATTTTTAAGCCTAGCACCTTTACAATCTGGACAAATACGCATACTCATAAATTGTTCTATCCATTCACGGATACCAGATGATTTTGTTTGTTTATATCTGCGCATCAGATTTGGTATAGCTCCTTCCCACCCTCCCTTATAAGTTCCAGTCCATCTATGGGAACTATATTCCATTTCGAATTTTTTTTCACCTGTACCAAAAAGAAGAATTTCGCGGACTGCAGAATTTATCTTTATCCAAGGAGTAGTAAAATTAAACTCAAGTTCCTGGGCCAAACTTTTTAAAATACTACCATACCAGTTTCCTCGAGGTTGTACTCCAAGCGGAGCGATTGCTCCTTGAATAAGACTTTTTGACTTATCAGGAATTACTAGATTTGGATCAACCTCCATATGTGATCCCAAACCATCGCATTTTTGACAGGCACCATAAGGAGAATTGAAAGAAAACATTCTTGGGACTAACTCTTCCATATTAATATCACAATCAGAACATGCAAAATGTTCACTAAAAATATGTTCAGAATTAGGAAAAGCGTGGACAATTAATAATCCACCACTAATTTTGAGAGCTAATTCTACTGATTCTGTTAACCTTTCTAGGATTGTTTTTTTAATAATCAGACGGTCAATTACTACTTCAATGGTATGCTTTTTATTTTTATTTAATATAATTTTATTATCTAAAGAAAAAATTTTACCATCCACACGAACCCGAACAAAGCCTTCTTTTCTAGCCTCATTTAACACCCCTTTATGTTGGCCTTTTTTCCCACGTATTAATGGAGCCAAAATATTTATTCGAGTGCCAAGTTTAAATTTGATAATAGTGTCTACGATTTGTTGTACTGTTTGTCTTTGAATAGGCTTATTGCACTTCCAGCAATAGGGCTTACCTATATGGGTAAACAACAATCGTAGATAATCATGTATTTCTGTGACAGTTCCGACTGTAGAACGAGGGTTTCTTGCAGCAGCTTTTTGCTCTATTGATATGGCAGGTGATAAACCCTCTATAGTGTCTATATCTGGTTTCTCCATAAGACCAAGAAATTGCCGTGCATATGAAGAAAGAGATTCTACATATCGACGTTGCCCTTCTGCATAAATTGTATCGAATGCTAAGGATGATTTACCAGAACCAGATAGGCCTGTTATTACAACCAATTTATTTCTGGGAATAATCACATCAATATTTTTTAGATTATGTTGACGGGCACCTTTTACAATGATTTTATCATTGAGATTTGACATAAACTCAATTCCTCGAGTAAAACAGATTTTTAAAACAATCCGCAATTTACAGGTTTTTATTTATTACCATCAAAAACGAATTACTTAATCATACTTGCTAAAATAAACACTGCTAATACTTGACACGATACATCATTAGCATTATTTTGAGGCGTGGGATCACTCCGAAACCAAATCCTTATATCTATGCCCCATATGCAAGATCCATTATTTTCTTCTTCTGTTATATTTATATGTGAACATAATAAAGATGGGGCAATGGGATTGATAATAAATAAAAAATTTGAAGAGAAAAATTTGAACAATTTATTTAAAAAAGTTTATATTGAAAATGAAACCATTGAATCACTTGCTCCTGAAATTTATTTTGGTGGGCCCATAATGCTTGAACGCGGTATTGTATTACACAGTTCAGAATTTAATATCGAAGGGACTATCTTTATTTCTGACGACTTTTCCATAACAAGTCAAAAAACGGTATTAAAGAAGTTAAAACTCCATAAAAAAATCCCTTATAAACTAATGCTTGGGCATGCAGGATGGGCAGGTAAACAATTAGAGCGTGAAATCGAAAATGGTGATTGGCTTATACAGTCTACTACTTCAGATTTTATTTTTAATCTTAACCCAGATCAAATGTGGCGACAAGCTGCTGGAAGCCTTGGTATGGATCTAGGAATTTCCGAAGGAATAGGTGGAAAAGCATAATAAATAAAATTCTTTTAAAATATTTATGTTATTTAATCATTCTTACAAACTCTCAGTATTATCAAATTAATACTTGACATAAATGATTCTAATTACAGAGGCAAAACCTGATTGTCTGAATTAATAATAAAAGATTATATTAATTAAAACAGATAGATTTTCTTCTTGATTTTCCATTTACGAATTCTCAAAATCATGACTCTAATATGATGAATTTTGCGCATCGATATATCAAGTTTGTTTTTATTTCGTTTTTTGTGTTGGTATTCAACGCTTGTAATGAAAACCCTTCAAGGCATTTGGATCTAGGAAACTGGTATTTAAGCAAAGGTTTAATTGATGAGGCCATTGTAGAATACCGTGAGGTTGCTCGTGCATACTCTAAGAATGAAAGTGAGCTTTCCAGAGAGGAGTTTGGTATTTTAGGTAAGGCTCATTTTAAACTTGCAATTGCATATACAAAAAAAGGGTGGTGGGAGTATGCATTAAACGAAGCAAGAACTAGTTTTGATGTTCAACCAAATAAAGACAGTCATGACTTAGTGCAACTAATTGAACAAAAACTTGAATTAAAATCAGAATCCTAATTGTTTAAATTTAGGATTTGACATTGAATTTATGTCAAACCTGATCTATGCTCTCCGCCATCACAGTAAATAATAGAACAATTTATAAAGTCAGCTTCTGGTTGTAGCAACATAGAAATAGCACCTGCAATATCATCTGGAGTTGTATTTCTGCCTATAGGGTTTCTCTTTTTTGTTTTTTTAATCCACTTTTCCCATCCTGCAGTAATTTTTGTTAATGCTCTAGTAGGTGTCACGCCTGCTTGAACTGCATTTGCAGTTATCCCATACTTTCCTAGCTCCCAACCAATTTGGCGAATAATTGCTTCCATTGCAACCTTTGCCACACTTACGGGGCCATAACCTTCCATTGCGAGATAATTTCCTTCACTGGTCAAACCAATAATTCTAGAACCAGATCTTAATAGCTGACTTTCGTAAAGTTTTTGAGTCCAATAAAGAAGAGAATTTCCCATAACGTGCACTGTCATATCCATCTGGCGTTTTGTAACAGGTTTTTCCCCAAAAAAATTTGTTGTTGTTCCAAACGCAATTGAATGTAACAAAAGTTTTAAAGGCTCACCCGATGTTATTTTAATTATTTCAGGAATATATTTTTCCATAGCATCTTCTGATGCTGCATTGGTATTCCAATAAACAGATTTCCCATTGCTCAGTTCAGCAACTTCATAAATAGTTTTTTCAGCTTCTTTTTTTGTTTCTCCTCTATCAAAATGGAAGCCAATTATCCCATAGCCATCTTTTGCAAGACGTTTAGCCGTTGCGCCACCATGACCTGTAGACGCACCAAGTATTAATACCCAATCTGACATTTCATCCCCTCTTTTATAAAAATAATTTACCAGAATTCAATTCAAAAATGGAGATCGAAAAGTGAGTTCTTTATATCAAAAATTTTATGTACTCTTAATCATTAATAATAAAGAAAAATTTATAATTTAATGAAAAGAAAAAACTCCTTTAACCGTAATGAATTATTAGAATGTTCTGAAGGAAAACTATTTGACACTAATCATGCCCGTGTTCCAACAGATCCATTATTAATGGTAGATCGAATTACTAATATTACAATAAATGGAGGCAAATATAATAAAGGGATCATTATTGCTGAACTTGATATAAATGAAAAAAAGTGGTTTTTTCATTCACATTTTATAGGAGACCCTGTTATGCCTGGTTGTTTAGGGCTTGATGGGATGTGGCAACTTATAGGGTTTTTTCTTACTTGGAGCGGGTGCATTGGTAGAGGTCGTGCTCTTGGTGTAGGAAATGTAAAATTCAAAGGCCAGGTTCGCCCATATCATAAAGTAATAACTTATAAAATAAACGTTAAAAAACTTCTTACTAAACCAATACCAATGGTCTGGGGAGATGGAGAAATGTATGTCAAAGGTAAGAAAATATATACTGCTAAAGGTCTTCAGGTTGGACTATTTGATAATTTAATTTATGATTTTGGTGGCGATCCATATTCAGATACTTTCTAGATAAAACCATTTATCCAATTAAAGATGGTATTAAAATGCGGAATCGTTGGTTTGCCTAATGTTGGTAAATCTACTTTATTTAACGCTTTAACAAAAGCTAGCGTTCCAGCTGAAAACTTTCCTTTTTGTACTATTGAACCACATATAGGAACGATAGAATTACCAGATGAGCGCTTGGAAAAACTAATAGAAATTTATAAGCCAGATAAAGTTACTCCAGCAACCATCGAATTCATAGATATTGCAGGCTTAGTTTCAGGGGCAAGTAAAGGAGAGGGTTTAGGCAATCGTTTTTTGGCTCAGATCCGGGAAGTGTCAGCTATAATTCATGTGGTACGCTGTTTTAATGATAGAAATATTACGCACATTAAAAATGAAGTAAATGCTATTAGAGATGCAAAACTAATCGAAACAGAATTATTATTAGCTGATATTGAGACAATTCAGAATAAATATTATAAAATTGATAAAATCGCTAAATCAGGGGATAAAAAAGTTAAGAAAACACTTGATACAATAACACGATTATTAAAACACTGCAATAAGGGGCATCGCGCTAGAACCTTTAAACACAGTCAGGAAGAATATAATGATATTTATTCACTTCATTTACTAACAGCAAAACCAATTCTTTATGTTGCCAATATAGATGATAAACAAAGCATTAATGAAAATCCAATACATGTAGAAAAAAAATTCTTAGAATTCGCTTTAAAAAAAAACAACATGGTGATTCCTTTATGTGTAAAGCTAGAAAAAGAAATAGCTGATTTACCAATTGAGGAAAAAGAAATTTTCCTTAAAGAATACAATCTGAAGGAAGCGGGGCTGAAAAAATTGATTCAATCAAGTTTTAAACTTTTGGATCTTTCAACTTTTTTTACTGGAGGACCAAATGAAGTTCGTTCCTGGACAATAAAAAACGGTACTACAGCACCAGAAGCAGCAGGCGAAATTCATAGCGACTTCCAAAGAGGTTTCATTAAAGCAGAGGTTATTAAATATAACGATCTTGTTGAACTAGGATCTGAAAAAGCTGTTAAAGATCGTGGCTTATCTAAATTAGAGGGACGTGACTATAAAGTAAAAAACGGCGACTGTATTTATTTTCACTTCAATGTATAATAAAATATCTTACTTTGTTAAAATGAAAATTAAATTATTTTATTATTCTTCTTCCCAGCCGTCTTCATATTCATCTCCATATTCATCTTCATATTCATCTCCATAATAGTACCCATGAGGAGGATAAGCATAATAAGGGTTATTAGTTGATCCATAAGACCAATTGGGTGGCGATGATTGGGTGTCTTTTTCTTTCTTATCCTGTATTATTTCTTTATCTGGTGTTTCTTGTTTCACTACTATTACTTTTGGTTCATCTTTTTTATTATCAGAATCTAGATTTTCTTCTAAAGCTTTTTTAACCCATTTACGATCTGCATCTGTTAAACCAGCATTTAATTCACTTGTTGTAGCGTTTCCAATAATTTGGTTACGAAAAAGCATACCCGTTAATATTGAAAAGAAAAGAATTATAAGCGATACAAGAGACCCCTCTGTCTGGAATTCAAAGCCACCAAACATATTCTGAGTCACTCCAAAAGCCATAAAAATTCCTAAAGTAAGAAGAACACCAAAAAAAATGATCAAATTCCCCAATTGTGATGGTTCAGGCAAAGGTGACTCCATGATCATCATATAAGTGAACCAAACCAATATTCCTCCCACAGCAACAATTATACTCAGGATTGATTCCCCCATAATAAGTGACACAAAGAAACCGATTACGCCAGCCGCAGGGATTAAATATCCAATACCAGATTTGATATCGTGGCTCATAATGGAACTCCAAACTTATTTCGAATTACCAGCGAAATTGCCAGAAGTAAGCCGTAAATGCAAGAATTTAAATTAAGTATAGTCTAATTATCGAATTATGAAACATATCTACCCTTATAATAGATATTGCTTTCTACCATTTAACAACAGATATCTATTCCGTAACTTTAAAACAAATAATGGTTGTTAATCCTATAAAAGTTGGTGTAATTGGCGTTGGTCATTTGGGTCAGCATCATGTAAAACATTTTTCCTGTATAAAAGAAGCTGTTTTAATTGGTTTATTTGACATTGATACTGCCAGAGCAAAAAAAATCGCAGAAAAATATAATTCCTGCGCATTTTCTTCTTTGGAATCTTTGCTTGTCCAAGTAGATGCTTTATCAATTGTTACCCCAACCATCAATCATGCTAAAATTGCTGAAAAGTGCATAAATGCAGGGAAACATATATTTATTGAAAAACCTATAACTAAAACTTTAGCCGAAGCGGATAAATTACTAAAACTCGCTCAAAAACAACGTATTATCATTCAGGTTGGCCATATTGAACGCTTAAACCCAGCTTTACAAGTATTAAAAGATTACCAAATTCATCCAAAATTCGTAGAGATTCAAAGACTTTCACCATATAAAACGCGTGGCACTGACATCCCAGTTGTTTTAGATCTAATGATTCATGATATCGATATATTACTTTCGCTTATTAAATCTCCAGTAAAAACTATTCGTGCAACTGGGATGTCAATATTAACTGACTCATTGGATATTGCTCATGCGCGCATAAGATTTGAAAATGGGACTGTGGCAAGTATTATCTCTAGCCGGGTTGCAAAAAATAAGGTTAGAAAATTAAAATTGTTTCAAAAGGATCTATATACTACAATTGATTTTCTTTTGGAATTAACGGAAGTATATAGGATTGTAGATAAATCAGAAAAACATCCTCAAGCACTGGAAACTATTCCTTTTGATTATAAAAATCACCATAAATACATTATCTACGATAAGCCTATTATCAAAGAAACTGATGCTCTTAAAATGGAATTAGAAAATTTTATTCGATCAGTCCAAGGATTAGAAAGACCAATAGTAACTGGAATTGAAGGGAGAAATGCGCTTGATATTGCTTTACAAATTCAAGAAATGATTATTAAAGATATTGATTGATGAAAATAAAAAATTTCATTTTTTCTTATAGAAGCTTTACACCAATTCCTATTGTATTTATTCTTCTTTATTTTACTGAATTTCGCATTCCTTTTTTGTGGATTGGATTAGGTTTAGTTTTTATTGGAGAATATATTCGTTTTAAGGCAGTACAATATGCTGGAGGAATCACTCGAACTCGTAATGTTGGCGCTCCCTCATTATGTCAATCTGGACCGTATTCTTACGTTCGTAATCCACTTTATGTAGGGAATATGTATATTTATATAGGCTTTGTGTTTGTAGCTGGCAGTCATTATATATGGGAATTATTTTGTGTTGTATTCATTTATTTTTCAATTCAATATGCGATGATAATTGCTCTCGAAGAAAAAACACTTTCAAATCTTTTTGGTAAAGTTTACGATCAATATAAAAATAATGTGCCTCGTTTTATTCCTAGATCAACTCCATGGAATAATTCAGATAATCGGATACCCGCTTCAATTAAGATCACATTCATAAATGAAAAACGAACCTTGCAAAATATTATACTGTTTATGTCTTTGATAATAATTAAAAATATATAAAAAGATGTTATTTTATTCTAATAAAAACAGATATAAAAATGAGTAAAAATACAATTCATTATTTTTTTATCGCTGGGGAAACATCGGGGGATATACATGGAGGAAAATTAATAACAGCCATAAAAAATATTAATCCTGATTCTTCTTTTATAGGACATGGTGGAGAAAATATGGAAAAGTCTGGCATGAAAATTTTAGAGAACACAGATACTCTAGGAATAATGGGCTTTATAGAGGTGATTAAACATTTACCAAAAATGAAAAAAATAATGTTTAATACTGTGGATATTATTACTAAAACAAAACCTAATCGTATTGTTTTAATTGATTACCCAGGATTTAATCTTAGGCTAGCAAAAAAGATCCAACATTTAAATATTCCTATTACCTATTTTATTTTGCCACAAGCTTGGGCATGGAAAGCAAATCGAGTTAAAACAATGATATCTACACTTGACCAAGCCTTATCCATTTTCCCTTTTGAGAAAAAATGGTACGAATCAATGGGATTATCAACAGATTTTATTGGTCATCCTTTTATGGATACCATAAATTTAAAAGAGTCAAATGAAAAAGATTATTTTAAATACCATAAGCTTAACTCCAACCACCCAATTCTTTTACTTTTACCAGGAAGTCGTAAACAAGAAATAAAATTACATTGGCCAGTTTTCCTGAAAACTGTTATTCTCTTAAAAAGGAAAATAGATAATCTTCAAATAGTTGTATCTCCAGCTCCTGGAATTACTTTAAATACTATACCTGAAAGTTTTAAAATTGAACTTAATTCACGCAAAGCAATGAGAAGTGCTACTGCCGCAATCGTATCATCTGGGACAGCAACATTAGAATGTGCATTAGAAAACACTCCTTTAGTTGTATGTTACAAATTTTCTTTCATATCATGGTTAATTATCAAATTTATGTCCAATATTGACCATGCTTCGATTGTTAATCTTATTTCAAAAGAGACTATTCTTCCAGAGTACCTACAAAATAAAATGACTCCTAAAAACTTAGCAGAAGCATTAGAGCCCTTATTGGATATTTCAAGTGATATAAGAAAAAACATGTTAGATAAATTTGATATTTTGCATAAAAACCTTGGTGAACCAGGTGTCTATAAAAGAGCGGCTGAAGCAATTGTTTCAAGGAATAACAAAGCTTAGATATATAGGTTTTAATTAATGATCCCTTTTTATGCTTTCATTGGAAATTTATTATTTAATTTATTCTATTGGACTAACTGGTGGGATGTAAGAAAAGAAAATAATTACCTAAATATATTAAATAAAGGGAAATCAGTTTTAATTTGTTGCTGGCATGGACAGCTACTCTCAGTTATAAAAAACCTATCTAAAATAAATTGTTATGCTTTAGCAGGCACCCATAAAGACGCCGAAATCATTTCCCGAATATGCTTAAAATGGGGAGTGAATATGATAAGAGGATCAAGCAAAGAAAAGGGATCAGGTGCATACAAAGAGATAGTAGATGTATTAAAAAACCCTCAACCTTCTCTTATTTTTATAACACCCGATGGACCTGCAGGCCCCGCAAGAATACCCAAGCCCGGAATAATAAGAGCAGCGAGACTAACAGGTACTGCAATTGTTCCAGTTACGGCATTTTCTACTAATAGATGGGAATTTTCTAACTGGGACAAATTCTATATTGAAAAACCGTTTGGTAATATTTTTATAGAATACGGTAACCCTTTGTTATTTAATAAAAATATGAACTATATAGAATGTAGAGATCAATTAATTAATGCAATGAATTTATTAGAAAAAATTAATTTGCAATATGCAAATAAAACGATTACATAGGGACTTTCTTATATGGATCTTATTCCCATTATCCTTGTTTTATGGGGGAATAGTTTACTGGCGAAATTTATTTTATAATTTCGGGTTTTTTATTTCTCGGCGCTTACCTTGTTATGTAATAAGTGTGGGAAACATTACTGCAGGAGGGACTGGAAAAACACCGATGGTTATGTTTCTTGCCAAGCTAATAAAAAAATATGGAAAAAATGTTGCTATTCTTAGTAGAGGCTACGGACGTAAAACTAAAGGAACCATATTGGTTACTGATGGCCATTCAAAATTAAAATCCAATTTTAAAGATTATGGTGATGAACCTTATTTATTAGCTAATACACTTAAAGGAATTCCTTTGGTTGTAGATAATGATCGTTTTAGAGGGGGTATGTATTTAATAAAAAAGTTTAAACCTCAAATAATAATCTTAGATGATGGATTCCAGCACAGATCCTTGGAGCGCGATCTTGACCTTGTTTTAGTAAGCGCTATCGATAGAATTAATGATCATAAATTGTTACCTTATGGTATATTAAGGGAACCTTGGAAAAATATCAGTAGAGCTGATGCAATTATTGTAACAAAAACAAATCTAAAAAAACCAAAATCGTTTTTATATCGGAAATTAAGCAAAACAAATAAAATATTAATTAATTCAAAAATGGAAAGTGTTATATCTCCTTTAAAAAAACATCTAAATTCAGAAAATAGATGTCTTAAAAACAAAAGAGTATTTATTTTTTCTGCTATTGGAGATCCTGCTAGTTTTATCCTTAGTATAGAGAAATTGGGGGCAATAATTTGCGGCAAAAAAGAATTTAATGATCATTACATATATTCACAGACGGATTTAATAAATATAGATAGAGTAGCAAGCAAAACTGATGCAGAATATTTAATAACTACAGAAAAAGATTGGGTAAAAATCGAAAATTTTAAAAGCAAGTATAATATAATTGTTTTAGAAGCAAAGATCAGCTTATCAAATGAAGTACAATTAGAAAAACTATTGCTTCCATTTATAAGCTAGACATTCCCCACGCAAAAACTACTCCTACAAACGTAAGCATTAATGGCCAACCTGTATTTACTAATTGTTTTGAACTAGGATCGTGAAATACATGAATCTGAAATTCGTGAGCAGTAGTAGCTCCATGCTCATCAATGGCCATTAATATAAAATCATTCATACCTGTTTGATTTTGGCGCGGAGTCCATTCAATTGTAGCTTTCTTCTTATCAAATTCAGCATATTTTGGCAATCGAACCGCTCGATAGGTTACACGATCCTTGTTTAAATCTTCAGTAGTCATTTTGTATCGCCAAGTATGCCCAGTAAGGCCAACTGGCTTTGGTGCGGACATAAGCGTTGGGGGATTGTTTACAAAAATTCTACCTTTTTGTATATCTGTTCCATATCCATCGCTAACTGAAACTTCATAATTATTATAATTTATTTGAGCTGCTTTTGGGACCCACAAAATTTTCCCGTAACGATCCATTTGCATGCCATGAGGTCCTTTTAACAAATTATACTCTAGATTAGCATTCTCATTTTTATCATCCACATTTATTTGATATTTAAACAAGTCCCCAACTAAAGCCATTCTTGGAGGATTAGATACAATAGTAGGCAAATGATTAGCATATATTTCAAACGTCTGTTCATCTTTTGTAAAACCATCTGAAACAACTAAAGTGATGCGTTGCGTATTTACTTGATTTATTCTCGGGTTCCATCGAATGGTCCCAGAACCTTCATCCACAACCATCCCCTCTGGAAAATCAAGTAATGAATATTTTATAGGACTAACTCTTTCTACAATTACCCTTGGTGGGCGACCTTTATTTTTCCCAGCAAAAAATTCCCATAAAAAATCTTTAATTTTAATAGTCCTGCCATCTATTTTTTCTAAGATCACCCAAAGTCTATTTTCCTCAAAAAAGACGGAATGTGTATAGCGCTTCATATTTAACCGTGAGACTAATGAGTCGGCAGGACTTTTTGGATCAACATAATAAATTGCATCCGCGTTATGCCAATCAGCAAGATAACGATCAATATTTTCCATAGCAACATCATCTGTAATATTTACAGAATACATCCTTACCGCAGAAACATTTTCTATCTTAACAACTTTATTAAATGGTAAAAGTGAACCTCTGTTTTTATCCACTGTCATGACTGGATATGCATATTCAACACCAACTGTAGCCGCCATTGAAGGGACTGAAATGATTTGAATTGGAGCATTAACAAAGAATTCTGATTCAATAAATCTGGATTCATGGCCATCGGAAACCTCAATCCTAAGTTTATGAAAATCTACATCTTGTATACCAGGCTCCCAACGCAAACGGCCTGTCATTGGGTCCATACGCATTCCTTGAGGTAAATTATGAGCGGTATAAACAATTTGATCTTTTTCATTTGGATCTTCTATTTCTAATTGATAATCCCAAATACCTCCTACATTAATTTTGTTCATAGCTAGGGGGGCTTTTTTAATAACAGGGGGATGATTAATAAATAAATTAACAAATTGTGTATCTGTAGCTACTCCATGTATAGCTACCAAAGCATATTTTATAGTATCAACCTGAACAGGATTGGGTGTCCATAGAAGATTTCCCTTCGGGTCTATATTCATACCGTCGGGCCCGTAAAATAATTTATATTTTACAGTTTCGTCCTGACCTTGTTTCCAAACTTTTATAGAATAAGCATAGTCCTCCCCTACCTTACCTTCATTAGGTGCAGTAGATAATATTCGCACACCAGAGCGAGCAAATAATTTGAACTCTTGCACTGCCCTATCAAACCCATCGGTGACAACTAAGCGAATATCATAAACTTCAACATGACTACTATCAGTTTCCCAAAGTAAAATACCGTTTTCTAAAGTCATACCCTCTGGAGCAACCTCAAGATCAAATTGAAAGGTTGCATCTTTATTCAAGTCTTGCACAATTGGTTCATACCTAAAAGTCGTACCAGCAACAAATTCAGTTTCTTCTGGCTGTGTTAAAAACCTTGGTGGATCATTAACATAAATCCACATACTTTCATCACGACTTTCTAAAACAGGCAACGCTTTGTATTCCTGTTTTTCTTCTGTTGAGAAAGATATAGCTTCCATAATTTCATCAACTTTCATTCTTAAATGGTAGCTAATTTGGAAAGCGTCAAGTTGCTTTTCTGTCGGTACCCAGTTTATTGATTTGGTTTCATAAAAAAAATACATTCCTTGAGGTGGAATGGATTCCCATCTAAAACTGTAAAATTCTTCTTCATTTTTAGGTAATTCATAAAGAAAGGGTCGTCCTGGAGTTAAAACATATTTAGGTAAAATATGCTTAGGTAAACGCATACCTACTGTTTCTTTAGGTTTTGTTTGCTTTGGTTTTTCGAGAGTTCTTTCGATTTTTTTTGGTGGTATAATTTTAGGCTGTTCTTTTAAAACTTTACTTTCAAACATGCCAGGTGTTAATGTTTTTGGTATAAAAGATGCTGGGGATTCACCAAGATCCGTGATAATCCTCTCCTGAGTCTGCGGCTCTAAAGTAGTTATTTTTTCTGGGGATACTTCAATATACACCTCAGGGACTTCTGGTTTATCATCTTGCAGGTTTGAAAGTAGATTTGGTAATCTGTCTGAAATAAAATCTGAGCTTATAATATAACCTTGATCAAAACGATCTGATTTTTTACCAATATTAACTACATAAAGAGAGTTTTCTTTACCATTCCACCCTGATAACAAAACGCTTCCTGTATAAAGTCCCGACTTTGTTAAAGGAAGGGCTGAAAAGATTTGCATATTTTGTGGAATTTTGTTCATAGCATTTTGAACGCCCTCAACCCCTCCATCTTTACCTGAAACTAAAGTCAAAGCATTTATATCGGATGAAAGCATAAGCATATCTTCATATGTGTCTTGATTAATATCCTCTATGTTAATCTGAGTTAAAGGCCCTGGGTTTACAGGGACTTCCTCTACAACTAATGTAGCTGGAGTTAATGTAAAACCAATCACATCTCCAGAATTAAATCCTGCTAATACATCAAAAAACCCATCTGCATCCCAGTCTGTGAGTTGAAAAGATCGAGGAAGTATGCCATCCAAACCATCTATTTTTTTACGGATTAGATGGCCAGAATCAAAAACACCTCCAATATTATAAAAAGGCTGAGCTTTTAATGTATTGCCTTCTTGACTAATAGCTAGAACATCTTCATAACCATCCCCATCGTAGTCTACAACGCCAACATATAAAAGAGCAGACCCAATTAATAATTCATCTGGTCTTACTTTTTTTGTTAAAATGAGTCCTTCTTCTTTAGAGTCAATAATGGCAAAACCTCTAAAAGGACTCCCTAAAGAAAGAATTAATTCATCATCCCCATCTGCATCTTGATCAATTAATTGAAAATTATTGCATCGAAGTGATCGATTCCCTTTACCAATATCAAGAGTAGTCGAAGGCAACTCTGAAAATGATTGACCATCCCAAGAATATGTTGCAATAAAAACATGAGGAGTTGAATTATCCCCAAAACGAGATAAATTCATAACAATAATCAAACTTGGGTATCCATTCCCAGAAAGATCCCCAATCTGAGCATCAACAAAATATCCTTCCAAGCCTGGTGGTGGGGAAAATTCCCATATAAGGTTTTGATAACCGTCTACGTCCATTTCATAGAAACGAACAGCTTTGGGAAAAACTTCTGAATCAGGATTTAGTTCCAAAGAAATAAACTCCAAAAGCTTATCTCCATCTAAGTCATAAGAACCATTCATATGAATAATTTTTTGGCCTACCAACAAACTAGTAAAGCACAATAAAATTAATAATAAATTATATTTAAATTTCCGCATTGATTAATTATTGCAAAATTTTTAGTGATTTCCACCCTTAGGTTCTGGAATAGATGATTCTGGTTGAGATTCTTCTGGTTCAGGAGGAAAATCCTCAGATGATTCATTAATCTCCTTATTAATTTTTGGCAATTCTTTTATCTTTTCTAGTTTAAGTGAATCATTAACAACAGGTTTTATAATAGGAGTTATAGCAGTAGTATCAGGAACCTGAACATCAGCTGGGAAATCATATGTTTCATCAATCGATATTTTCTTTACTTCAGATGATTCATCTTTGGGTACTATACTTTGAATTGGAGCTACTGGAATTTCTGGGCTAGATTGATCAAATTGAACATCAGGAATCCGTTGTTCACGTAAAACCTTAGGAAATTTTTCTTTTGGGCCGAATAATGGTTCCTTCAATGTCCCATCTTGTAAAAGTTGTATTTTTAGAGAATCAGGAAAATACTCTTGTATAAGTCTTGAAAACATAACGCTTGGCTCAACATATCCATCTAGATCAAATTCTGTAGTTACTTTTTTTGAACCATTTTCGCGCACAATAATTTCACCTCGGATTGCCTGCAATTTCCCTTCGTCCATAAACACAGCCAAAGATTGCGCTGGAACTGATGGTGTTGTAGAAGAAAGGTAAATTCCTCTATGAATCGTAGTATCTGAATTCCCAGAGAATGAAAAACGAATAAGTTTATCAGTAAAATCCATACCAAGTGATGTTGGAAAACCATCAAAAAAATAATCGGGGAATTCAAATAATGTTGGGTCGAAAGCTTCTGGTTGATAAGACTGTGACAAAGAATCACGCTCTGGTAAAATAGACATAAAAACAACATTGGTTTGCATATCATGTACCATTATTAGGGTAGTCACACTATCAGTTTTAACATTGCGAAGAGAATAAGCAAAGTCAAATGTTTCTCCAGGTCTTAAGCCATTCAAATTTGCTGAAACACCATGTTGAAAATGAGTTGGTTTCCCAATCTGCGGTAATTGATTTACTGAAACACCGAATGGAGCTTCACCATCAAAAACATATCTATCTTTTGTATCATTAATAGCAGGTGTTATAGCTAATACATAATAAAGATCAATCTCTCCTTCAACTGGCTCAAATTGTGTAATATCTTGATTTACTGGTTCAAAAGCAATTACTTCTTTCACTGCATTACTAAATGTTATTACTCCATCATCCAAGCTAGGGACAACAGGAATCTCAGATTTATCATCTTTTTTTAGAATATATTCTCCTAGGTCTATTTGCTCGAACCCTGCTTCATCTGCCCAGCTTTCACTATGCATTTCTTTTGTTGCTTTTGGCACTCCATTTCTTATGCCCTCAGCATCTTCGGGAATATCTTTTATAGATTTTACCGATGCAATGTAATCACCCAAAGTAGGAGTTAATATTTCTATATCCTTTTTAGGTGAAAGCTGAGGAGGTGGTTGTTTAAACTGACTTTCCTTATAATCATATGGTAAGCTGGTTAGTGCCTTGAAGCTCATCCTTTCATCACTAATTTCCGTAGGAGGAGGGGGAATCATGCTGCTTTCGGACAATTTTTGAACGATTTTTTTCTGTACTTTTCCCTGTTCATATTCTATTATTTGAGGAATTGCCTGCCCAGACATATCTGTTTTTTTTAATTGTAAATTTTCCCCATCAACTTTTAACAGAAAGACATCATCTGTCCCATATGGAACAATTAAACCATCACTTGTTGCTTGCATAGTTTTAAATGGTTGAATACCGGCACCAATTAGTTGTTCAGCATCTCCAACAAGCAACAAATCAGATTTAATAAACCTTCCATCAGAACTCATATCAAAAATAGCAGTATTAATTTTATTTCCTTCGGGTGATAAAATTGCCAGATAACTAACACCATCACTAATAAATCCGCTTGCAAAAAGATGACCATATCCATTTTCTACAATAGGAGCAGTCAACATTTTTTTATTGCTAAGTGAAATGTTTTTATTTGAAATAAATATATTGAAAACCATTGCCTTTCGAATAGGGGTTCCAAAAGCTACAGCTAATTGATTTTTTGTATCTGGTATTTTAGAAATATTTAATGGACGAGCTTTACCAATATCCAGTGATTTGTAGTTAAAAGTTAACGGCTCAGTTGTAAATACAGTATTTGAACCCATAAAAACGTATAGCCAGTTTTTTGTTTCAATTGATGGAGAAACCTCAGCAACAGCAACCAAATCAAAAAAACCATCATCATTAATATCTAATAATTCAACATCTGAAAATTTCCCCTTATTTGGGAGATCATATCCCCATAATACCTGATCAACTTTTTCATTAACAAGCTCTATCCAACTAGCGGAATGATGGCCAGAGTTAAGTAACAAAGATTCTTTAATACCATCATTATCCAAATCATAAACGTCCTTGAAATAGAGCGTTCCTTCTGCAATTAACACAGAAAACATAATGATTATATAAAAAACTAACTTCAATGGGTTGGTTTTCCCACTACTAGACGCACTTAACCTCATGATTCATACCAATATTTTGAATACTATTTCTTGGGAGGCAAATCACGTTTGGTCTCCCTTACCTCGTTTACTTACTAAAGTTAAGGTTAAAGACTCTTTTTTTACAAGAAAAAGCACCATTATAGTTTTTCAGGTAATTTTACGGTTATTTTCTATAATTTCTTCATAATTTACGTTATGATCCACAAACTTGTCCTAACGCGGAAAACCCTATTAATATGAAAAACAGAATTATTACCATATTATTTAATTTTTCAATTGCACTTGGCCAGTTCGGTTATCCTGTTGAAGATTTTTTTGGAGGAGGTATCGGTTATAGCCCAATGTATATCAGCCTTGACTCTATACCTGCATCATCAAGATTGTCGAGTCTTGGGCTAAAAATAGAAGATTTTAAAGATCCATTTGTAATCCATGGAGGAGAAGGATTTGCACATGTAACTGGGAAATGGCGAATAGGTGGTTACGCTGGCGTGGGAGCTTCTAGCATAAGCACAGTACCAGATATTATGATTTATGAAGAAAGCGGACAAACTGAAGGTTACCAACCAGGAGAGGATGGTACACCTCAAGATTATACTGAATTTTTTAGTCCTACCATTCAAGCAAAATTCACATTTTCTTTAGGAGCAGCTTCTGTAGAGTATGTATTGCCACTATTGCAAGATCTAGAACTTTCAGGAGGTGCCCTTTTTGGACTTGGCCGAGCAAGTATCGCAGTAGATCAACAAACAGGAACACCGAAGTGGGATAATACGTTTTCAAATGTTTACGGAACATTTGACTCAACTGGTACCCTTTATTATGGGGTAGACACTCTTATTACTGGAGTTATTCCAGTTATTGTCCCAGGGCCAGTTCCAGGTCTCCTGAGAGATGTTAGTGCCAGATTTTTTAATTTTCAACCCTACATTGCTATGAAGTGGCAATTTTTAGAGCGCGTTGGACTAAGAATCAGCGTAGGATTTAATAAAGGGACTATTGGAAATGGTAGCTGGAACCTTAATGGAAGAACCAAAATTGGTGATTCTCCTATGTCTGCAATTCAAGGCGTGGCTTTTAGGACTATGCTCTATATTGGCTTATAGAATCATTTAAACTACTTTAAAAAATAATGATTAAAAATTACTGGCGAATTTGGCCGCTATTTCTATCAACACTTTTTGGAATTGTAGTAGGTGTTTTTCTATTTGCCCCAAAAATTTATCCAAATAATGATAATATTTATAAAATACTAAGAGATAAAACACGATCTCTTCAACAAATAATTTCATATGTAAATCACTTTTATTTTGGTACCGTTGATATGGAAAAAATAATGGATGGTGCTTTTCATGGTCTTATGGAGGAATTGGACCCACACTCAGTTTATATACCCGCTAAAGAACAAGGCGATATTGATGAACTGTTTAGAGGGAAATTTCAAGGAATTGGAATTGAATTTGATATTTTAAATGGATACATAACTGTAATCTCTCCAGTACCCGATAGCCCATCAGATATTGTAGGACTAATGCCCGGGGATAAAATCATTGCTATTAATAGTGAAGATGCGTACAAAATAACAAAAGAAGAAGTATTTAATAAGCTAAGGGGTAAAAAAGGATCATCTGTGATCATTACCATTAGCCGTCTTGGCGCTGGAAAACCATTTGACGTAAAAATTATCCGTGACGATATACCTATATACAGTGTCGGGGCATCTACCATGATTGATAATATAACTGGTTACGTTTCTTTAAGAAGATTTTCGGCGACTACGGAAGATGAAGTAATTAGTGCATTAGAAAAACTTAAAAGAAAAGGAATGAAGCGCCTTGTTTTTGACCTTAGAAGCAATAGCGGCGGTTATCTTGAACAGGCGGCTGCAATTTCAAATCAATTTATTACTACCCAAGATACTCTTGTATTCACAAAGGGGAAAATCAGAGAATCAAATCAAGTTTTCGTTTCTAAACCAGAAAATGGCAGTAGTGATTTTTCATTAATTGTATTAATTAATCGAGGTTCAGCAAGCGCCAGTGAAATCGTTTCAGGGGCAATACAAGATCTTGATAGAGGATTAGTAATTGGAGAAACCAGCTTTGGGAAAGGACTTGTTCAAAGACAATTACCGCTAGATAGTGGGGGTGCTGTACGTGTAACAATTGCAAGATATTATACGCCCAGCGGTCGATTAATACAACGACCTTACGAAGATGGAAAAGAGTTAGCTTATTATCGTGAACTTTATACATCTGATCGTGAAGCTAAGATTGATAGTTTAAAACAACTAAGACCAAAATACAGAACGAAAGCAGGGAGAATTGTATATGGAGGGGGAGGTATCACACCAGATATTTATATTCCATATCGAGAAAAGTTTACTATTGATACAAAAAAAATTTTACGGGATCCTAAACGCCCTATTTTTAATTTTGCTTCAGAATATGTTTCAAAAAACAAAAATAAATTTAATTCTTTTGATTCTTTTAGAGATTCATGGGAAGTAACTGAAGAAGTGTTTGATGATTTTCTTTCTCTTTTGGAAAAAGATTCTATTGTATATATCAAAGATTCTCTTCTTGCAGATATAAAATTCCTTCACAATCAAATCAAGGGAGAAATTGCTGGATTTGCTTGGGGGAAAAATAAGTCAGCTAGCATAAAATTAAAAATGGATAACCAAGTTCAAGAATCATTAAAACATTTTCACGAAGCAGATGCATTCATAAAAACCTTGAATTAAATTCGCTTCCATTTAAAACAAAAATATTTAGATTAATTAATTAGGGAGAGACAAAATGGTACAATATTTTCATGATGGTGGAAACTTTATGTGGCCTATACTGGTGGCCCTTATTTTTGGCTTAGGATTCACACTGGAGAGGATTTATTCCCTGATGATGTCTAGAATTGATGCCAAAAAATTCTTTGATGATATAATAAAAGCGATTGATAATGATGGAACAGAAGCAGCCTTAAATCTTTGTGAAAAAACACAAGGGCCAGTATCTGCAATATTTCATGCTGGATTATCAAGAATGCATCGTGGTTTAGCTGAAGTAGAAAAAGCAATTCAAAATGCTGGAGCTCTTGAAATGGCTTTTCTAGAAAAAAACATGATCTGGCTAAATACAGTAATAACCATAGCTCCAATGTTAGGTTTTACTGGTACGGTAATTGGTATGATAAGTGCATTTGATGCTATAAAAGCAGCTAATGATATTTCTCCCGCAGTTGTAGCTGGGGGCATATCTCAAGCATTGCTTACTACAGCATTTGGTTTAGTTGTAGCTATGATTATTCAGACATTTCAAAATCTTTTTGTTTCACGAATTGATAAACTTATCCTAGAAATGGAAGAACAGTCTGTAAATATTATAGATTATCTATCCGAAGCAGAAGCAATAAAATAGCTTAGCTATTCATTTATGGCTAAAAAAATACGCAGATTTAAAGGTGGAGAAATTCCTACATCATCTATGGCTGATATTGCATTCTTGTTGCTTATTTTTTTTCTAGTAACTACCACCATAGATACGGACAAAGGCCTTGGAATTGTATTACCCCCCGCTGGAGATGTAGAAATTGAAATAAGAAAAGAGAATATATTAAATTGCTTGATCAATTCCAGAGGGAAGGTTTTATTAGATGAAGAACCGACACCAGTCGAACAAATTAGTAGAATTGTTGGTCGAAAATTACGAGAAAATGATAAATTAATTGTATCAGTCAAATCTCATCCCAAAACAGCATATACAGACTATATCAGAGTGATTGATCAACTGAAAATGGCTGATGCTAAGCGAATCTCTATAGCAAATAGTGAATAATGAAATTTTCCCGAAAAACAAAGTTATCGTCTGAAATACCAACTGCTTCTATGCCAGATATTATTTTTATGCTATTGATATTTTTTATGGTTACTACCGTTTTACGTGAATATTCTGGCCTGCCTGTAAATCTTCCTAAAGCGAAAAGGATAGAAAAATTAAAATCAAAAAGGCATACATCCCACATATGGGTTTCAAAGGATGGACTTATATCAATTGATGATAGACTTTTTGCTATTGAAGATATTTCTAAAGTAATGTATGATAAAAGAGTTGCTGATCCACAAATCGTTGTTTCATTAAAGGCAGATGAAGAAGCCAAAATGGAACAGGTTTCTAGCATTCATGAAAAATTAAGGGATGCAGATGCCTTAAAGCTAAATTATTCTACAAAAACTCTAGTAAACTAATGAAAAAAATAAATTCTCTCCATAATACCTATCCTGTAAATGTAAGGTCGGGTGGATTGCTGGGAATTATTTTAGTTATTATCATGTTTGTTTTGTTCCCACGTTTTTTAGCAACTGTTGAGTTTGATGATGTTGATCAAATTATTATTGAAAATATAGATATACCACAAACCCAGCAGATTGATAATACTCCTCCACCTACACGCCCATCTATACCAGTTCCATCGGATGATGAAGATATTGCAGATGATTTAACATTAGATGAATTAGATTTTGATGATTTCTCTAATTTAGATGCTCCGCCGCCGCCGCCATCAGGACCAAAAGTTGTTTTTATACCTTACGATGATCCTCCTCAAGCTTTGTCTCCAATTAGACCAACTTACCCTGAAATTGCTCAAGAAGCTGGAATAGAAGGTGTCGTTGTTGTGCAAGCTTTCATTGATAAAAAAGGTCGTGTAAAAGAAACTTTAATTCTTAAAGGTGTTCCTAACACAGGGCTTGACGAAGCAGCAATGGAAGCAATTAGGAAAACTAGATTTCGCCCAGCAAAACAAAGAGAACGAGCTGTGGGTGTCTGGATTTCAATCCCAGTAAACTTTAGATTAAAATGATTTTTTAGTAAATACCTATCCTGCCCAGATTTAAACTTTTTTTAATTATTTTTCAAATATCAGCTTTTCAAATTCGCTCTATGATATTCCCAATTCATATTACGAATACACTCAACAGAAATTTCCTTTGGGCATTCTGATTCACATGCGCCAGTATTAGTACAATGTCCAAATCCTTCATCATCCATTTTTGAAACCATATTTAATACTCTTTTTTCTCTTTCAGGTTTCCCCTGAGGCAATAATGAAAGTTGAGATATTTTTGCTGACACAAATAAGCTTGCTGATGCATTTTTGCATGATGCAACACATGCTCCGCATCCAATGCAGGCAGCAGCATCAAATGCTTTTTCCGCAACGTCTTTTGGGATGGGAATAGCATTTCCATCTGGCGCACTCCCTGTATTTACAGATACATAGCCTCCCGCCTGTATTATTCTATCGAACGATGATCTGTCCACAACTAAATCTTTCACTACAGGAAAAGCTTTGGCTCTCCATGGTTCTATCGTAATCGTATCACCATTATTAAAATGCCTCATGTGTAGTTGGCACGTTGTTGTTCCTTTTATAGGACCGTGAGAACGCCCATTTATTACCATGGAGCACATACCACATATCCCCTCTCTACAATCATGGTCAAATGAAACTGGATCCTTATCATCGTTTACTAATTGTTCATTTAGAATATCTAATACCTCTAAAAATGACATATGAGTATTAAGCCCATTAATCTCATAGGTTTTAAAACCTCCATTTTCATGTGAAGATTTTTGTCTCCATATTTTAAGTGTTAAACTTAATTCAGTCATATTATTTATAACTTCTCTGTGTTGGTTTAACTGTTTCAAAATTTAAATCTTCTTTATGCAAAACTGGAGAGGAATCGGGCCCTTTAAATTCCCAATTTGAAGAAAATGTGAAATTCTCATCATCTCGTAATGCTTCACCTTCGGGAGTTTGATGTTCCTCTCTAAAATGACCGCCGCAGGACTCTTCTCTTTCTAGAGCATCTATCATCATTAATTCACCAAGCTCAAAAAAGTCAGCTACGCGTCCAGCTTTTTCAAGTTCTGGATTAAAAGTATTTTCATTTCCAGGGACTTTTATATTTCTCCAAAAATCATCTTTCAAGCTTTTTATATCTTCAATAGCCTGGATGAGATTAGATCGATTTCTTGACATACCACAATGATCCCAGACAATTTTACCAAGATCTCTATGAAAACTTTCTACTGATCGATTACCATTGTTTTTAATAAATTTATTATTTCTTTCTTTTACATTATTCTCTGCTTTTCTAAATGCATCGTGTTCAGTATCTATCGGTTTTGTTCTGATATCTTTTGAAAGATATTTTCCTATTGTATATGGTAATACAAAATATCCATCTGCTAAGCCTTGCATTAGTGCGGATGCCCCCAGACGATTTGCACCATGATCAGAAAAATTACATTCACCAATTGCATATAGTCCTGGGATTGTAGTCATAAGATCATAATCAACCCATAACCCACCCATTGTATAATGTACTGCGGGAAATATACGCATTGGCATTTTATAGGGATTATCTCCAGTTATTTTTTCATACATTGCAAAAAGATTTCCATATCTAGCTGAAATAATTTCTTTCCCGAGCCTATTAATAGCATCTTCAAAATCAAGGTAAACTGCTAATCCAGTCGGCCCAACACCATATCCTTCATCACATCTTTCTTTTGCTGCTCTAGAAGCAACATCTCTAGGAACTAAATTTCCAAATGCAGGATACCTACGTTCTAGATAATAGTCTCTTTCTTCTTCAGGTATTTTTTCTGGTGGACGATTATCTTTTTTTTTCTTGGGTACCCAAATACGCCCATCATTACGAAGAGATTCCGACATTAATGTCAATTTCGATTGATATTCACCAGAAACAGGTATACAAGTTGGATGAATCTGAGTGAAGCATGGATTAGAAAATACTGCTCCTTTTTTATACGCTTTCCAAATCGCTGTTACATTACTTCCCATTGCATTTGTAGATAAATAATAAACATTTCCATATCCACCAGTCGCTAAAACTACTGCATGTCCAAAATGGCGTTGATATTCTCCTGTTAACAAATTTCTAGCTATAACCCCTCTTGCTTTTCCATCAATTTTGACTATATCTAACATCTCATGACGGTTATACATTTTCACATTCTGTTTGTAAATCTGCCTACTCAAAGAACTATATGCTCCTAATAAAAGTTGTTGCCCAGTTTGTCCTCTTGCATAAAATGTCCTGGAAACCTGAACACCACCAAACGATCTATTATCTAAGGTCCCCCCATATTCACGAGCAAATGGGACACCTTGGGCAACGCACTGATCAATTATATTTACACTAACTTCTGCTAAGCGGTATACATTTGCTTCACGGGAACGATAATCTCCACCTTTTATAGTATCATAAAAAAGACGATATATAGAATCTCCATCATTTTGATAGTTTTTAGCTGCATTTATTCCTCCCTGAGCCGCTATTGAATGTGCTCTCCTTGGACTATCTTGAAAACAAAATGCTTTCACTTTATAACCCATCTCTGCCAATGATGAGGATGCTGACGCTCCCGCAAGACCAGTTCCAATAACAATAATTTCTATTCTTCTTTTATTTGAAGGACTGACAAGAGGTATATTTGATATATAATTGGCCCATTTATTTTGAAGCGGACCACCTGGTATGCCACTATTGAGTTTCATTGATAAAAAATATTCCTATTTTTAATGAGTTCATATGCCAAAATATTATTTAAAATTCTTTATATAAATATAGATTGGTATCAAAGCAAATAAAGCTGGTATAAACAAAGTAATAACTGAAGATATATATTTAAAAACTATATTAAAGCGTTGAGTTTTTAACCCTACCGTCTGCAATGCAGATAAAACACCATGATTTAAATGCAATGCAAGTACTACCATACTAAAAGCATAGAATAAAGTATAAATTGGATTTTTAAATGCTGAAACCGTTATTGTATGTAGATCTTTTATTTTTGTTCCATCACTTAAAATTTGATAAGGCATTTTACCAAAATGCATCTCATACCAAAAGCTCTTCAAGTGAATAATAATAAATATTAACAATATCGCACCTAGAAGAGGCATATTTCTTGAACTCCAAGTGCTATTTAAACTATTATTAGAAACCAAATACCCTATAGGCCTTGCAAGCCTTGATTTTAATTCCAGATAAATAGTGACTACAACATGCAATATTATTGATGTATATGTTAAAATTGATAATATTTTAACAAATGGATTTGTAGTCATAAAAAATGCGTATTTATTAAATTGTGTTTGTCCCTTTATACCAGGTATTAATAATTGAAGATTCCCAGTCAGATGCCCAAATAAGAAAGTAACTAAAAATAATCCAGATAAAGAAGCCAGTGTTTTTCTAAATATATTAGATGTGAAATAATAATTCATTAAAGATTATATGCATATTTCAGGTTTAATAATAAAATGATTAAATGTTTTATCACATACTTTAAATGCATTCTGTGTTTGAATTCCCAATGGTCCATTTTTTAAAACAATATTAAAATAATTTTTAAATAGGTGCGATTCATTATAGCCCCTTAAGTTTAAACCTTTTATAGCCATTTCACCGATCCATTTATTCCAATAACCATAAGATCTATCATCAGGTCCCGTTTGCGAAGAATCCAAACTATTAGCAGCTTTATTTAATTTATTTCGGTCACTTATTGACCATTTTATAATAATAGATAAAATTTCTTCTCTTACAGATTTTTCTGTTAATAATCCTGTCCAAAACGCGACTGGTGCCATTTCATAACCTTTCGGAGGTCGATCAGCACCACGAATTTCAACAAGATTTTTTAGACGAACATTAGTAAATATCTGGTGGAGAGCCGCTTGGATATCATCTGTTTTAAGAATACCTAAATTGTTTAATTCGTTTAGTCTCTGGCCCAATGTTTGATTTGTGTCCTCTATATTCCCATTAGTATTTAACTGAAAAATACCTGGAACATTCATAATATATTTAATATATGAGTCCAAGAGGTTTTGGGGAGACTTTATTCCATGATCCATTAAATTACCACTTCTGGATTTATCAGTATTTTCCCAGATTATATTTCTTATATTTTTTAGACCTGTTAATTTTTTATTTTTAAATGGACTATTGGAAAACAAATACGCGCATATAGGATGGAGACAGTCTGCGATAAATACCATTTCTTCAAGATCTTTTTCACTTGAAATATCATAGTTAACCTGTATGCTCGATGTATTGCGCATCATCCATTTACCTAATTGTCCATTTTTTTCCATATTGTTATTCATGAGCTGATATTTTAGCTGGTTTATTAAATCAATATCATCTGGATCATATTGAGGCTCCACTCCAAAATATATGATATGTAATCCATGCTTTTTAGAAATTAATTCTAATAATGCTTGATGCTTATTATAGGATTTTTGAAGGTTGTTCAGGTTTCTAAAAGGTGGGCTTGACCATTCTAACTGCCCACCTGGTTCTAATGTATAAACTCCATTATCTTTAGAATTATCATTCATGTATAAAACTAAATCTGAAGCTGAAAACTGATCACAAACATTTACAGGTATTCTTCGATAATCAGAAGAATAAATAATACATTCTTCTTCAATACCAACCATCTTTTTATTCATTCTAACCATCTTGGATAAAATGACTGATTTAATACTATCGTAAATGTCCATGTTGTCGGTTAAATATACTGTATAAGAAAAAAATGAATATAGGTTATAGACTCCAAGTAATAAAATAAAATAAAAATAAAACCATGGGGAATCCTGCTGCCCATCCAGCTTTTAATTCTCTTAATTTTTTAGGAACATTTCCCATCCTGTTAAATTTTAGAGAAACATTTGCAACTTTCCCAGATTCTACAAATATTGTTTTTGCCCCATACAATTGATTATTTCTAATAATAGGGTCATTTCCGACATAAGAAAGTCCATCTGAATTAGCTACTTGGTTATATACAGGTGAAAACCCGCTTACCTGATGCCAACCAGGTTCAACCTGAATTGGAGTATTAAGTGGCGTATTCCCTACCAGTTTCCCATTAATATAGATTGGAATTCCAGCCATATTTGTTTCTACTCGTATGCCACCATTGTAATAATATTGAAAAATAGGATCTGCAGCAGCAGTTTTATATCTATCTCTATCAGTGGGAGGTAAATCTGCACGCCATTTTTTTTCATCATTCCTATCTGGTCCATGGGGAAAAGAAGGTTCATCTAAAGATTCTGATTCATCTGGCAACGCAAGAGAAAAATATTCCTTAAAAGCAAATTCATCATCTTCTAAATCAGCATAAACTGAATCTATCCAATATTGCTTAGCATTTTTATCAGGGAATATTCTATTTTTTGCTTTTTTTACTATATCTCTCATATTTTTTGCTGAAGATTGGTTTTCTTTATCTAGAACAATCTTTTGATCATAAAGATCAGATAATAATTCTTTCCTTAAATTTTTTAATTCATCATTAAAATCCTGTAAAAGTGGTTCATAATCATCAAGTTTTTTTTGCCGTTCTTTAGCCAATTGTCGCCACTTATCCCTCTCAGCATAAATTTTTTCGCCCTTATTCTGAATAGATTTTTGTAATTCAATGAGTTGCGATTCAAGATCCAAAGATTTTTTTCTATATTTATCCTGTTTTTTTTCAGATAACATCTCCCATTTGGTTTTTTCATCAAACAGTTCGAGATCTTTTTCTGCCAAAGCAGATTCCAAATCTAGTAATTTCATTTGAAGATTTTGGGCACTAGCTTTGTATTGCAGATCCTTTTCTTTAGTTTGAGACTCCCATTTTTTTTGTTCGACTGAGCGCTCCTGTTCTAGGTTTTTTAGCTTTTTTTCCATATCAAAAACTCTGTTCTGAAGTTGCCGTTCTCTAGAGAAATATTGTTCTTCTTTTTCCTCTATTATTTTATTTTTCTCTTTTTCATCTGTAATTATAATGCGATCTTTTTCCTTTAAGGCATTACTTAAATCAATAAGCTTTGATTCAAGATCAGCAACATCCTGACTGTATTTTGCTTGTCTTTTTTCAGCTCTATTTTCCCATGTTCTTTGTTCTTCTTTTAAAATATTTTCTTTTTTAATTAGGCTGTTTTCTAATTCAGCTATTTTTAATTCAAGGATTTCTATTTCATTTAAATATTTATTTTCATCCTGTGCCAAATTAGGGGAAGTCTCAACAGAATCAACCAATAAATCCTTAACCATGCGTTTAGGAATAATATTTGAAAATATCGATTTTACAATTGAACCTAACTTTTTTTTCTTGATTATTTTTTCAACTACCTCATTTTTTTCTTCCATAGAACCCACTACTAAAACATCTTCAGTTTCTTCTTTTATATTCTCTAATAAATCTAAATCAAGATTATTATTACCATTAGGTTTGATAATCGGATCTTTTTTATTTGCATTAGTCCTAGATGTTTTTTCTTGGTTTGGTTCTACCTCTACATCCGTATAAAACTCTCCATCAAAAGAACGATAGGCTGGCTCAATCTCAAAATACCCTTTTGGCTTTTGACGTAAGGCATTTTTTATCTTTTCTTGCTCTTCTTCTGGATGGTTTGTTGTAAATAATTTCCCATCATATCTAAAAATTGCATTAGCTCCCAATTCTAAACGAGCCTGCTTAAAAGCAGATTCAAAATCTGTATTATACTCTGGGAATTTTGATGTTTTTACCTGCCCAAAAATAGAAGATCCGCTTTTCTCAATATGTTTCTTTAAAGTATATAGCTCTGATCTCCTCATTTCGGTATGAATAAAAACAACAGTAGTGGGTTCTGTTGGCGAATTAACAATATCATATCCTACAATAGGGCGGCCTACCAATATCGCAATTTGAATTGATTCATCAAAATCATCAAGTACAATATCCCTGACTACTCCATTAAATGTTGCTGATGGAATTTGGTTTTTCGGAGCCCTAACACCGAGAAGGGTTAAATATAACCAGCCCCTATCAGATTTCCATCCAATTATATCATCATCCTTAACAGGATCAGTAAAGTCTAAGCTTACCATTATACCATTCTGCTTTATGCTATATTGTAGATTTTTTAGCCGTTTATCAGCTATACAAACCTCTAACAGGACTAATAAAATGATTAGTTTTTTCAATAGGACTCCGCTTGATGAGCCAATAAATGACTCACCAATATTTTAAATATGATTACAAATTTAAAGCAAGGGATAAATAATATTTTCTAAATACTAATATATAAAGACTTAGGGATATTATTAGACATTATAGTGTTTTATCATAAATATTGAACACCGTATTCGCATTACATCAATTGATATAAAAGCAACGATAATAATAAATAACAAAAGGATTATTTATATTCTGCAACATAAAATATTTTCTAAACTAATTTATATACACTTTAGCTGGAGAAAAATATTATGTTCCATCCTTTTCATTACACCTTCCCTAAATAAAATTCTGGAGACTGTTTTATAAATAATTCATTTCAATTCATGATTTGAATTATAAGTACACACTTTCTAAAATAGAAGGATGACCACCCTAGAAAAATTTCGTATATACATGATTATTTTATTTTTTATGATCAACAACATTATATACGCAAATTCAAGAACAACAATTCGTTTATATTCAATATTTGAAAGTTTTGGGGCAGAAACACAAGAACTTAAAAATTCAACAATTATAAATTATAATTCTTTAGGACAAATAATAGATAGCACCATCTACACACATTCTATACCATTAAGTAAAAAATATATCTATATAACTGGACCCCAGGAAGGCGTAAGGCTTCAAAAATCATATGATAAAAAAATAATATTATCTTATCATTTTACCCATAATCTTGAAGGAAATAAAATTTCTACTGCTCTTTATGGAATAGAAGACACTTTGTTTTGGAAAGAATTTTATAAATACGATATTGAAAATAGGCTTATAAAAAAAATACGATATAGTCCAGGTAAACTTATTAATAAAGAAAAACTATCAGATCTTGAACACTCTGGTCAATTAATTTGGGGTGAAAATTACAATTACGACTCTACAGGGACTGTTCTAGAAAAAGAGGAAATATACGATGGGCACTTATTGGAGATAACAACTTTCAATATTGATAGCTCTGGAGTTCCCAAAAAGCAAAGTGAATATTTTGACCCATCCGTAATATCCAGGACGATATTCTTTCATAATGAATTTGGGCAACTAGTAAATCAGATGACGGTGGAAAAATTAGGTAAATCTCAAGAATCAATTTCGTATGAATATGATGGTTTTGGACGAAGAATAAAAACTATAATATATAATTCTGATGGTTTACCAATAATAACAATTAGTAAAATTTATCGAGATTTGGATTTGCGAATCACGGAAATTCAAGCCGATTCATCAGGGACTTCTTTCAAAGAAGTAGAAACACGACTTGACAAGGAAAACCGACCTTTTGTTCAGGCCGTAATTGATGAAAAAGGCCGTCTTACAGAAAAACGAATATTTAAATATGATATTCAAAATCGTGTTATTTCTATAAAAAGCTATGATATGCTTCGAAGGGGTAAAAATGACCAAGCAATACCAATTACAGTAATGACCTATGAATATGAGTAAATTTCTAATTGTTATTTCAATGACAATTAAGCACTGGAGGAATTATGAAAGTCATTGATATCAAAAGTGTTATTATTGGATCTTTAATAACATTATTAATTATTTCTAATCTAGGTTTTCGACCAGAAACTGATGAATTGGGACACCTCATTGTACGTAGCCTTACTGTTGAAGATGACCGTGGAATAATTATGAGCTACTTAGGGAATGGGTACATGCAAACCTATAACCAATTTGGAGAACCTACGCTATTTGTGGGCACTGGAAAAGATGGTGGTGGATATATGAGAGTCTATAATGGCAGTGGAGATGAATCTGCTTATGTGGGGACAGGCCGTATGGGTGGTGGATACCTAAGAACATATAATAATTCTGGGAAAGAAACAAGCTACCTGGGCACTGGGTCTGATAATTCAGGTCAACTTCGGATTTATAATAAAGAGGGAGAGACAGGCTCTTACATAGGAAGTGGCTATATGCAAGCTTACAACCAATTTGGAGAAAGGACCCTTTTCATAGGCACAGGTTCAAGTGGTGGTGGATACCTAAGAACATATAATTTTGATGGACAAGAAACAGTTTATTTAGGGACTGGTGCTGACAGTTCAGGTCAAATCCGAATTTATGATTCTGTTGGAGGAACAGGTACTTTTATTGGTAGTGGTTATTTTAGATCTTATAATCAATTTGGAAAAATGTCGACTTACCTTGGCAATGGTCGTGATGGAGGCGGATATTTACGAACCAATAATAAATTTGAAACTGAAACTGCCTTCCTTGGAACTAATAATGCTAATGAAGGTCTTATCAATCTAAATGATAAATTTGGTCAAAGTTTCTGGATTCGCATCAACAAAAAGGAATAACTCTTTTAATTATACTATTTTTTGACTTTAAGTTATTGTTTTATTAATTTTAGCTTACAAAAGGTATCCGAGTAGGGGGAGAACATCTCATCGCCCGAGAATATCCTTAGTTTAATAAATTCCTTACAGGAAGGATTAACCATGCGGAAAATACTGGTTATGTCCACCATGCTGCTATCCTCGGCGTTTGCCCAGAATGATGGTATGGTGATTACAAATTATCCAAGTGGCGCATTGCATACAGAGGGAAATTACGCCAACGGGGTTCGTGATGGCCTATGGGTCATCTGGTATGAGGGAGAAGTATACCAAGATTATGGAGAGGACGGAGAGCCAAATACCCAAGATGAAGGAGAAGGAAATGGATCCTGGGATTCAACAGAAACAGTTGTCCTCGATTTAGACGGAGATACATTTTTCGATCCTCCAGGTAAAAAAGAGGAAGGATCATATAAAAATGGAAACAGGGAAGGACTTTGGACTGTTTGGTTTGAAACTGGAAGCCGTAAAGAAGAAGCTAATTATAACAATGGGAAATTAGATGGAACATTGATAAGGTGGTATGAAAATGGTAATATGTCCCAGCAAGGAGTATATGAATCTGGAAAGCAATCTGGACAGTGGGTTTGGTACCATCCTTCTGGTATTAAAAAAGAACAGACTAATTTTTTTGATGGGCAACAAGACGGTCTGTGGATACAATGGTTCGAAGATGGTGCAAAAAAATCAGAAAGAAAATTTTCTAATGGTGAAAGAGATAGTATATGGACATCTTGGTACGATAATGGAAATAAAAAATTTCAGACAACATATAAAAACGGAAAACTGAACGGGGAATGGACATCTTGGTATAACAATGGAATTATTAAAGAAAAATCTGGGAATTACTTTGAAAATAAATTAGATAAAAAATGGACTTATTGGTCAGACAATGGAAGAAAAACTGAAGAAACTAGCTATGATAAAGGTAAAAAGCATGGTAAACATATTCGTTGGAACTCAGATAACTATAAAGTGATTGAAGGAGAATACAATAAAGATGAAAAACATGGAAATTGGACCTTCTGGTTCAATGACGGGATCCTTGAACGCCGTGAAAACTACAAAATTGGAGAAAAAGAAGGTCTTTGGGTATGGCATAGACCTGATGGTGTTAAAGATCGAGAAGGAACTTACAAAGATGGTGTTAAGCATGGTATATGGACAATTTGGAATAACAAAGATCATAAAAAACTAGAAGAAACTTATACAAATGGAAATATTGATGGGAAGGTTACAGTATGGTATGAAAACGGTAATAAGGATCGTGAAGGAATCATTAGAGGTACAGAGCCTGAAGGAGCCTGGCAATATTGGAACCCAGACGGATCAAAAGATTTTGTTTTTGATTATGGGAAAGGATTGGATCGGGTTCGTATCGCTGAATTAGAAAAAAGGGATGATGTTTTTTATAAGATCGGGAAATACCAAGCATATACTGGTATTGTAATTGAAACTGGAGGAATAAAAGAATATTTACTCGTCGGAAGATTTATTGCAGGGAAACAAGATGGACAATGGGTGCAGTGGTACCGCAATGGACAGAAAGAAGTTGATGGTATATACTACCGAGGTAAAAAACATGGAGAATGGAATCTTTGGTATGAAGATGGGACATTAAAAGAACAGGGTACATTCGATATGGGGAAAGTAGATGCTGTCTACAAATTTTGGTATGACAATGGTCACTTAATGCAAGAGCAAACATATAAAAAAGGTACACCAGAAGGAAAATGGACATGGTGGTATAAACACGATCACAATCTTACTTTTACAGATGGAAATTGGAGCTACAATGGTACAACCTATAAAGCAGAAGACGGGGAAGAACTTTGGAAGTGGTGGTGGTATCTTAACGATAATAAAGAAAAAGAGGGCTATTATACGGAAGGGAAGAAAAACGGTGTTTGGACTTGGTGGTATGATAGTGGTATTAAACAATCTGAAGGAAGTTATTTAAATGATGAACAGGACGAATTGTGGCTTTACTATAATCCTGACGGATCAATTGGGGAGGAAATAACATTTTCAGAGGGCCAGCGAAATGGACGATCCACAGTTTGGCTTACACCAGAAGAAAAATTGGAAGAAAAATTTTTTAAAATTGGTAAACTAGATGGTCCAAGTACATTCTGGGATAATGGATACCGCATCACTATGACCACATATAAATCTGATGTTCCTAGTGGACCATGGGTAATATGGTATCCTACTAGCGACCAAGTTAAAGAACAGGGTTTCCACCGTGACGGGAATCGAGATGGTTTAACAGCTTTTTATTATACAGATGGTGTTAAACAACGTGAAGGATACTACAACTCTGGTTTTCCAGAAGGAATATGGACTTACTGGAATTCAGAAGGGAAAAAAGATTTTGATTTTGATTTTGGGGAAGACCTTGAACATATAGCCTTAGAGAATTTATCAGAAAAAGAGGAGATTTTTTATAAAGTTGGAAATTCCAAACCCTTTACAGGTATAATTACTCAAGAAAATCAGGAAGCTGGATATCTTTTTCTAGGTAGAACAACTAATGGTAAAAAAGATGGTCCTTGGGTAAAATGGTTTCCTAGCGGAAAAGAAGTTCCCGAAATTTTTCTTACAGACGTACCAAAACCTGAACCAGCAATTCCCTGGAGCGGCAATAAAGAAGAACAAGGCCAATTTAGGGATGGAAAAAGAGAAGGAGAATGGACTTTTTGGCATGATAATGAAAGTATAAAATCCAATGGATTTTATAAAAATGGGATTATGAATGGTCCTTGGAAATTCTTCTATACTAATGGTATAAAAGAAAAAGAAGGTGTTCTTGTAGATGGAAATGCTGATGGTTTATGGACATTCTGGAATAAAAATTCTTTAAAAATTCAAGAAGGTACATTTAAAGATGGTATAAAAGAAGGAAAATGGACCGCCTGGTTTGATGATGGGAGATCTACAGAGGGATACTATACTAAAGGCAAGAAAAATGAAACGTGGACAAGCTGGTGGGATCATGACAGAACTAGGAAAGAAATGCAGGGTAAATATAGAGATGGTAAAATGGTGGATAAATGGTACTTTTATGATAAGAACGGTAATTTAAAAGAAATTAGGTATTTTTCTCCTGATTTCAATTAATACTAATCTTTTTTAAAAACTCAGCTCTCTAGATTATTAAATCTATACTGTTTATAAAACATACAATAGTAATTTAATTTCCTGCCCTATATTTTCTTTAATAATATTAATTCGGGAGAAAAATGAAATACGTATACTCTTTTGGAAACGACTCTGCTGATGGAAATTCTGAAATGAAAAATCTATTGGGCGGAAAAGGAGCAAACCTAGCTGAAATGAATCATTTAGGTATTCCTGTTCCTCCTGGGTTTACAATTACAACCGATGTTTGCAAATTTTATTATGATAATCATTTAACATTTCCTACAGAACTTAGAATGCAGGTTGAAAGCGCATTAAAAAAAATTGAGAAAACCATGGATTCTAGTTTTGGAAATAATGAAAACCCTTTGTTGCTATCGGTCCGCTCAGGAGCTCGTCAATCCATGCCTGGAATGATGGAAACAGTACTCAATGTAGGATTGACAAGCTCTACTATACCAGGACTAATTTCTAAAACAGGAAATTCTCGATTTGTTTTTGATGCCTACCGTCGCTTGATAACTATGTACTCAGATGTAGTTATGGAAAAAGCTGCAGGTGTCGAACCTGCTGAGGGAAAAGGAATTCGACAAAAGCTCGAAGGAATTTTAGATATTTTTAAAAAAGAGAACAGTTTGGAGAAAGATACAGATCTTTCTGGAGATCAGCTAGAGGAAATAACCCAATTATACAAAGTTGAAATAAGAAAAAATTTTGGTTCTGATTTTCCTGATGACCCCATAGCACAATTATGGGGCGGTATCGAGGCAGTATTCAAAAGCTGGAATGGTGCCCGCGCTATCAGCTATCGTCAAATAGAAAATATACCTGATAAGTGGGGCACAGCAGTCAATGTTCAAGCAATGGTTTTTGGCAATATGGGAAATAACTCTGCAACCGGTGTTGCTTTTACCCGCAATCCTGCAACTGGTAAAAATCAATTTTATGGTGAATGGTTAGCTAATGCCCAAGGAGAAGATGTTGTGGCAGGGATCCGAACACCCAACCCGCTAAATGAAGATTCTAAAACTGCAGACACACAACATTTAACTTCAATGGAATCATCTATACCAGAATTATACGATAAACTGTCTGAGATAAGATCTAACTTAGAAAAACACTATAAAGATATGCAAGATATTGAGTTTACCATACAGGAGGGGCGTTTATGGATGCTACAAACTCGCGTAGGTAAACGGAATGGAATTGCTGCAATCAAGATGGCCGTAGACATGGTAAAAGAGGGAATGATTAATAAAAATGTAGCCTTGAAACGGGTTAAACCAGAACAATTGGACGAACTTTTGCACCCAATGTTAGACCCAGAAAGTGAATCAAGTGCAGTTTTACTAGCAAAAGGATTACCAGCTGGTCCTGGAGGTGCTTCAGGAAGAATAGTTTTAACTGCTGATGAAGCAGAATCATGGAACAGTAGGGGAGAAAAAGTAATTCTAATAAGAGAAGAAACATCTCCTGAAGATGTACACGGAATGCATGCCGCAGTTGCTATTCTTACTGCTAAAGGAGGCATGACATCACATGCTGCTTTAGTAGCAAGAGGTTGGGGTAAATGCTGTATAGTGGGTTGCGGAGATCTTCATATTAATTTAGATAAAAAAGAAGTTAATATTGGAAATACAGTCTTAAATGAGGGTGATTGGATCACAATGAATGGAACAACAGGTAAAATTTATCAAGGGCAATTAAGTTTGATCCCAGCAGATCCAGATACCCATAATGAATACAAAGTACTAATGGATTGGGCTGATCAAGTTCGTGAACTCAAAATAAGAGCTAATGCTGAAACGCCATCGGATGCAAAACAAGCACTTCAGTTTGGTGCCCAAGGGATTGGACTTTGCAGGACTGAACATATGTTCTTTGATGAAGACCGTATATTGGATATACGGAAAATGATTCTTGCAAATAATCAACAAGATCGCAAAGCTGCGGTGATGAAACTTTTGCCCTATCAAAAAAAAGATTTCATGGGTATCTTCAAAGTAATGGAAGGATTACCAGTAACTATCCGGCTTCTTGACCCGCCTTTGCATGAATTTATGACACTTACTGAAATTCAAATAAAAGAATTAGCAAATCACATAGGCATAGAAAAGGACACAATAAAAAAACGAATTAACGGATTACACGAATTAAATCCTATGCTTGGTCATCGAGGATGCAGACTAGGAATTGTATATCCAGAAATCACAGAAATGCAGGCCAGGGCAATCCTAGAAGCAGCGGCAGAATTAACCAAACAAGGGATAACAATATTGCCAGAAATCATGATCCCACTCATTGGAACAATTAATGAATTTTTAGATCAAGAAAAAATTATTAGAAATATAGCAAAAGATATTTCCCAAAAAACTGATATTAAACTCGATTATTTAGTTGGAACAATGATAGAACTTCCTCGTGCCTGTCTTACTGCAGATGAAATTGCAAAACACGCAGAATTTTTTAGTTTTGGCACTAATGACTTAACACAAACAACATATGGTTTTAGTCGCGATGATATAGGCTCATTTCTTCCTGATTATCTTGAAAGAAAAATTCTTAATCATGACCCATTTCAAAGTCTTGATATAAAAGGGGTAGGCAAGCTTGTAACAATAGCCGTACAAGCTGGAAGAAATGTAAATCCAAAATTAAAAATTGGCATCTGTGGAGAACATGGTGGGGATCCAGCATCAATAAAATTCTGCAAAGAAAATGGTTTGGACTATGTAAGTTGTTCACCATTCCGTGTCCCTATTGCACGACTTGCTGCTGCACAAGCAACTATTGATATTCAGCAATAAAAAAATAGACCATTTAATATTTGTTCAGTCTTTCATCAATCAATTCTAACCAGCTAATCCTAAATCGCGTGCCCTCTCAGCTAAAGCGTCAATAACAAATTGAATATGTTCTGTTAGATCGATTCCTAATTCTTCCACACTTTGAAAAATATCTTCTCTAATTACACTTGCAGCAAAAGATTTCTGTTTTAATTTTTTTTTAACAGAGCGAGGAGTTACTTCAAGAATGGACCGTGACGGCCGAACATAGGTAACAGCGAAAATAAATCCAGTAAGCTCATCTACAGCAAATAATGCCTTCGCCATATTAGTATCTCTAGGAATACCAGTATAGGTAGCATGTCCCATGATTGCTCTACATATAGATTCTGGGTATCCTCGGCCTTTCAATATTTCGTTACCCCTATATGGATGATCCTCTATGTTAGGATACATTTCATAATCGAAATCATGTAATAGTCCAGCAATGCCCCATTCCTCCACATCTCCGCCATATTTTTCAGCCATCTTTCTCATAGACTGTTCTACTCCCAGCGCATGCCTTAATAAAGAATCGCTTTTTGTATATTGATTTAGAAGTTTTAATGCTTCTTCCCGATTAGGACAGTTATCCATAATAAAACGTATTATCTAATATAAAATAGTTTAATATGTATTACCAGTATGTATAAAAAAGCCCCTGAAAAGGGGCTTTTTATTATAAAATATTGATTTTCATTACTCTACCATTTCTCCACCACCAAGAATGTCCGCAAGGTTTACTTCCCCACTTTCTTCAAGTTTTTTTGCATTGGAAACAATAGCTTTTCTTGCAGTATCTACTTCTCTTTTAGGCAAAGGCTTTTCGATTGGTTCGTACATTGCTTGTTTTTTCTGAGGTAACATTTCAACCAATTCATCAACTTTTTCCTGATCAACTCCTTTTACTGCTACGGCTAACTCATCTAATTCTACGGCATTCAAAAGCCCTCGCAATATATCAGGTGGAAATTTTTCAATAATATCATCAAATGTGAGGTGATATTTTTTTATTTCCTTATGAAGATCTGGATCTTCATTCGCTATAGCTTGTAGGTATTTCTCCTCTTCATCTGCAGACATCTTTCCTAACATACCAGCAATTTCTTTACCGCCACCCCTTGAAAAATCTACTGTTCTTGGTAAAAACGAAGCTTTTTCACGCATTTTGGCAGCAACTTCAATAATCGCCTCCAAAGGTATATCATCCAATGATCCTAGTTCAATTAATAATTGACCTTTTTCTGTTGGGCCGTATTTTTCTAAAATTTTCATACGTTTTTCAGCATCAAGTTGAGCCAATATAATAGCAATAACTGGTGGGTCTTCTTTGGCTAGAAGAGCTGATAATTGTTCATCATTCAAATCTTCCAAAAAATCAAAAGGAACGAGAGGGCCTTCTTCTGTTGCTGGCTGAAATTGTTCACTTAGAAAACCAAAGTAAAATTCCTCCATAACTCTTTTTTTAACAGAAAATGAGATTTGACCCATTTCTCGAATACTAGATCGTATTTTACGGATTTCAGTTCGAGATAATCCTTTAACTAGAGTCATAGCGAGGCTTTCTCCCATAACTGAAAACAGAATAGCTACTTTTTGAAGACCTGATAACATGTTGTAATCATTAATCATTATAGAACTCCTCTGTTACTCTTCACCAGGTTCTTCTTCACCGCCACCATCTCCGCCGCTTTCTGCGGGAGCCTCTACTGGCGCTGAAGGCGCTGGTGCTGGCTGCTCTAGCCATTCTTTAACTATAGTTGTTGTTCTATCAGGCTGACCGACACTCATAGACACAACTGATTTACGAATATCATCAATTTCACTTTTCACCACATTTGGATCTTCCATTATAGGAATTGATGCTTCAGTTTTATCCTCCGATTTCTGTTCTGGTGGATCATCCTTTTTTTCTTCCACTTGTTTTACTTCTTTTTCATCATTAACTGGCTCTTTTTCAACATTTTTAGATTTTTCCTGTGATTTCTTTTTTTTGGCAGTTGTTCTTTTCTTTTTAGCAGGAGGCCTTTTCCTTGGACGGGGAGGTGGACCATACATATAGGGAGGCATCGGTGGTCCTGCCTGCTGTTTATTTCTTAACAACACAAACACCAAAGCAAGAATTAGTAATACTAAAAATATTCCCAAAACAATCATAATCCAGGTTGATGAGTCAATCCCACTTTCCATTTCCATTTGCAAAGCATCCAAATCGCCCTGGACCGCATCAAGAGCAGCTATTTTTTCTGCTAGTAAAGAATCTCTTCTAGCTTTTTCTTTTTCTCTAGATTGAAGCTCTTTTTCTATTTCAAACTGTGCTTTTTTCTGAGCATCTACAGAATCCTGCAACATTGACCTGAGCAACATTTGTCTTAGACCTTGTAGTTCATTATCCAAAGTTGCAAACCGCGATGAATCAAGCTTACTTTGACGATTAACTTTTTTAGTACTATCTTCGCTTTTTGATACTACCAATAAGTCCTTTAGTGCAGATATCTCATTATTAAGATTTGCCATTTTCATCGAATCTCGAAGCATCATTTCTTTTTTCTCTTGTTCGTAGGCTTGTAGTTTTGCCTGCTCTTCCATCTGTGAAAGTTGATCTTGAAAAAACTTTCTGTCCTCTTCTCTACGCTTTTCTTCCTCACTTCGATAATTTTCTATGTCATCACGCCAATCTGTATTTTCTGTAATTCTTTTTTGTTCAAGAATATCAATTTTTTCTGCAATATTTTTTAGCATAATTTGTTCTGCAGAACGCTTATCACGACGCTCTTTAAAGCTGGCTGTCATAATAGTAATTTTATCACCACGACTTCGATCAAATTTTGAGGCTGCCATTGTAAGCTGACGAATATTCTCGATTAATTCTGGTGCGGCTCCCTCTTGCAAAATAAGACTAAGTTCCATTTTTTTGACTTCTGCTCTTGCGGGTCGTTTACTCCTAAGTACTTTATCTACACTGGGATCAGTATGTTCAATTTCATCTATTTCTTCATCCATAGGTCGCATTGTATTTGGCGTCATTGGCCTTGGTTTTGTTTTAGGCTTCTTTGTTGATTTTTGTTCAGCTATATCTACCTCAAAACCAGGAATTGGAAGTCCAATTGAATATGCACTTTTTTCTGTTTCTGTTTCTTCTATAATTTGAGCTTGCATTTCCAAAAGAGCCTGCGCTGTCTCTTCAGCAGGAGAAATATTTTTCTTTTTGCTCTGACGTCTAGGGGAAAGAACCGTAATTTGCTCTTCAACCTCATCTAAAATATCTAATTCCACATTTACATTGATAACATATTTATGGCTATCAATAATTTTGGACAAAGCATCCTGGATCCGATCCTTTATAGTGTTTTCCACTAGCAGTTTCTGGGAAAGATAACTAACGCCGCCCTGACCAATTAAAATAGATACCGCTAACAGTATTCCAAATATCGATTTTGAGTGTTTTATCCCCTTACTCATGTGTTACTCCTTGGTATGTGTTTACTCCGCATTTTTAAAAATTTTTATTCTTCATAGGAGGTCGCCGAGCGCCCTTTTCCATGGTGGGGGGGCTGTATGAACGTAATTTGAATTCTGCGATTGCTGGATTTTTGTTTCCTGTTTGCATTTAAAGATAGAACCGTGGGCGCCTTTTTCCCGGTTTCTTCATCTATAACAATACTTTCATCCCAAGTTAATGAAAGAGGGTTATACATAGGGTTTTCTGATCTAATACTATCTATCCCCCTAGGATACCAATCACCATAACCCGCAGCTAATAGTCTGGGGGCAGGAACACCTTGCTCTATCATATATCTAACACAGGTTGCCCCTCTTGCCGCTGAAAGCTCCCAGTTACTTGCATAAAACTTTTGCCATTTTTTTGGCATAGGATCACTATCCGAATGTCCTGCTACTTCAACCTGGAATGGACTTACCTGAATTCTGGGAATAATTTCATCACTTAACAATGTCTTAAGTTCAGGCTTCATTTCAGCTTTTCCCGAAGGAAATGCAAAATCACCTTTGATATTTACAATTAAACCCTTAGAACTCGTTTGAATATCAATCGGTGGATCTCCTTGAGGGCTTTCCTTTTTCATTTCTTCAATAGCATCTTCCATTTCCTGCTTCATTTGAGCAAGATTTTCAATTGGTTCAAACTCTCCTTCTTCTTCGGCAGCTCCATCTTTTTTTATTTTGCTTCCAAGAGACTTTCCCTCCGAATTAGCCATTTCCTGAAGCTTAACAGGATCCATGGTAGATATTGCAGCCAATAAAACAAAAAATGCAAAAAGGAGTGTCATCATATCGGCAAAAGTGCCAAACCAACCCGGAAGGCCCTCCTCTACTGAGTTCTCACCCGCTTCAAAGCCTTTGTTCCAGGCTTTTTTTTCTCCCGGAGTCATACCCATTTAAACTACTCTCTTTTCCATTCGGAAGGAGGTATGAATGAATTAAGTTTTTCTCTTACAATCAGAGGATGCTTTTTTGCATGAATTAACCTTGAAGCTTCTACCAAAAGATTGGCAGACATAGATGTTTGAACAGTTTTATTTCCCATTTTCTGAGCCATAGGAAGAAAAAAAAGATTTGCAAATACAGCCCCATATAGCGTTGTAATAAGCGCAGCGGCCATACCGCCACCAAGATTATCTGCTCCACCCTCACCGCCAAAACCAGCTAACATTAGCACCAATCCTATAAGAGTCCCTACCATACCCCAAGCTGGAGCCAAATCACCCATAGATTTTAACATGTCTGTTTGAACTTTCTCCCGCTTTTCACGGTATTCAATACGGGTTTCCATTATCTCAGTTAGTTCTTCCATAGAATAACCATCAACGACCATCTGTACTCCGTCCTTAAAAAAATAGGTTTTAATTGTATCAACAGCTTTTTCAAGTTCAGCAGGGCCCTTTCTTCCTACCTCTGCCACATCGCACGCCTCATCCACAAGAGGTCCCATTTTATCATCTGCTGGTTTCAAAACAGCGCCAATAGCTTTCCCTAAAGCGGTAACATGATACATCGGGAATGCTACAAATATAGAAGCTAACATACCGCCAGCCACAATTCCAAAGCTGGGCGCAGACAAAAAATTTCCAAACCCTCCTGCGGAGCCCTCCACAAAAAGAGCATATGCAATACTGCCTATCATGAAGAATAAACCTAGTAAAACACCAATAATTAAGGCTATATCCATTCTTTTAATCCTCTATAAAATTTGCAGATTTCATTTTTTTCTCATTGAGCGCCTTCAGTATGTTTCTTACATCCGTATACTCAGGGTCCAGCCTTAGTGCCAGATTCCAGTTAATAGTCGCTCTTTGAACATCTCCTAATTTGTAATATATCGAACCTCTTCTAGCATACGCAAGAGCAAGATTTGGGTTTAACTCAAGGGCCATATCAACCTCTTTAAGAGCCTCTCTATAATCTCCAGCGTAGAAAAACCTCAATGACTTCGAAAGATGTCGTAAAGCTTCATTCATATTTTTTTCAGAAACATTTGACTCTAACTTAAGTGATCTTAAAGAATCATTTAAATACTTTGATTCCTGCTCCATAGATGATAGACGTACAATTAGATTTCTCATTTCGTTATTCATTAAGGCCATAGAATCTCTCATGCCTAAAACTGCGTAATCTGCCATTGCAATAGTTGAGTCACGGTAAAGCGGTTGTATCCTATCCATCGGTCCTATATCAGGATTAAAACGGTCATCTAGAGGAGCTGATGGCCCTCTATTAGGAGAGCTCCCAACCCTGGGGACAGCCATATCTAAACCCACTGTAAATCCAGGGTGTCCAGCCCAATATCGCTGTTTCCATTGAGGAAGTTTTTCAATGTGGGTGAACCCTAAGTTCAGGCGATAATCCGAGGTAAGGGGGATGCGGAGTCCCACATTGACACCTGTCCCATCGAATTCACCCACTATATCTAAACCACCCGATTTAAGAAAATAGGGTGTCTTCATTACAAATCCTAAAAAGACCCCTGTCCCAGCTTTAGCTGAATCAGGATCTATTTCCAATGTGTCCATTGGAGCTAAGCCACCAGTGCCAAAACCCATATAGGTATTCATCTTATAGTCGCCTAGATCTTTCTCACTGCCCAATACCACAAAAAAAGATAGAAGCTGAGTGTTTAGACTTAAAATTTGTTCGGAGTCCTGGTCATTCTGGAAAACAACATCTTGCAAACCAGCAGAAATAGAAATATCATTATAGGTAAAGAGCCGTTGCTGGATATGAAACCCAAATTCAACTGGTGGTTTATATTGTGATTGGTCAATAGCATCAAGCGATGTAGTATCTCCACCCTGTATCGCTGAAAAACCTACAGCAAAACCCTTGCTAAGTTCCATGTCAAAAAACACTCCTTTTGCTGTATTGACTGGATTTAAATTATGAATTTCAGCTCCAAAACCAGCTCTAAACAAATAAGGAGCCTTGCCGACGCTTGTTGTAGGAACTCGCATCATTAAACCTGGTCTTGTATACGCAACACGCGTTGAAGCCCAAGAAACACAAACAATTGATGTGATAAACAATAATTGTTTTAAAAATCTGTTCATTTATTCCATCTCATTCTTATAAGAGCGATTAATTACTGATATTCTTCCCAATCTATAACATAAGAATAGCCAATAAAGGAACCAAAATCTTGTGGAACATAAAGATCAAATTGCCCCGTCGCCCCCGGGAGTAGGCTGGCATCAGAAACTATTCCACTTTCAAAAGTATTGTAAGATCCTTTTGTAAAGGTAGTCAAGGTTTTGGTCTCTCCACTCCAATTCTTGCGAAATACAAAATCAACTTTTACGAAATCGGCTCTTCTACCGCCGATATTTTTAATCTCACCCTCAAATATAATGTTCCCTTGGCTATCTTTTTTTTCAGAAATATTACCCACCAAGACGCAGTTAGCAGAAAACTTAGCGGGAGCATTTCGAGCCGATCTATTAGTAGAAGTATACTTTGGTTGTGCTAATTTAGGCATTGGAGGGGGTGTATAGCTTTCGCGGATCTGTTCTGGGACATATTCCTGTCGGTCCTCAGAAATGACATTGTCAACAATTCGAACCACTTGGGCACGGTCTACGATAAGATAACCAACCAAAGTTTCAACCTTCAGGGACTTATCATCTTGATACACTATTTTCCCAAATACAGTACTTCCGTTTTTTAGAATAATTTCCTTTGAATACATTGTAAGAGGATTTACCCACATCTTACTTAATGCTTTGAGATCATTTAATTCTTGGTTAAGATGCTTGAATTCTGCTGAAAGTCTTTTAATTTCAAAACTAAGCTCATTTACAATAAAATGCTTACTGGGGACTCCAGTGGCTTCTGGAGTTCTCGGAGTTGCAGCTTGCAAACTTGGGACTGTAATTGCAGCCATTGCATTACCGCGTTTGTCTTGATTGATCTCAGCAACATCATTTTCTACTGGAGCCTCTGGAGGCTCATTAGAAATTGTCATATCGCCAATACTTTTCTTTCCCTTTTTCCATTCTTTTTCATCTAATGCATCTTCTGTAAGAGTAATGATTAGTTCTCCGCTACCCTCATCGTCATGGGTCGCGCTAACAGTGTAATCACCAGGCTCAAATTTTTTAATAGTAATACTAAAATCACCTTTTTTCTTTGTTTCTACTGGTTTCTTTAATTTTGATTCACCATCAAATAATACGGTTACCTCCGCTTTTTTCACTGCATCACCATTGTCACCAACTATTTTACCACTCAGGGTAAATTTCTTCGGTGTTTTAGCAAATATAGCAGTACAGAATAATGCTAAGATCGTAAGTACGATTCGAGATCGCTTATGTAGGCTTGTTAGTAGTGTCATGTTTTTACCTCGGATTATGAACACTTTCCGCAACCAATTGCGCTAAAGCTAAAGGATTTTACCGCCAAATAATTAATGTGTCAAGAATTTATAACCAGTTCAATAATTAAACTTTTTACTATGAAAAAATAGCTATCTCCAAAATTGTTTCAATTTATTTTGTCTGTTTAACGCTATTTTTTTAGCAATTTCTACTTCATTTCTTTTTTTATCTGTAAGTGTTCTCATTAAAGCATTATTATAGGATTCAAGTATTAAATCAAAATCCTTATCACCTAATTTCTGGTAGGTTAAGCCCATATAGTAATATGGATCCCCAAGATTAGTATATAACTGAGCAGCTTTAGAATATTTTTCAACAGCATTCCATAGTCCATTTTTTGAACCTTTCATATATAGTATATGGCCCTCTGCCATTATCATATTATATATTGCCGCTGTATCGCTAGAAATTAATTCTTGAGATAGAATGAAATGATCAACAGCAGCATAATAATTTTGTCTTTTCATTTCAGAAAGACCAAGGGCATTATGTGCCCTAACAAAAGACTCTATCAGTGATTGCTTTTTTCCATGCTTGTCTATAAGAGAATCCTTTATGGAAAGTAACAACCCGGGGTCCTCTACACTTAGTTTCTCATATGCCGGAACAGTACAGTTATAAATTGTATATAAACAAAAAAATAGAATCAAGATCTTTGTTTTTTTTATTCCTATCTTATTATATAAGATCTTGATTCTTCTCATTTTTTGTTATAGTTCGGCCAGGTTATATTTGTATTGTAAAAAAAGTTACCATAACCAGATATAAGTTGTTGCTCTATTACCTCGACCAAAATCATGATCGTGCTTCAATTCACAATCTGAGCGCATATCTATAGCCTTTTTATTAAATAAAGTATAATCTTCTCCAGGAATTACTGCTTGGAACCTGCCCTCTTGTTCCTTGCACCACTCTCTTACTGCTTGCCTAAGTTTGCCAGTCCCATGACCAGTTATAATTTTTATAGCTTTGGTTTTTCCTTCAAACATAGATTGGCTTATTGTTGTTTCCAGCAAAGATATTGCCTGTTCTACATTATAGTTAGAATGACCAATATCAATTATTTTTAGTTTTTCGATTTGCATATTTAAACACCAATTATACAGTCTTTGGTTTAATTTTAATGATCAATAATAGCAAAATAATTTTATGAAAAAAATTAAACTTGGTCGAACCAAAGAATTAGTGTCCGTTATTAGCCTAGGAACCTGGGCCTATGGTGGTTCTAATACTGCTGGAGGAATATCCGTAGGATGGGGAGGGCAACATGATTCTGATTCAAAATCTGCACTATTGAAAGCGTGGAGTTCTGGTATAAATCATTGGGATACAGCAGATGTATATGGAAACGGTCATTCTGAATTAATTATAGGTGAAATGTGGCGCAAGGTCCCGAGAAATGATATTTTTTTAGCAACAAAAGTAGGATGGGATAAGGGAGATAAAAACCATTGGTATAGCCCGAATCATATGAGGAATAATATGGAACGCTCGTTAAAAAACCTAAAAACTGAATGGGTAGATCTTATGTATTTACATCATTGCAATTTTGGGGAAAAAGATGAATTCTTTGATGACGCTCTTGAAATGATCAGAAGGTTCCAAGATGAAGGTAAAATTAGGTTTGTTGGTTTATCAGATTGGTCATCTGAAAAAATCATGGCATTCATTGTTCGTTGTGATCCAGATGTAGTTCAGCCATATAGAAACATCATAGATGATACCTATGAATCATCAGGCCTGAAAAACTATATTGAAAAACATAACTTGGGAATTTGTTTTTTTTCCCCACTCAAACACGGATTATTAACGGGAAAATATAAAAACCCTACTGCCTTTCCCAAAGGAGACCATAGAGGCCAAATAAAAGAATTTCGAAATTTAAAAATTTTGGGGAAAATGATATTGAACAAATGCATTTTAGAAAAAAAATTTCCTGCTCATCCCAACCCAGTGCTTCATGGCCTTGTTGATTCTTTACTATATGATGTTCCTACTGGATGTGTTCTCTTGGGACAAAGAAATAAAAAACAAGTGCAGGCAGCTTCAACATTAGGGAATGCATTATCTTATGAAGATACAGAATGGATTAAGTCTATTTATAAGTCATAGTTTAATATGCGTGTCTTAATTTTTACCTTTTTAACAACATTGAGTACAATAATTTATAGTAACCAGGGAAAACTAATGAAAGAATTAAATATTATTCCAAGACCTGAATCAATCAAAATAAACAATGGAACAACTGAAATAAATACCATACAAACCATAGCTTTAATGAATAATTTGAAAGATGAAAATAAAATTGCTGTTTTATTTAAAAAATTTCTTCAACCCATAAACACTTTATCTATTTCTAATTTTAAAAAAAACAATATTAATCAAATTGTGCTTTCTATTGACTCTAAATCGTCTTTACCAAAAGAAGGCTATGAATTAATTATTGGAGGTAAAAATGCAGTATATATTAATGCCAGTTCTGTAGCTGGGCTTTTCTATGGTTTCCAAACATTTCGTCAGATTTGCCCAGATGAACTTGAAAATAATATTTCACCAGGAATTGTAAAATTAAGAAATTGCAAAATTAAGGATCGGCCAGCTTTCTCTTATCGCGGAATGCACTTAGATGTATCAAGGCATTTTTTCGACACCGAATTTATTAAAACCTATATAGACATGATCGCTCTTCATAAAATGAATGTGTTTCACTGGCATCTTACAGATGATAACGGCTGGAGAATTGAAATTAAGAAATACCCGGAATTAACTGAAAAATCTGCGTGGCGCGTAGATAGAAGACATGAGCCCTGGAAAGATTGGTCGCCAATTCAGCCCAGTGAAAAAGCAACGTATGGAGGTTTTTATACCCAAAATCAAATACGGGAAGTTGTGCAGTATGCTTCAGAAAGAAACATAATAGTTATTCCAGAGATAGAAATGCCAGGCCATACATCAGAAGTGTTTGCAGCATTCCCAAAATTGTCCTGTAAGGGAGAAATTATACCTGTGAACCCAGGCTCCTATTGGCCAAATATTGATATTTTTTGTGCAGGGAATGATGATGTTTTTATATTTCTTAATAATGTACTTAAAGAAGTAATTGATTTGTTTCCAGGTCCTTACATACATATTGGCGGAGACGAAGCAGAAAAAACCTATTGGAAAACTTGTCCTAAATGTCAAAAACGAATCAAAGATAAAAAATTAAAAGATGAGCATGAATTGCAAAGCTGGTTTATCAAAAAAATAGAAAAATATCTATTATCAAAAAATAAAAAGCTGATTGGTTGGGATGAAATTCTCGAGGGCGGACTTGCTAAGTCTGCAACTGTAATGAGCTGGAGAGGGACAAAAGGAGGAATCCAATCTGCAAAAGCTGGGCATGATGTAATTATGTGCCCAACATCGCACTGTTATTTTGATTATTACCAATCTGACCCTGAAGCGTCTCCAGAAGCCTTTGGTGGTTATATAACCCTAAAAAAAGTTTATTCTTTTAACCCCACACCAGAAGGACTTACAAAAAGGGAAGAAAAATTTATCTTAGGGGCACAAGGAAATCTCTGGACTGAATATGTACAAACCCCAAAACTGGCTCAGTATCGCGTTTTACCAAGAATGACCGCATTATCAGAAGTTGTTTGGTCTGGACCAGGAAAATATTCCTATGAAAATTTTTATGGCCGCTTAAAATATCTGCTTAATCGTTTTGATAAATTAGACTGGACTTATGCACCAGGATCATTTTCAGTTTCAATTAAAACAGAACTAGATAAATTAAACAAAGAAATAAGAATTAAGCTTGAGTCTGAAAAGCCTGGCGAAAAGATTCGTTATACATTAGATGGCACAGAACCAACAATTTCTTCTACACAATATAAAGAAATATTCACCCTCAATAATTCAGCAGTTATTAAAGCAGCTCTTTTCATGGGTGAAAAGCCTTTAGGGAAAATCACTGAAAAAACTTTCCATTCCCACAAAGCAATAGGAAAGACTATTAACTATAACACCAAATACAAAAATAAATACCCTGGTAACGGAACTTACAATCTGGTTAATGGAATTAGTGGGTCTATAAATCATAACGATGGTTTCTGGCAGGGGTGGGAACGAAATAATTTAGATATTATCATTGATTTAGGATCTAAAATAAAAATTAATCAAATAATATGTGGTTTTTTGGAGGCCCAAAAATCTTGGATTTTTCTTCCTACTGATATGACGGTCTTTTTCTCAAACAACAATGAATTATATGAAAATGAAAAACACATAATAATTTCAGATGGGAAAAACTATGGAAAAAACAACCGCATTAACGTAAGCATCAATAATATTGGAATAAATACTCGCTTTATTCGGATAGTTGCCACCAATCGAAAGGTCTGCCCAGATTGGCATAGTGGCGCCGGTGGAGATGCGTGGATATTTGCTGATGAGATTAGAGTAGAATAATTTGTATATCCCCCCTTTAAATCTTATTTGATTCGATAATTTGCATTCCTTTTTTATTTTTTTCCAAATAATTAATCATTCCTTTTGCTATTGAGCGTGCATGAATTCCACGATATTTATCTGCCGGTCCTATCATCAAAGGACTTATAATTTTCATTAATCCCTTTCCTATTATCTCCCCTAATCGGAATTCTTTCCTAGGGCCCAATATTAAAGATGGTCGGAAAATATGGATTTTTGGTATACTAAGTTTCTTTAATTCATCTTCTATATTACCTTTCACCTTATTATAAAATATTTGAGAATGCGAATTCGCTCCCATAGCGGTTACTATAGAATAATATTCGGAACCATTTCTTTCTGCCCATCGCGCAAAAATCAAAGGTAATTTAAAATCTACAAAACGAAAGGCATCCTTTGATCCTGCAGCGCTAATCGTAGTACCCAAGCAACAAAATAAATGGTCTACTGGTTTTAGTCTATCTATGGCATTAATATCTTGAAAATCAAAAATAATTTCTTCCAAAGTTGGATGTGGATTTAGAGAAGGCTTCCTTACTGGTGCAATTATAAGTTCATATTTATTTAATTTTAGCAACTCAGCTAATAGATAGCCCCCAACAAAACCTGTAGCTCCTATTATTAATGCGGATTTCATTAAGATTTAAGAACTGATAAATAATTTGTAGTGCCTGAAATTCCCACAGGGACCCCTCCAGTAATAACAAATTTTTTATCTTCATTAATTAATTTTTTACTTTTCAAGGTTTTTATTGCTGAAATAGCGATATCATCAGAGTTTCTATAATTTTCCACAAGAATAGGAATAACCCCCCATACAACTTCCAATTGCCTACAAATTTGAGGAAAAGGTGTCATTGCAATTATGCAAGCACCTGGTCTATAACGGGAAACCATTCGTGCAGTACTACCGCTGTGAGTCATAGTAACAATTGTTTTTATATCTAGATCATTAGCTACTGAACATGCAGCATTACTAATTGCCTGTGAAGTGTTCAATAGATTTTTTCCTCTAGATATATAATATTCATTAAAATTAATTGCCCGTTCTGTTTCTTCTATGGCCTTACTTAATACATGAATTACTTTTGCAGGATATAGTCCAATAGCTGTTTCACCTGTTACCATCAAAGTGTCTGCTCCATCAATAATTGCATTAGCAATATCACTTACTTCTGCTCGTGTAGGGAAAGGATTTTTTGTCATAGATTCCAGAATTTGTGTAGCAATAACAACTGGTTTTCCTGAATGGTTTGCTTTTTCTATTACATCTTTTTGAATTATAGGAACTCGCTCAACGGGAATTTCAACACCCAAATCTCCCCTTGCCACCATAACAGCATCGAACGCATCAATAATTTCATCTATGTTTTCTACAGCCTCCCACTTTTCAATTTTTGCCATAATAGGGGTTTTAAAACCCAATTTATTGATCTTTGATCTTACATCAAGATAGTCTTTTGCTTGTCTTATAAAAGACAGGGCTAACCAATCTGCGCCATTAGATAAAGCTAATTCCATATCCAGAAGGTCCTGTTCAGTTAGACAAGGAACACCTAAATCAATTCCTGGGAAATTAACCCCTTTTCGATTGTTTATGACCCCCGAAACCACAGTACAACATTCTAAAGTTTTACTGGAAACTTGATTTATAACCTTTAGAACAACTCTACCGTCATCAATCAATATTCTAGCCCCAGAACTCACATTCTTAAACAGGATACCATCAGATACAGGAATAACATTAATACCATTTTGTTCATTACTAACAATAACTTTTTGTCCTGCCTCCAGATACATTTCTTGAATTAACCCTGAAATCCTGATTTTTGGACCTCCTAAATCTGCTAAAATAGAAGGTCGTTCTTTTTCAGCGACAGAAACTGACCTCACCAAATTAAAATAAGATTTCTTTTCATTCTCTGTCCCATGAGATAAATTGATCCTAAAACAATTCACACCTAAATCAACTAAATCCTGTACAGATTTTTGATTGGAACAACTTGGACCTAAAGTAGCAATTATTTTCGTTCGTCTGTATTTCACAGTTTTAAATTACCAGTATTTGTATAAGTTATAAATGAAATCAAAAGTACAATTTATATTTTTATATCTGTTAACTCTTATGGGATGTGAAAAAGGACCTGTGGGGAAATTGGAGGATCCTCGCGTGATTTTAATTTCTATTGATGGGCTTAGAGGAGATTTGCTTACAGATTCAATATTTAAAAATAATTGTCCCAATATGTATAACCTTATGTCAATAGGAACTTTTTGCGCTAATGTGCAATCTGTATTCCCATCCTTGACTTACCCTGCCCATACTTCAATGATATCTGGTGTTATGCCAAAAAAACATGGAATTTTTCACAATAAACCCTTTGTACCTAATAATAATTTTGCAGAATGGTACTGGTATCAGGATAAAGTAAAAACACCTACATTAATTACAGAAATAAAAAAAAGAGGACTGGTAAGCTTGGGCATTAGTTGGCCTGTTACAGTTGGGGCTCCTATAAATTATATGTTACCTGAAATCCAATCAGTAAATGATTCAATTTCAACAATAGATCTGATTAAAAAACATGATAACCCTAAGAGATTTCTAGAATCAGCCAAAATAAGAGGAGTAATACCTGATAACGGGAACCCCCAGGGATACACCAGAGACTTGCTTCTTCATGAACTTTTTTTAGATGCATTTAAAGAAAAGACTCCACATTTATCTCTTTATCATATGATTGAAACAGATCTGGCTCAACATAAGTATGGAAAAAATTCTCGGGAGGCAATAAATGCTTTTATGTTTATGGATTCGCTTATCGGCAACATCATTGCTTTATTAGCCGAGAATAATCTTTGGTCTTCTACAACCTTAATAATAACTGGTGATCATGGATTCAGAAATTATAGTAAGCAATTATCAATAAATAAACTCTTTGAAGAAAAAGGGTGGATAAATATTGAGAAAGGAGAAATTAAGGATTGGCGCGTTATTGGGCTTTCATCGGGTGGATCAGCATTTATTCGTATAAAAAATGACGAAAATAATGATTTTAAGAAAAAGGTCAGGGTTACACTTGCCAGACAGGAAGAATTTGAAACGCTTGAGAGGCGCCATATGAATAGTTTTTTATGGGCACCTATTGAAACAGACTTTCTTCTTTTAGCAAAAGAAAATTATTGTTTTATTCAATCCCTAGATCAGTCGTATATAACTGAAAAAAGTGGCGGGACCCATGGAGGAGACCCAAGAAATTCTCAATTAAAAACTGGTTATATCGCAGCAGGAAGAGGTATCGAAAAAGGTGTATTGAAAAACATGATGATTACAGATATTGCTTTCCAAATATCTGCCCTGCTTGATCTTAATTTATCTCAAAGAAATTAATTTAAAACCTGTGGGGCTGCGAGTCTAAAAGGTTTTATAATAGCATCGTATTTTCTCCCATTTTCTTCCATCATTTGGAATGAACCTTCCATAGTCCCAAGTGGTGTTGGAAGAGGGCAAAAGCTAGTGTATTGAAAAATTTCTCCTGGAGCTAAATTTGGTTGTTGACCGACAACTCCAGGGCCGTGAATATCTTCAGTTTTTCCATTTGCATCTGTGATGTGCCAATATCGACTAATAAGTTGAGTCTTAACGTTACCGTTATTAGTGATTGTTACCTGATAAGCAAAGAAAAAATATGATTCTGCCAGATTGGATCGTTCAGGAATATATTTTGACTCTACCTTAATTTTTATAGGCGAATTCATATTAGAAAATTAATTCCTTTATCTTTGCTGTGCGATCAATTCCCTATAAATTTTCATTCGTTTTGAACAACAACAGTCAATCACTTTTAATCTTTTTCCTAATTCTAGGGTTGGGACTGGGAATGTTTTGGGTCAAGCATCAAGGGAGGCTTCCTAATTCATCGCCTGAAATATTACCTAATGAAATTATGGATCATATTAGGTTTTTATCCGATGAGTCCTTGCAAGGAAGATATCCAGGAACAATAGAATCGAGAAGTGTTATATCATATATCATACGGTATTTCCGTTCTTTTGGTATTCGACCTGGCGGGGAAAATGGATCTTTTGTACAGCCCTTCAACATAATTGATGGAATTGAATTAGGAAAAGTTAATGAAATGTTGATTGGCAGTGATTCGTTAACACTTAATAAAGATTTTATTCCTTTATGGTTTTCTGGCAATGAGCAACTATCTGCACCAGTAATTTTTGTGGGATACGGTTTCAGTATAAATGAAGAGAAAATAAAATGGAATGACTATTCCAAAATGGATGTTTCGGGAAAATGGGCAGTAATAATGAGAAATAACCCCGAGCGCGATAAAAGAAATTCTGTTTTTTCTCCTTATTCCTCATTACATAAAAAAATGTTAGTTGCTCGTGATAATGGTGCTTCTGGTGTTATATTTGTTTCGCAGGAAAAAGATACTGCATTATATCCTTTACAATATATACCAGGTTATGCTGGGGCAGGTATTCCTGTATTGCATTTAGGGAATAAAGCCACAAAAAAACTCTTTAGTAATACGGGATGGTCTCGTGAAAACATTCAAAAAACAATGGACAAAACGCGTGAGTCCATCAGTTTTGAACTTCAAAATATTACTATATCTGCCAGAGTAGACTTAATAGAAACACAAATTCGTGCGGCTAATGTTATTGGAGAAATTCGCAGTGGTAACCGAAAATACAGAAACGAATACGTAGTGCTTGGTGCTCATTTTGATCATTTAGGATTAGGTGGTTCAAAATCTGGATCGAGAAACCCTGGCCTCTCAGCTATACATAATGGTGCGGATGATAATGCATCAGGAATAGCTGGAATTTTGGAACTTGCTCACAAAATTATGAGTCATAAAAGTCATTTAAAACGCAGTGTTTTGCTAATAGCTTTTGACGCAGAGGAAAAAGGATTGCTAGGATCCAAGTACTTTGTAGATAACTCTACTATTAAACTGGAAAATGTTGCCGCCATGATAAACCTTGATATGATAGGTCGCTTAAAAGATTCCACGTTAAATGTAGGTGGCGTGGGAACCTCACCGATATTCGAGCCATTACTAGACAGTTTAATTCTTGGCACATCAATGAAGCTACACAAAAGCACTGCTGGATTCGGACCAAGCGATCATGCTTCCTTTTACAAAAAGGACTTACCAGTACTGTTTTTTAATTCTGGTACGCATGAGGAATACCACACACCGAAAGATAAATGGAAGCTCATCAATTTAAGAGGAGAAACAGAAATACTTAATTATGTTCATAAAGTAATATATGAACTATGCAGAATCCCCAAAAAACCAAAATACAGTTTTGCTGGACCTAAAGAGCAAGTAACAAATTATAGGAATTTTAATGTGAAACTTGGTATTATGCCATCTTATGGAGGCTTGAATAAAGGATTAAAAATTGATGGCATTTCTGATCAAGATGGTCCTGCGGCAATGGCAGGAATAAAAAGGGGTGATTTGATCAAATCAATAAATGGTAAATCAATAAATAGTATTTATGAATATATGGATCGTTTAAATGAACTAAAACCAGGAATGAAAATACCTGTCAAAATTGAACGTAACGGAAAAATTATAATCTTATTAGTTGCTTTATAAAAAGCATTATAAAATGGATGTGCTTATTGAAAAGAATCAGATTTTTTCCTTTTTCTAATTTCCTCTGCAAGCTCTAATACTGCCATAACATAATTATCTGCGTGGTTATAGGCATAAATAGATTTCCATATATCACCATTACGATCATAGTTATTACTATTTTCTTTATATCCGTTGCGGCGTAAATAATTAGCAATGCTCGCAAGTACATCTGGCCACTCGTAAGGTTGTCTTATACCATCTTTATTAAAATCCACCGCATAGTTATTAAAGCTTGATGGAATAAATTGCCCAAATCCAAATGCCCCTGCGTAGGACCCTCCAATTAATTGAGCATCTAGTTTATCATTATAGCAATAAGTTAGAAACTCAGCCAATTCTCTACTGGCCCATTTAGCTCTTTTTGGCATTTCACGAATTTGAGTGTAAAGAGAATTAAAAACTGAAAACTGTGAATGGTGGACTCCGTAGTTGCTTTCTATGCCGGCAATTGTTACAATAATATATGGGTCTACTTTATAATTTCTTGAAACCGAATCTATAAGACCATAGTTTTCAGTAAAGAACTTTGTGCCCGCTACTATTCGGGATTCCTTCACAAATATTTTCCGATATTGTTCCCAAGTTTTCTTTTCATAGGGGCGGGCAAATTTATCTGGAATTTCTGAATGTATTTTTACTTTATCGCTCTTAAATGAATCTACAATAAAAGATTCTGGGACATCACTTTTTTTTAAATGCTGCATGACCATCTGGAAAGCAATATCCTTTTTAACGGGGCGTTCTGCAAACAAAATAGATAAGTTTAAAATAAGAAAAAATATTTTCATAGTTTACTCCAAGATATACTTAAATCTAATATTGGATATACCATAGGAACATAATATACATGGAATAAATTATCCTTGAAAATACTTCAGCAGTTTATAATGTTAAAAAAATTTAAGTGTGTTTAAATTTTTTTTAATATTTTAGATTGAAGTTAAATACAGAAAAATTAACTGGGGGATTTTTTATATAAAATACGTCAGTTAGTAAAAACCAAAGCCTCCTATCGACTATAGTTCCCCCAGTTAATTCAACAAATATCCATCGCTAAATAAATTATCAATAGGTTTTGCTATAACATCTATGCGGTCTTCATCCATGTTTACATAAGCAACCAGGCTTAATAAATTATATTCACCCGTGTCTCCATGCTTCCAACGCTGGATTGTGCTATAGCGAATTTCTTTAATAGTTTGTGAAGCTTTTAACAGTTCCTGAATTTTTTTTGTTCGTGATAATTCATCCCCATGCATTAGATCTTTTCTATCATATCTACGCCCCAATAAATGAGATGAATTATATCCCAGTATACCATCCCAATTACCATTAACATCTGTAATTACACCATCTGATATACGACCAGACATAAAAAGCGTGTCTTCCTCAAGATTTTCAACCACATTATCCCATTTGCCAATAACATCATCATTCTTTCCAGGTGTTTTTAATTTTTTTATTTCGATATTAAGACCTTCTATCTCATTTTTTAAATTATGATTTTGATCAATCAGATAATCAATTACAGTCTTCAATTCTTCTGATGCATCAGAAGTCGTGCTAACTGGTATAGGCGTTGTTGCTTTTATCTGTTTTTTTTCGGATTGCAATTTTAATAAGTGTTTTGGAGGAATTTCCCCCTTTGCAATCCAAATGCTTAATGCCTGAGGGGAAACACCGAAATATTTAGCAACATCCTGTTTTTTTCGAAAACCCTTCAAGTCCATTAAGTCATTAATTATTTTTGCAGCTGTATCCATATTGTTAATATTACATTAATTAATATTAATGATCAATTAATTATTTAAATAATATTTAATTCAATTAATAATAATTAAATTATATTTAATTTAAATATTTAGATTGCACTCCACCCGAAAAACTCATTCAATCCAATACTTAAAAGAGTATTTAATATAAATTTGTAGTGTTTGATGGCTTTACATATCACAAATTAGAATATCTGACTATTTATTTTAATAATAACATAAAAAACTATTTAACCATTTTGCTTTATCAGGAGAACTAAATGTTAAACTTAGAAAAAACTCAAAAAATTTTTAATCGCTCCCTAGATGTACTAGTAAAAGGAGTTAGCTCTAATTTTCGATTCCTTGGGAATAAAAGCACCCCTGTTATTTCCAGGGGACTAGGTGCCCATGTTTGGGATGTCGATAATAATAAATTCATCGATTATCGGCTTGGGTGGGGCCCAATTATTTTAGGCCACGCTGATGATCGTATAAATAATGCAGTAACCAAGCATTTAGAAAATGGAACAACCTTTGCTGCAACAACAGAACTTGAAGTAATTGTGGCCGAAAAACTGGTTAATTTGATACCAGGAATGGAAAAACTAAGATTTACAAATACAGGGACAGAGGCCACAATGCATGCTCTTCGAACTGCAAGAGGCTACACTGGTAAAGAAAAGTTTATCAAGTTCGAGGGGCAATACCACGGAGCGCACGATTATGTTTTGTTTAGTACCGCATCATCACCTGTTTCAGCAATGGGGTCTCTAACATCCCCAATTCCAGTTCAGGTGGGATCAGGAATCCCGAAAAAAATAAGAGATTACGTATATTGTTTACCATTCAATGATTTTCAATCTATAGAAAAATGTGTAAAAAATCATCATGGACAATTAGCTGCAATTTTAGTTGAGCCTTGCCTCGGGAATATAGCTGGCATCGAACCCGAGGACGGATTTTTGGACCACATAAGGTCACTATGCGATGAATATAATATTGTTCTTGTTTTTGATGAGGTTAAAACAGGTTTTCGATTAGATAATGGGGGCGCTAGGGAAGCTTATGGAACAATACCTGATATTTCTACTTATGCTAAAAGTCTTGGGAATGGGTTTCCTGTAGCCGCCTTTGGTGGAAAATCAGAAATAATGGATGTTATTGGAGGGGGAAGCGTTACGCATGCAGGAACATTTGGAGGGAATGGGGTCAGTATAGCAGCTGCAAATGCCGTTATTGATGTCTTATCAGAGTCTCCTGTTCTAAAAAATCTTAAGGAAAGAGGAAAAAGACTAAAGACAGGTTTAGATCAGATTTTAAATGATGCGGATATTCCTCATCAAATGTGTGGCCACCCAAACATTCAGGGTTTTATAATCACTGATGAACCAGTAAAAGATGTTCGAGGCTTGGCTAAAAGCAACGATACTATGTATGAAAAAATCATGAAAAACATGTATTACAAAGGTGTTTGGATTGAAAACGACCCCAGGGAACCCTGGTTTTTATGTGAAGCCCATACCAATGAAATTATAGATGAAACTTTAAATAGATTTCAAGAATCAGTTAAAGAAGTTATCCAATAAAACCATGAAGGCTGAAGTATTCTGGTCTGATCGCTTTTCACCAAGAAATGAGCTAAATATATCTTCAAATCTGCCAGAAAAAACAGATATAGTAATCGTAGGAAGTGGATATACTGGTCTATCTGCAGCAAGAATTCTGGCTAAGGGAGGAAGATCAGTCGCTGTATTAGATCAAAAAACGATTGGTTGGGGTGCAAGCTCGAGAAATGGTGGAATGGCGACACCAGGACTTAAGCAAGATATTTTTAAAATATATAAGAATTACGGTATAGATTATGCTCGAGAATTCTGGAATGCATCAATAGACGCAATTGATCTTTTAGAAAAAATTATCCAGGAAGAAAATATAGACTGCGACTGGGAAAGGAATGGCCACATTGCCCTGGCATGTAAACAATCACACTATGATAAAATGCCTGAGTATGCGAAATGGATAAATCATGAATTAGGGCATAAAAAAACTCTGGTTCCGAAAGAACAAATTCATTCTGAAATAGGAACTGATTTCTATTTTGGAGGCCTTTCGGACGATATAAGCGGCGGCTTAAACCCAGCTAAATTTGTTAATGGACTGGCCCAGGCTGTTACAAATCTTGGGGTGCAACTTTTTGAAAACAAACAAGTAAAAAATATTATACCTAATAATAAAAATTATGATGTTATCACTTCTACTGGATCTATAAAAGCTAAAGATGTAATTATAGCAACAAATGGATATACCGATATGCTGGTTCCAAGATTGAAACCAAAAATATTTCCAGTGGGAAGCTATATCATTGTATCAGAACCTTTATCCAATGATTTACAGAAAAAATTGAGCCCAAAAGGACGAATGTTCTACGATTCAAAGTGGTTCATCAATTATTTCAGGCTTACAACAGATGGTCGCATGCTTTGGGGAGGAAGAAACGATCTAAGTACCAATCTAGACCTAAAAGAAAGTGCATCAATTTTATCACGACAAGTCAGATCGGTATTCCCAGAGCTGGAAGATGTAACATTCACGCATACTTGGTCTGGAAAATTAGGTATTACATTTGACCTAATGCCTCATATAGGTACAATAAACGGAATCCATTATGCTTTTGGATATGGAGGGCATGGATTATCAATTGCCACCTACCTCGGCACTGAGCTGGGGATGCTTCTATCTGGGGAAAAAGACAGGAGTCCTTTTGAAGAAATTTCTCATCAAACAATGTTTTTCTATCGAAAAAACCCCTGGTTTCTTCCTTTAGCTGCGCGCTATTTCAGATTTTTAGATTGGATCTCCTAGTATATGAACAATTTATCATCAATAGATTTTACTATTATTTTTTTATATTTATCTGGAATGGTGGGGGTTGGATTCTGGTTTGCAAAAAAACATTCTGATTTTGATGATTTTTTTCTTGCAGGAAGATCTCTTACAACCCCTATTTTAATTACAACTCTTATATCTACGTATTATGGAATTGATGTTTTATTTGGCGATACGCAGCTTGCCTTTACTGATGGTGTGGTCGCATGGTTTGGATACGCTAGACCAACATATGCGTTTTATTTAATCGCGGCTCTTCTTCTTTCAAGACGTTTAAGAGAAGATAATTTTAAAAGTCTTCCTGATATTTTAAACTTCTATTATGGTAAAAACACTAGATATATTGGAGCCATAACGTCATTTATTTATTCCCTTCCAGCATTATCGCTTTATGGCTTCGGGATGTTAGGTGATGTTATTCTTGGCTGGGATCCAACAACGGGCATGCTTGTGCTGGGTGGCATTGCATTAATATATACTCTTACTGGAGGATTTTGGGCAGTAGCACTTACAGACTCTGTTCAATTTATAATGATGTGTTTAGTCATTGCCCTTGCCTTCCCTTTTGCCATGAACTTTATCGGCGACTTTGGGTCTATGATTAAAATTCTGCCAACAAGCTTTTTTGATACAATGGGCGATCTCAACATTTTTCTTATAATTATATATGCATCTACAGGACTATCTGTACTTGTAGAGCCCACGTTCTATCAAAGAATATTTGCTGCAAAATCATATAAAAACATTCGAAATGCGCTTCTCATAGGTATTTTTATTTGGGGCTCTTATGATTGGGTCATAACTATATTAGCTATGTCTGCAAAAACTGCAGTAATGCAGGGCTCGCTTCCTTACAACACTGCCCCGGACGCCGCTCTCTTAACTATTGTAGTTGCGGCTCTTCCAGTTGGTATGGTAGGCTTATTTCTTGCAGGTGTATTATCTACTGAAATGTCAACTTTGGATTCATACTGTTTGGTGGCAGGAGGAAATATATCCTACGATATATATAAACCTTTTATAAACCCAGAAGCGACAGATAATCAATTAATTAAAGTAACCCGCTATGGAATTCTGCTTTCATGGGTTTTAGGTTTTTTCATGGCTACCGCTTTTGAACAAATGCTTGGGCTTTGGGTGTTTATGGCGTCTATTTTAATTTCAAGCACGTTGATTCCTATTTTGCTTGGCTTATACATTCCTATGTTTAGAAAACCACTTGCTGGTTTTATTAGTTCAGGATCTGGTTTATTATCTACTGTCATTTTAAATATTTATATTATGACTATGGGTAGCTTTAACGTATCTGAAGAAACTTATGTTGTGCAGTTTTTCGGAATAGATTTTTTACAGGAGTTTGTAATGTATATTAGCTTGCCAATTTCATTTATTGGGTTTTTTATAGGTTTATTTATAAGTAAAAAGAAACAGTCATGAGCTATTGGGAAATATTTACATGGGTTTCGGTATTTTTCTTAGGATTTGGATCTATAGCAGTATTTGTTTTTTTCTTAAAAGACATAAAAAAGATTTTAAAAAAATTTCAATAAGGAATTTTGTATGATATATAAAAATTTTATTAATAATAAATGGTTTGATGCAAAATCAGGAAAAACATTTGATGTGATTAATCCTTTTACTGAAGATATTATTGCTCAAGTACCTGCAAGTAACGATTTGGATATCAATAATGCTGTTAAAGCTGCTAAAACAGCCTTTAAACACTGGAGAAGCCTAACTCCTGGCGAACGCCGGGATATTTTAAGGTCCCTCGCAGAAAAATCTAGAGATAATGCAGAACCTATTGCTAAAACTATATCTGCAGAAATGGGGAAGCCATATAAAGACGCATTATCTGAAATTAATGATCTGGCAGAATACCTCGAATATTACAGTGAGCTTGCACGGGACCAGATCGGAAGGATTGTTGCTCCTGTTGAACAAAAATCTATGTCCCTTGTCAAACACGAACCATTTGGGGTTGTGGGATGTATTATCCCCTGGAACTATCCTCTGTCTCTAATGGGATGGAAACTCGCTCCTGCATTGGCCGCTGGTAATACAATTGTAATGAAACCAAGTGAAATTTCATCTCTTTCTATACTCCATTGGGCTGAATTAGCAGGCGGCGATATGCCGCCTGGAGTTATGAATATAGTTACAGGATTTGGTCAAGATGCAGGTGAGCCACTTGTAAAACACCACCATGTTCCAATAATCACATTCACAGGTTCGGTTCAAACAGGAAAAAGAATAGCTAAAATTGCAGCAGACAATCTAAAAAAAGTATCCCTTGAGCTTGGCGGCAAAGATCCAGTAATAGTATGTGATGATGTAGATATTGAGGTTGCCGCAAAAGGAACAGCCTGGGGTGGATTTGTTAATTCAGGACAAGTATGCACATCTGTGGAGCGAGTATATGTGTATGATTCTGTGATTGATAATTTTACTGATGCCCTGATTGAAGAAACAAACAAAGTAAAACTTGGAGACCCTATGGACCCCAATACTGATATTGGCCCCATGGCATCTCAGAGCCAGCTCAATAATACAATAGAAAAAGTAAATATGGCAAAAAAGCAGGGGTGCAGAGTTCTTGCTGGAGGTAAAAGATCCGATAAGTTTTCTAAAGGGTATTTTTTTGAGCCTACAGTATTTGATAAAATAAATAAATCAATGGAGATTGTTACAGAAGAGTCGTTTAGCCCAGTTATCCCAATACAAAAAATCCACTCTCTAGATGAAGCAATTGAAATGGCCAATTCAACAAAATACGGCCTAGGGTGTACTATATTTACTAAGGATATGGAACGCGCTCTTCGAGCTTCAGACAAAATAAAATCAGGAACAGTATGTATTAACAGCCCGCTTATGGAAAATATTGCTGCCCCCTTTGGAGGAATGAAGCAGTCTGGAATTGGGCGGGAACATGGTGTAGAGGCCCTGTTGGAGTTTCAGGAAACAAAACATATTTTTATTGATTATAATTATAAAAATAAAGATTGGTGGTTTGGAAAAAGGATTAATAATGAATAGTGAACAATCGGTAAGGGAGAAACACAATGAGTATCTTTTCGATGCAGTAAAAAACTTCTATAAAGAACCTCTTGTTATTACTGATGGTAAAGGATTTCATGTTTATGACTGTAATGGGGAAAAATATCTCGATTTTTTTGGCGGCATTCTTACAGTATCGGTAGGCCATGCAAACGATGAAGTTAATGCGGCCGCAATAGCACAAATTGATCGCTTAACTCATATTTCATCTTTATATCCAACTGTTCCTGTTGTAGAACTCGCTGAGCGGCTATCGAACACCGCCCCTGGAAACCTTGAAAAAGTTTTTTTTAATGCATCAGGAACAGAAGCAGACGAAACAGCAGTAATGTTAGCTCAATTATATACAGGAAACTCGGAACTGATTGCTCTCCGCCATGGGTATTCAGGAAGATCCATCCTTGCACAGTCTCTAACAGGGCACTCTACCTGGAGAGCTCTCCCAACTCAGGTAAGTGCAGTTAAACACGCAGTTTCTCCTTACTGTTACCGTTGTCCAATAAATTTGGATTATCCAGATTGTGGAATTGCGTGTGCAAATGATGTAGAAGATCTAATCAAAACGACAACAACGGGAAATATTGCCGGGATATTGGCAGAACCAATACAAGGCGTAGGTGGTTTTATAACTCCACCGGATGAATATTTTGGTATTGTAGCAGATATTGTACGAAATCATGGAGGAATATTTATTTCGGATGAGGTTCAAACTGGCTTTGGAAGAACTGGTAAAACATGGGGAATTGAACATTCTAAAGTAGAGCCAGATATAATAACTGTCGCCAAAGGTATCGCTAACGGCATGCCATTAGCTGCCGTAATTACAACAAAAGACATATCGGAAACATTGAAAAAAAGCAGTATATCTACCTTTGGAGGGAACCCTGTAAGCTGTGCGGCAGCTAATTCAACAATAGAAATTATTAATAGAGATAATTTAAAAGAAAATGCGGAAAAAATGGGAATCATATTAATGGATGGGTTGAAAAAAATACAATCAGAACACAAAGAAATTATCGGGGATTTACGAGGAAAGGGTCTTATGATCGGAATAGAGCTTGTAAAAGATGAAACCAATAAAGACCGCACACCTAATCCAGCTGCTGTCGATATTTTAATGGAGGAAACAAAGAAACGAGGCCTGCTCATCGGTCGGGGTGGGCTGTACGGAAACTGTGTACGCATAGCGCCTGCTTTAAACATCGGAAAGGAGGAGATTTATGAATGTTTATCTATTATTTCAAAATCATTCAAGTCTTTTAATTAATGATTGAAAAAAACTATATTAATAATCTTTGGCAAGATCCCAGTGACGGTAATTTTTTTCCAGTAGAAAATCCATTTACAGAAAAAATTATTGGCACGGCTCCAAATAGCTCTGCAAACGATGTAGATAAGGCTGTCTCTTCTGCAAAGTTGGCATGGAAAGAATGGAAATTATTAGGATCAATTGACATGCGTGATTTATTAAGGGAAATTGCAGTTAAAAGCCGAAAACATGATAAAGAACTTGCTGAAATTATAACCAAGGAAAGCGGCAAACCCCTTATTGAATGTCTAGATGAAATCGAATGGATCGCTTCTGCTTTTGAATACTATTCAGAGATTGGCCGAGATCAACGAGGCCGCGTAGTCGCACCAGTGACAGCGCGCTCCATGAGTATGGTAGTAAAGGAACCATATGGGGTGGTGGGGTGCATAGTGCCGTGGAATTATCCTCTGCTTTTAATGGCGTGGAAAGTAGCCCCTGCACTAGCAGCTGGAAACACTGTTGTGATCAAGCCTTCAGAAATAACCCCTCTTTCTATAATGCTTTGGATAAAAAAATGTTGCGATCATTTACCAATGGGTGTATTAAACATGGTAGCGGGTTTCAGTGAAACAGGATCAGCGCTAGTTCAGCACCCAGACGTAAGAGTAATAGCTTTCACAGGTTCTGTGGATACAGGAAAAAAGATAGCAGCTATGGCAGCAAAACAATTAAAAAAAACAAGTCTGGAGCTGGGAGGAAATGATCCAATTATTATTTGTGATGATGTAGATATCGAAATTGCAGCAAAAGGAACAGCTTGGGGGGGGTTACTAAATGCTGGGCAGGTTTGCACATCGCTTGAGAGAGTATTTGTTATGGAATCCATAGCTAATGATTTTACTGAAGCTGTAATTGAAGAAACAAAAAATGTTCGGTTGGGAGATCCAATGAATGGAAACACAGACATGGGCCCTCTCGCATCAAAAGTTCAATTAGAAAAAACAAAAGGAAAAGTAGAAAGAGCAAAATTAGAGGGTGCCCGACTGTTATGCGGCGGTAACCAACCCAAAGAATTCGAAAAAGGATATTTTTATAATCCCACAGTATTTGATCAGGTTACATCTGAAATGGAAATGATGAATGAGGAAACATTTGCACCCATTATTCCAATTCAAAATGTAAAAAATCTTGATGTTGCTATTAAACTAGCCAACAAATCTCAGTATGGCCTAGGCTGTAATATTTACACCAATGATATGGAAAAAGCCCTTACCGCAGCAAACGATATTAAAGCTGGTTCTTTCTGGATAAATGACCCTCTAACAGATAATGAAGCCGCGCCGTTCGGAGGGATGAAAATGTCTGGGGGAGGTCGCGAACTAGGCATAGAGGGGCTAGATGAATATAGAGAAACAAAACACATTTTAATTGATTACCAGATTAGAAAAAAAGATTATTGGTTTCCTTATAACCTTGATGCCGGCAGAAAAACTTAAACAATGAAAGCCAAAATAAAAACTAAGATCCCTGGACCAAAATCGAAAGCCCTGTCCAAAATACGATTTAAAAGTGTCGCAAGAGGTCATGGGTCTGTTTGCGGCGTATTTATAAAAAAGGCAATTGGATCTAATTTAATTGATGTAGATGGTAACATTTTTATTGATTATGCTGGTGGGATTGGGACAATGAATGTTGGACACTCACACCCCAATGTTTTAACAGCAGTGAAAAAACAAATTGGGAAATTCATCCACCCCTGTTTCACTGTTGCGCCATATGAGCCTTATGTTGCTTTAGCAAATAAACTTTCAGAGCTGGCCCCAATTTCAAGAAGTTGCAAAGGCGCGTTTTTCAATTCTGGAGCTGAGGCAATAGAAAATGCAGTCAAAATATCGAAATCTTACACAAAGCGGAATGGAATTATTGTCTTCTCTCATGCTTTTCATGGAAGAACCCAAATGACAATGTCTATGACGTTTAAAGAAAATCCATACAAAAAAGGATTTGGGCCATTTTTACCAAACATTCACTGTATTGAGTTTCCATCAGATAAAAAACCTTTCCAACTAGATTCATTAAACTTTAACCCCAAAACTATTGCCTGCGCAGTAATAGAACCTGTTGCTGGAGAAGGCGGATTTATACCTGTATCAATGGAATCAATGAAAAAGCTAAGAAAGTTCTGCAGTAAGCATGGCATTGTTTTTATTTCGGATGAAATTCAAACAGGGTTTGGAAGAACAGGTTCCATTTTTGCTATAGAACAATTTGGTGTAGAACCAGACCTGATTGCAGTTGCAAAGTCTGTTGCAGGAGGATTGCCTCTTAGTGGCGTTATTGGAAAATCTGAAATCATGGATGCAACGCATATTGGGGGAATTGGAGGAACATTTGGAGGAAATCCTGTGTCTTGCGCTGCTGCACTTGCTGTTCTAAAAATTATAGAACGAGAAAAACTTACAAAACAGGCTTTTAAAATTGGAAAGAAGGTTCGCAAAACAATTAAAAACATTATAGGTCAATGTCCCTGGGTTGGTGAAATTCGCGGTATTGGAGCCATGCAGGGGATTGTGATTATTGATCCTAAAACTGGAAATCCAGATAAGGACCGAACATCGCGAATCCATCAACATGCCCTTGAAAATGGGTTGATAATGATAACCGCTGGAACATACGGAAACGTTATTCGCACCTTAATGCCGCTAACCATTGGAAAGAGTGAATTAAACCAAAGCCTGAAAATACTTTCCGATGCAATACAAAATGCTTAAAGAGGTTAAAAATGAATCAAATAATTTTTAAGAATTTTGAGTCGAAAAAAAACTGGATCACTGGACAAAATACAAACTCTAACTCAGGAAAAACAATTTCAGTGGTTTCTCCTTACTTTGATAAAGAGATCGCCACTATTCCCGAATCAGACTTTGATGATCTTGAAAAAGCTGTTAAAAGCGCAAAATCGGCATTTCACAGTTGGGTTAATTTGAACATTAGGGATCGAGCAGAGGTTATGTTCCGCTTTAAAACAGTTTTAGAAAAAAATCTGGAAGAATTATCTCATCTTATAGCTTTAGACAACGGTAAAACCATCGAAGATGCAAAAGGAAGCATTCTCCGAGGGAAAGAAGTTGTAGAGTTCGCTACATCTCTCCCCAATATTTTAAGAGGTGATTCATCTCAGGTTGCAAATGGGATTACCTGCACTATGACGCACGAACCCCTTGGTGTTGTAGCAGGGATCACTCCATTTAATTTCCCCGCTATGGTTCCCCTGTGGATGATTCCTCTTGCAATTACAACTGGAAACTGTTTTATTTTAAAACCATCGGAGCAAACCCCTCTTGCGGCATTGAAACTAGCTGAATACTTAAAAGAATCTGGGCTTCCAGATGGCGTATTTAGCGTTTTAAACGGTTCGCGAAAAACAGTAGAGGCAATCTGTGACCATCCTGACATTAAAGCAGTTGCATTTGTTGGGTCTTCAAATATAGCAAAAATTGTCTATGCACGGTGTTCTGATGTTGGGAAACGAGCCCTTTGTCTTGGAGGGGCAAAAAACCATATGATTATAGCTCCAGACGCCGATGTAGATTCTACAGCAAAAGGTGTGCTTGCAAGCTCTATGGGAAGCGCGGGACAGAGATGTATGGCGGCAAGTGTTGCTGTTGGCGTTTCTGGAGTTGACCCTATTATTGATCAATTAGTAGAAGAAGCAAAAAAATTTATTATCGGTAAAGATATGGGGACAATTATTAGCAGAACAGCTCTGGATCGTATCACGGGATATATTGATGAAGCGGAAAAAACGGGAGCAAAAATTTTAATTGATGGGCGAAATGTTAAACCGCCGAATGGGTATGAAAACGGATACTGGTTAGGCTCTACGATTCTTGATGAGGTTGACCCAGAATGGGCCTGCGCAAGGGATGAAATTTTTGGTCCTGTATTATCTATTATCAGAACAGATTCCTTAGAAGATGCTATGAAAATCGAAAATAAAAATCCTTACGGAAATGCCGCATCTGTTTTTACAACATCTGGAGATGTTGCAAAAACTATTTCTCAGTCCGCAAAATCTGGTATGGTAGGAATCAACATTGGGGTTCCCGTTCCCCGGGAACCATACAGTTTTGGAGGATGGAATGAATCAAAATATGGACACGGAGATATTACAGGAAAAAGTGGAGTAAATTTTTGGACAAATCTAAAGAAGGTAACTGCTAGATGGCCCGAATCTGATGAGATTTGGAAAAAATATTTTTAATAAAAATCAAACCATTTTGGATCTAAATCAGGCCATTCATTTTCTTCTGCCTGTTCTGCTTTCATCTCCCAATTTTTTTTCCCGCTCCAGGAATCAATTTTTATACCATAAACAGAAGTTTGATTTAGTTCTTCATTTGTTATCGGCCTATAATCTTTTCCTGATTTCATTTCACCAAAATATTTATCAAGCAAACCGTTTAATATGCTTCGTTTTTCACTTACCAGCCCCACGAGTCTAATTTTTCCAAATGCTATTACGCACTCATACTGAAAACTTACTTCCAGAGCAAGATTAGATGGCAAAAGCCTACCAGACTTAAAGCATTCAAAACATGCTTCAGATGAGTTTTTTACATTATACCGCATTCTCCCATAAGCATTAGAATGAAAATAAATCTCATGGTTTTTTTCACTATACCAAAATGAAGTAGGATTAATAAAAGGCTGTTTTTCATTAACAGTACTAATGTGCCCCACTTTTGTTTTATGTAAAAACTTTATTATCCACTCATCTTTCATTTGCATAAATTTTTTTCTAGATTGATTTATGGGGTGTTTGTTTGGATTATATGCCATCAAAAATCTATCCTTAATGATACTGCCTGAATTAAACCAAAAGGATTTATAATTAAAGCTGCATAATCAGTATAAAAATTATTCGAATCTCTTTTATAGGA
>TARA_B100000686_G_scaffold353241_1_pt1 | contig 77376 bp, 64 predicted proteins | sample TARA_B100000686 | Tara Oceans TARA_B100000686 (sample SAMEA2622733) | marine metagenome | biome: marine biome (ENVO:00000447); feature: marine epipelagic mixed layer (ENVO:xxxxxxxxx); material: "saline water (ENVO:00002010), including plankton (ENVO:xxxxxxxx)" | depth 150 m
AAAAATGCCCAAATACAACTTTGTCTTGCTGACTTGGAAGCCGAAATGGATGAGCAGTGGTCGTTTGTCCAGAGTAAAAAAAGCAGCGCTGGCTTTGGTACGCCATAGACCATGCAACATCGACCATACTGGCTTTTACCTTTGGTCGTCGAAAAGACAACGTCTTTAAAAAGCTTCAAAAATTGCTTGCATCTGTCAACATCATCAAATATTACACAGATGATTGGGGCGCTTATAGCAGGCACTTGCAAGCTGACAAACACGTTATATCCAAAGCAAATACGCAACGAATAGAACGTAAAAATTTGACACTCAGAACGCGCATCAAACGCCTTGCCAGAAAAACAATTTGCTTCTCAAAGAAGATTGTTATGCATGATACCGTTATTGGGCTTTTAATCAATCACATTGAATTCGGTATCTCATTTTAATGCCAAGAACACTTTGGAGGCACTACCCGTATAATCTCTTCAGGAAAAATGCCAGAGCCGCAGCATGGATCAAACCATTTCGTTTCTATGGAATGATCTGTCAAATGCTTAACAGCTTCTCTTACCATAAAAGCTGCTACGTATGATGGAGTTTGCACAGCTCCATTTAGTACGTTGAGATTTTTCTCCTTACAGACCGAAAAAAACAACTCATGAAAGTCACATTCCAACGAATTAGTTTGTATATATTCAAAGGCTAGCTTGATAGTTTGGATAGTACTTAAATCGCTGGAAATTGATATACAGCTTGGAAGATTACATTTCGTAACGCCATGATATTTTTGGCTGTCTTTCATCTTAGAAATTTGCCCTAAGTTAACCATCATTGACTTCTTTTCGCTCCTGTTCACTGATCCAGCGGTCTATCTCGCTTTTGCGAAACCGCCACGCGCTTCCCACTTTGAAGCCCGGAACCTTGCCCTCAGATGCAAATCGATAGGCCGTCTTCTCAGCAATCTTGAGGTAATCGGCGAGTTCCTTCACGGTCATAATGTCATCATTGGGCATAGCTTTAATGTCCTTCTCGGGATATATGGATTGAAAATAGTGGAAAATGGATGAATAATCAAGTAAGTTATCGAGGAAATCAAGTTATAAGACAGGGTCATGCAGCAATACGGTAACGATCAGATTCTCTACTCACCATCAGACTTGGTCACCTTTTTGGGGTGTCACCATGCGAGCTTCCTTGATGTGAAGGTGCTAAAAAATGTAAAAAAAAATTTAAGATAGCTATGTGTTTAATGCTCGAAGCTTTCCCATCCACCGCCAAGAGATTTATAGAGGCGAACGAGCTTCACAAGTGTTTGCGTTTCAGAAGCAACAAGCTCTTCTTGACTAGTTAAGGCTTCGCGTTCGGTATCAATCAAATTGATCAAACTATCTAAACCGCTTTCGTATCGTTTACGGGATAGTTCGAGATTGTTATTACGTGTTGCAACGGCCTGTTTAAGTTGATTTCTTGTTTCAAGCTCGCGCCCATATTGCGTGAATGCGCTTTCTGCATCTTCTAAGGCCAAGAGAACGGTCTTTTCATATTCAAGCGCGGCAGCTTCTGCCCCGGCTTCTTCGGCGTTGATCTGCGCCCTGATACGCCCTGCGCTAAAGATCGGCCAGCTTATGCCTGGGCCGATACTCCAAACACGCGAGGCGCTTGATAAGAAATCATCCGCACCGATACTTTCATAACCAATATTACCAGTGAGTGTGAATTTAGGAAACAAATCGGCTGTTCGTGCACCAATATCATTCACTTCTGCTTCTAATTCACGCTCCGCTGCTCTAATATCCGGACGGCGGCGTAAAAGATCTGAACGCAGGCCAATAGGAACAATTTCAGGATTAAAAGGCAAAGCTTTTGCAAGGCTCAATTCATCTTTAAGAGCTTCTGGCGGCTGCCCAGTTAAAACTGATAAACGATAAATAAGCGTATCGATTTGTCCATCAACATTTGGAAGCCTCGCTTTCGTTGATTGAAGCTGCGCTAATGTCCTTGAATAATCAAACTCGCTTGCGTCGCCTATATCAAAGCGGCGTTTAACAAGATCGGCTGTGCGTTGTTGTAAATCTATATTCGATTGAATGATCGCTTGCCGTTTTTGTGTGCCACGAAGTTCCACATAATTTCGTGCAACTTCTGATAAAACAAGTAAAAGCGTGTCTCGTTTTTGCTCTTCTAGACTTTGATATCTAGCATAAGCAGCCGAGATTTCACGGCGCGTCCCACCAAAAATATCAAGCTCCCAGTTTGAGACAAGCCCTGTAGAGTAAAAATCCTGAATACGGGGATTGCCCGGTCCTACCGGAATACCCGCTGTTTCACTGATTTGACGGCGAGTTAATGAACCTTCTGCATCCACGTTTGGAAATAGACCAGATCTCGCTTGTGATATCAGAGCATCGGCTTGTTCTAGGTTTTTTTGGGCAATGCGAATATCAAAGTTCTCAATCGCGGCTTTTTCTACTAATGCTGTTAGCTGCGGATCACCAAAGCTTTGCCACCATCTTTGTTCAATGTCTGTAAAACCGGCGTTGCTTTCGCTTGCCTTCTTGACCCAAGGTTTATCACCATATAAAAGCTGTGGCTGTTTGAAATCTGGGCCTAATGAGCATCCTACAAGGCTAAGAGCACAAACGCTTGATATTATCAATTTCTTAAACGTCATGGCTATCCTCTCCCTAGCATTGCTTGGATATTGATGCGAATAGTCTCTTGCATAATGCCATGGTGATTTTTCTTGATTTTCTTGCCTTTAAGCCCGCGCTCTAAAGACTCACGAGCGATAAGGAAACCGAGAGTTTGACCAAATATGGCATGCGCCAATATCATGACTTCATCGCTTTTGGAATCTTGATCTGTAACGTTTCCAATCAGCTCGCGCATGATGTTTTGCGTGCGTTTGTAATATCGATCATAAAAAATATCATAAGCTTCTGTCGGCGAGGCATGTTCGCGCAAAATGATATTTGTCCAACGCTCTAAGCCATTATCTTCAATAAAGAGCTCACAAAATCCTTCCATTAGGTTTTGGAATTCGTCCAGAGCTTCCTTTTTATTGAGACCGCTTTTGAGTTTTTCTTCTATGACCTCAATGAAAGGATTGGTCATCTCCAAAATGCCATCAACTATATGATCCATTGTGGCAAAATAAAGCCCCTGCTTACTGCCGAAGTAGTATGTGACAGCCGCAGAATTCGAACCCGATTCATCAGCCAACATTCGCGTTGTAGTGCCTTTGATGCCATAAATACCAAAGAGATCAATTCCGGCATTGAGAAGCGCTTTTGCGCGTTCGCTTTCTTCAATACGTTCCATTTGAATAGGTGAAATATAGTTTTTAATTGGCATAGTTAGCCTCCTTAGATTGGGTGTCATTCTCTTCTTTTTTCACAGGCTTGATTTTAAAGAAGTATGTGTAAAGCACGGGCACAACCCCAAGCGTAAAGATTGTTCCAACGGCAAGACCGAATGAGATAGCACTGGCTAATCCATAAAACAAAGCATCACCAGATAAGATCAGAGGCATAAGACCCAAGATCGTTGTTGTGGTGGACATGATAATCGGGCGTAAACGCCTGACAGAAGCGCTCACAACAGCTTCATAGTTTTTGAGATTACTCTCTCTATCATCTAAATCTTTCTCATTATCCTCATTCAACAAATCATTGCGCTCAATATCAATCCTATCAATTAAAACAATAGCATTGTTGATGATAATCCCAGCTAGAGCATAAAAACCAAGGATCACCATAAAGCCAAAATCCGCGCCCATAACCAAAAGGCCAATTGATGCCCCAACCACGATTAGCGGAACGGTGAGTAATATAATCCCTGCGCGGCGGAATGATCCAAATTGGCCAACAAGTAAAATTACGATAATTGCTAAACATAGCGGTAAATTCGCATTTAATGAAGCTTGTGATTCTTTTGATTCCTGAACAACGCCATCATATTCAATTTCATAAGCTGGCGGTAACGTGCGGCGGATTTTTTCTAAACCTGGCTCTAATAACGGCACCATGTTTTCAGCCGACATAATCGTGTTTTTAGATTCAACCGTTACCGTGCGGAATAAGTTTTCACGCGCGATACGCGCAAAGCTTGTCTCATAATTGACATTGGCCACCTGCATCAACAGCACATTAATGCCGCGTGATTGCGAATAGACATTTACACTTTGCAAGCGATCTAAATCATAACGCTCCCCATCTTTTGCGCGTAAGATAATCGGAAAGATATCATCGCCTTCGCGGAATTCCGTGATCACCCGGCCTGAAAAGTAAGTCTCTAAAGATTGTGCAATATCAAAAGAGCTAACACCTGCGCGTCTTGCATTTTGCTGGTTCACTTCGACTTTGAGCTCAGTGACCATGTTTTCCCAATCGTTTTTGATGTCATACGTGCCTTCAATATCGGCAAGTAAGCCTTCGATCTGCTTGGCTATACCGTAAATATAATCCTGATCAGGGCCTTTGATTTGCACTTCAATCAGTGATGAATCGGACGGGCCTAAAAACATTTTTGTAACGCGGCCAAAGACATTCGGAAATTCAGTTTCCAGCATGGCGCGAATTTCTTTAATCGTTGGCTCAGCATGTTTTCGTTCACCAACATTGATCATAAAAAATCCTTTGGAATTTTCCGGATCAATTGGCGTGAGAGATAAAACAAATCGTGGTCCACCAAAACCACCATAAGCAGCATATTTTTGAATATGCGGGAAACGCTCTTTATCATCCAAATGCGTGAATATCTCCTGCATCGTTGCATCTGTTTCACGCATCGATGTTCCTGCTGGCATATCAAGATAAATGAGAACTTGTGAGCGGTCGGAATCCGGAAAAAATTTGACAGGTACAAGTCCCATTGCCCAGCCCCCGGCCATGAACAAGGCAAACATAATGATCAAGAATAGCGGTCTTGCCATCATAATTCCGTGCAATGTGCTTTCATAAATAGGATTAAGCTTATCAAAAAATTCTTGGATTTTAGCGCGTATACCTTTGCGCTCTTCTTTCTTTTTGATCTTGATAAATTTATGACATAGATACGGGGTAATCGTGAGACACAACGCCCAAGACGTCATGAGTGAGATCAAAATAACAAGCGAAATCGAGCGCGTGTATTCCCCGGAATCGCTCTGTGCAAGTATCAGGGGCAAGAACACAAGAATAGTTGTTAAAGATGATGTTAAAAGCGGAATAGCGAGTGTTCCGCCTGTATTTTTAAGCGCACCATCACGATCTTCGCCTTCTTCCAAACGCTTTTTAAAATCTTCGGCAATTACGATCCCATTATCAACCAATAGACCAAGAGCAATAATCAGAGTTGCTAAAGACATTCGCTCTAAGGGCATATTGAAAAAATTCATGATTGATAGTGTAATGAGGATGACGCCCGGTACGATTGATCCAACAATAAGCCCGGTGCGAAGCCCCAAGAATATAATCACAACTATCAAAACAATGGTAAGGGTTTGGATAACATTCAAACTTACGCCATAGACTGCGTTTTCAACAACATCCGCTTGACGAGTAATATTTTGAATCTTGTAACCTGCGGGAATGCTCTCATTCAAATGTGCGATCATTTCTTCAACACGCGGTGTGAATTTCAAAACATCAGACGTTTCGGTTTGGGAAATAGCAAAAACAATCGCTTGCTGGCCATTAAAATAGGCCGTGCGAGCGGGCGGGTCGACAATGCCGCGTTTGATATTGGCAATATCGCGCAAGGCAATTGTTTCTTCCTGACCGGGAATGCTGATCAGCGCATTACGAATATCTTCAACACTGTTAAAATTGCCTGATGGCTGAATGGTAAAATTTTGACCATTGGCATCAATAATACCTCCCGGACGAATAACATTTTGATTTTGCAATGCGGTTATAAGCTCATTCGGTGATATACCCAACTGCGCCAGTCTTGCATTAGATGTTTCAATAAAGATGTTTTCTTGCTGAACGCCAAGGATATCAATCTTTTTAACGCCCTCGACTTTAAAAAGCATATCCGCAATGTGCTGCGCCATATCTTGCTGCTCACCCATATCAAAGCGATCATCTGAAATAAGTGCGAGAGTTAAGACCGCCACATCTCCAAAATCATCATTGATAATATATGGCCCAGTTCCTTCGGGCAGGTCGCCGCGAACCGCTTCAAGTTCATTTCTTAATTCATCCCAGACCTGATCTAGCCCTTCACCCGGAACGGTTTGTTTGGTCTCGGCATGAATGATTGACGATCCCGGCATTGAAACAGAGCGGATCTCGTCTATTTGGGGAAGCTCGCGGATAGCTTCTTCGATCGTTTTTGTGATTAAAAGCTCTATCTTTTCAGCTGACATCCCCGGAAAATTCGTGGTAATGACCGCTTCTCGAATAGTGATCTTGGGATCTTCTTGCGAAGGAAGCTGGTTATAGCTAAATAATCCAAAGATCATAAGGCCAAAAACCAAAGCCAGCATCAAGCGGTTATTCTTGGCTGCGATTTCTGAAATAGTCGGCATTTATATTATCTCCTCTTCAAAAATCGATTACGGGTTATAGCGATTAACGCCTTTGCTTATAGGCGTAACCTTGAGGCCATCACTTAGAAAAGGTAGCCCGGCATCAACAATGATCTCGCCTTCTTTCAAATCACCTCCAACAACGGCGTGTTGATCGAAAAGCTGAATAATCTCAACGGGGGCTTTTGTTAGAATAAACTCATCTGGGTTTTGTGTTTGTTCTGGAGCTATAGCTTCTTGGCCATTTGCATTGTTTTGAGAAATAGTTTCCGGCTTCGTAAGCTTGAAAACAAAATGCCGGTTTTCACTTTCTGCCAATAATGCATTGACTGGTAATTTAAAACCTTCAGCGAATTCCTGCACTCGATCAAACTCCAACGTGACTTCTGCGCTCATGCCTGGCTTTAATTTTTGCGTGTCTTCTGAATTGATTTTGAGCGTTACCGGGAAAGAGCTTGCATCTTCTGCTGCGGTCCCAATTTCCTTAATTACAGCATTAAAGTCCATATTAACGGCAGGAATTTCAATGGAAGCGACTTTGCCAATACTTATAGATGATAAGAGGCTTTCAGGAACTAAAACAGAGACTTCAAGGCCATTATCACCCTGCACAGTGAATGCGGCCATATTGGGACTTACACGCTGTGAAGGCTCTATCATTCTTGCGGCCACTGTTCCTTTATAAGGGGCTTTCAAAGTTGTGTCATCTAAGTCTTCTTTTGCCATACCTAAACGGGCTTTAGCTATATCGACCTGATCTTTGGCTGTTTCAAATTGAGATTTAGAAATATCGAATTGGGATTTGGAAACTGCGCCATCTTTCACAAGATCGCTTTTACGCTCAAAATCACGCCTGGATTCCAATAAACGGGCTTTTGCTTCTGATAATTGGCCCTCGCGTTCTTTCACGGCCAATTCATAGTTGATTTGATCGAGCTTTGCGAGTGGCTGACCTTTTTCAAAGCCTTCGCCAAGCTCAAAATATACCTCTTGGACTTTACCCGTCACCTCAAAGCTTAATTGTGTTGTGTCAGAGGGTTGAACAACTCCTGAAACAACACGGCTTTCATAAGTTTTTGTCTCACCAATAATCATTGTAGAAACTGGTTTAACAAGCTTTTGAACAGTTTTTTCTTCGGAACACGCACCCAATATCAGGGTGCATAATGCTATCATCAAGGTGCGTTTCATGATCATCTCCTAAATATATTATACAGATAAGTTAATCAAATGATTAAACTAAACGTATCACCACGTGCAAAGATGTCAAGTGAATTCATTCAATCAATTTTGTTGAATTAATTGTTTCCAATGGAAGGAAAACGGGAGTTGAACTAGCGGTATGGTACCGTATTAGATTCCACAAAGGATGCAATGCTACCAAGTATTTGACATGAGAACGCTCAGTATCGTAGCAACAAAAACCTTGATTTTGTTATCTTTCAGGACGATTATTGTTGCAACTCAATGGTAGGTGTAGAGGATTCGAACCCAAAGGGGGTCAATACACCGCCACTGATAATTTCTATACAATTTCAATAATTCCTTTCTGATTTTTATTCAATTCCATTTTTACTCAAACTATAATATTCTGTTTAAGTGTTGTTTAGGAGGCTGTCCGAGAATAGAAAAGCTACTCCGAAAATCATCTTTTTGTTCAATGTAAACGCCATTTTTCGTTAAATATCACCAATATTCGCCTCAAAATGCCGTTTAATTGTCCTAAAAATCCGATTTTCTCGTGACGCTTCCTATTCTAGGACAGCCTCCTAGCGCTTCAATAATAAGGATATTTTAAATGCAGATTATAGGATTTGATTGACATTTCGACTTGGGTCTACAGCAAGTTCTACCACTAAGGAAAGAGCAGGTTTGGTCTGCTTTAACAAACCCGAATATAGTGCAATAGTGGTTCTATCCTAAGCCATGGCAAGTGATGAACTGCATTATGGATGTCCGTTATAATTCATTTAAACCCCGTCGACACAGGCACAGAATTAAGTGTGCATACAATGCATGGTTCGATGAAAGAGCAGCAAAAACATGCTCAGCTTGGTTTCGAAGAGCGCTGGAGTAGCGCTCTTGATCGGCTTACAGCGCTTCATCAGCCAGCACTACAGTCTGTGGCGGCCTCAGAGTCATGAGAGTTAATTATGGGAAAGGTTTTACCATTTGATCGTCCAAGAAATATTTTAGGTACTGCTTTAAAGTCGTGCTGTACAAGCCCAATGACAGGCTTTTTCAGAGATGGTTTTTGCCGGACCAACGATATGGACGTAGGCACTCATACTGTATGTGCTGTCATGACAGAAGCATTTTTGGATTTTTCCAAATCTAGAGGCAATGATTTAAGTACACCAAGACCAGAGTTTCAGTTTCCTGGTTTAAAAGAAGGTGATTGCTGGTGCTTGTGTGCATTACGTTGGAAAGAAGCCTTTGATGCAGGCTGTGCGCCTCATTTGAAGCCTGAATCCACACACCAGAAAACACTTGATTTGATTAAGTTGTCCGATATGAAGCCTTTTTTTCTTGTGGATCAAAGCTGCTAAGAAGCTTGAATCAAACGACCAAAGCCACTCATCGATAGCCTATGATTGATACGATACCGCAATCGCATATGAGTGGCGTGCTGTTGCATCAAAACTATTGGGTCTTTTAATTACGATTGAAGATCGAAGCGATCAGCATTCATAACCTTAGTCCAAGCTGCAATAAAGTCTTTAACAAACTTCTCTTTGTTATCATCTTGTGCATAGACTTCTGCGTAAGCACGAAGAATTGAGTTAGAACCAAAGACAAGATCAACACGTGTTGCTGTCCACTTTACAGCGTCAGCTTTACGGTCTCTAATCTCATATAAATCTTCACCAGAAGGCTTCCAAGTGTAAGCCATATCAGTTAGGTTAACGAAGAAATCATTTGTTAAAGTACCAACTTTATCAGTGAAGACGCCATGCTTAGTATCGCCATGGTTAGTGCCTAGTACACGCATACCGCCAATCAGCACAGTCATTTCTGGTGCAGTTAGTCCCATTAACTGAGTTCGATCAAGGAGTAGCTCTTCAGCTTTCACAACATACTTGCCTTTCTGCCAGTTTCTAAAGCCATCGTGGATGGGCTCAAGTGGCTCGAAAGATTCAGCGTCAGTCATCTCTGCTGTTGCGTCACCACGGCCTGGAGCAAATGGAACATCAATATTAAATCCTGCTGCTTTGGCTGCTTTTTCAACGCCGAGGTTACCTGCAAGCACAATAAGGTCAGCAATGCTTACACCTGTTTCTTTTGCGATTGGCTCAAGTGCAGTAAGTACTTTATTTAATCGTGCTGGTTCGTTACCAGCCCAGTTTTTAAATGGCTCAAGACGAATACGTGCACCGTTTGCACCGCCACGCATATCAGATTGACGATATGTGCGGGCACTATCCCAAGCTGTTGCAACCATTTCAGAAATTGAAAGGCCTGCAGCTTCAATTTTTGCTTTGACCGCTGCAACATCATAATCAGTTTTACCTGCTGGAACTGGATCTTGCCAAATTAAGTCATCCTGTGGTGCTTCTGGGCCAATGTATCGAGCTTTAGGGCCAAGATCACGGTGAGTTAATTTAAACCAAGCACGAGCGAAGACTTCTGAAAAATAAGCATGATCATTATAAAACTTTTCAGAAATTTTGCGGTACTCAGGGTCCATTTTCATGGCCATATCCGCATCTGTCATGATTGGCATTTTACGAATAGAAGGGTCTTCAACATCAACAGACATGTCTTCTTCTTTGATGTCTTTTGGTTCCCATTGCCAAGCACCCGCTGGCGATTTTTTCAGTTCCCACTCATGACTCAAAAGCATGTGGAAATAACCGTTATCCCACTTTGTTGGATTTGTTGTCCAAGCGCCTTCAATACCGCTTGAAACGGTATCACGGCCAATACCTCTGGATTTATGGTTCATCCAGCCAAAGCCTTGTTCATGCACGTCAGCACCTTCTGGATCTGGGCCTAGAATAGAAGCATCACCATTACCATGACATTTACCGACTGTATGGCCACCAGCGGCAAGTGCAACGGTTTCTTCGTCATTCATTGCCATACGGGCAAAGGTTTCACGAACGTGTTGCGCTGATTTCAGTGGGTCAGGTTTACCGTTTACACCTTCTGGGTTCACATAGATAAGACCCATTTGCACGGCTGCAAGTGAGTTTTCCATTGTGTCGGCATTTTCAACATTGCCATAACGGTTGTCACTTGGCGCAAGCCATTCGCGCTCGTTACCCCAGTAGGTGTCTTTTTCTGGGTGCCAGATATCTTCGCGACCAAAGGCAAAGCCATATGTTTTTAAGCCCATGCTTTCGTAGGCAACTGTACCAGCTAAAACAAGTAGATCAGCCCAGCTCACTTGATTGCCATATTTTTTCTTAATAGGCCAAAGGAGACGACGAGCTTTATCGAGGCTCACGTTGTCAGGCCAAGAGTTAAGAGGGGCAAAGCGTTGGTTACCTGTATTAGCACCACCACGCCCGTCTGCTAATCTGTACGAACCAGCAGCATGCCAAGACATACGGATAAATAAACCACCGTAATGTCCCCAGTCAGCAGGCCACCATTCTTGGCTGTCTGTCATGAGAGCAAGCATATCTTTTTTAAGTGCTGCAAAATCTAATTTTTTAACTTCTTCGCGGTAATCAAAATCTTGTCCGAATGGATCTGTTTTATTATCGTGCTGATGCAGGATGTCTAGATTGAGACTATTAGGCCACCAATCAGTAACACTTTTATTGGTAGACGTCATGCCGCCATGCATAAATGGACATTTACCTTCATTTGACATTCGCTGTTCCTCCAGTATTTACGAAATTTGTGAATCTTTATCTTATTAGATTAAACCTATTAACCCGTTCTATAAAATTGAAAAAAGCTATTGGGTAACAAGTTTTATCAATCAGCTTTGTTTCACGCTTTAATCACGCTTGTTCTATGTTTTCACTCGATTATTCGAGTTGATTAAAGACTAGCTGTAATTCCTTGCCTCTGTATCGAAGGGTTGGTTGTTTTCTATGCTTTTTAGCTGTTGTCGCGGATCATACTCAAATGAGTATCAATGACTTGTGAGTAGATTTTAAGTCTCATTTTTTTCACGTTTTTTTTCAGCGAATTCTTTTAATATTTATTTCTTATACTGGGTAGAACACTTAAGGGGACTTTCTTGGGTAACGAATTAGATCATATAAACATGCAAAAAATAGTGATATCTGGGAGCTCTGGCACTATAGGAACAGCAATGACTCAGCTTGTACAGCAGCGCTATCCAGATGCTGAAATACATACAATATCCCGTAGAGCAGCACTTGTTGAGGGCACTATTCATCACCAAATTATTGATTATGACGACAAGAGTCTTAAGGCTTTGGATTTAGATAAGCTGAAGAATTTAGATTTAGTTTTTGTTGCAAATGGGCTTTTGCATGATGGTGATCTTCAACCAGAAAAGTCACTTAAAAATTTATCACCAGCTCACTTTGAATCTATTTTTAAAGCAAATACCTTAACTCCAGTATTATTAGCACAGCACTTCTTACCATTGATGAGTAAAAATAACCGATCAGTTTTTGCTGCGCTTTCAGCACGAGTCGGCAGTATTTCAGATAATGGTATCGGCGGCTGGTACTCCTATAGGGCTTCTAAAGCAGCTTTAAATATGATGATTAAAACTGCTGCTATCGAATTTAAACGCAAGAATAAGCAGGGCATTATTGTTGGGTTGCACCCAGGAACAGTTGATTCGAATCTTTCAAAACCATTCCAAGGCAATGTGCCTGAGCATCAGCTGTTCTCGCCCGAGCAATCTGCAGCATATCTCTTAAAGGTTATTCAAGATTTAACACCAGAAAATACAGGCCGCTGTTATGCATGGGACGGCCAAGAAATTCAACCTTAAGGAGTATTCATGACGCAACCACAAGCGATTCATTGGTTTAGACAGGATTTAAGGCTTGATGATAATCCAGCATTAGCACAGGCAGTTCAGCAGGGTGTTGTGCTGCCAGTTTATATTTTGGATGATATTAATTCTCACGAGTATAAAATGGGTGGCGCTAGTCGAGTTTGGTTGCACCATTCCTTAAATTCACTTAATAAAAGCCTGCAAAATAAGCTTAGTCTTTTTAAAGGCAATCCCATTGAAGTACTACAGCACCTTTGTGAAAAACATCACATTAAAATGGTGACTTGGAACCGTTGCTATGAGCCATGGCGAATTGCCCGGGATACCGAGATTAAAACAAAACTGACGGGCCATGATATTCAAGTGATCAGTTGTAATGGTTCACTTTTATGGGAGCCTTGGACAGTTTTAAAAAGCAATCAAGAGCCATACCATGTTTTTACGCAGTTCTATAGAAAAGGCTGTTTAAAAACAGCGCCGCCACGACAACCAATAGAGCCTGTGCATGTGTCTGCCTTTAAAGACAGTGAGAGTTTAGCTCTTGAGGCGCTTGACCTATTGCCTCGCATTAAGTGGGATTCTCAAATGCTGGAGCATTGGGCTATTGGTGAAGAGGGGGCGCAAGAATCCCTCCAACGATTTATCGAGCAAGGATTAAGTGACTATAAAAAAAGTCGAGATTTTCCAGCATTGAACTATGTATCACGTCTTTCGCCACATTTACATTTTGGAGAAATATCGCCACATCGAGTTTGGTATAGCATCTTACAACAAGAAAATTCAAAAAATCGCGAGCATTATTGCAGTGAACTTGGTTGGCGAGAGTTTTCTCATCATCTGTTGTTTCACCATCAAGATTTACCGTCGCAAAATTTACAACCTAAATATGACCAATTCCCATGGGGCGATGATCCTTCACACTTAAAGGCTTGGCAAACAGGGCAAACAGGGATTCCATTTGTTGATGCTGGTATGCGTGAGCTTTGGCAGACTGGCTATATGCACAATCGAGCACGCTTGATAGTTGGTTCTTACTTAACGAAAAATTTAAGGCTTGATTGGCGTCATGGTGAGCGTTGGTTCTGGGATTGTTTATTTGATGCTGATCTTGCCAATAATGCTGCAAGCTGGCAGTGGGTAGCAGGTACAGGAGCTGATGCTGCTGAATATGTGCGAATTTTTAACCCAGTGATTCAGGGGCATAAGTTTGATCCAGACGGCGACTACGTTCGTCATTATGTTCCTGAGTTAAAAGATTTACCTATCCAGCATTTATTCAGCCCTTGGGATGCATCACCAGAAGTGTTGGAAAAAGCAGGCATTAAACTTGGTAAAAACTATCCATACCCTATTGTGGATTTTAAAACCTCAAGAGATGTAACTGTAAAAATGGTTGAGGCATTGGATGGCTAAAGGTGGCAAGCACACAAAAGGCAAGAGTCATCAGAAGGCGCACTTACCGGAAAAAATATGCCCTGTATGCGAGCGTCCTTTCACTTGGCGGAAAAAATGGGAGAGGGATTGGGACTCTGTTATTTATTGTTCTAGGGGGTGCCAAAAACATAAGTCTTAGTTAAAATAGATGCCTTTGAAAGACGCAATTAAGGTTGGTTTCTTGAAGTTTATATATCTCATTTTTTTTATGGCTCTTGTTATTGGGCTAGGCTTGATAATGTTCCTGCAGCAAGATAAAACAACTGTACAAGCTTTGTACGAGCAAAATGCGTGTGAGCGTTGTTATCATATGACTGTTCTCAAGTCGAAGGATAAAGAGTTGGTGGGTCATACAATTATCCCGGAGTCAGACTTCATCAATCTTGAAATAGAAATTGATAAAGTGGTTATTACGAAAGAACCCCTTTGTCTTAGTGGTAAAGCGTACCGTTATAATTGGAATATTTTGGGTATTAAACCTGATGGAATTCGGTTTGAAGTATTAAATGTATTGAGTAAAGACAAGTGTTCAGTACTGTAAGTTATGTATTGAATAAAAGAGGCGCTGGCTTAAAAACCTACGCCTCTTTTTAATTAAAGGTCGTGATGTAGATCAAAGCGATCAAGCTGCATCACTTTAACCCATGCTTTAACGAAATCATCAACAAATTTTTGTTTTGAATCATCAAATGCATAGACTTCTGCAATCGCTCGAAGCTCTGAGTTTGAACCAAACACAAGGTCAACAGGTGTTGCTGTGTATTTCACTTCACCAGTCTTACGATCAAGACCTTTGTATAAGCCATCTTCAGCTTTTTGCCACTTCGTCGACATATCTAATAGATTCACGAAAAAGTCGTTAGTCAGCTGACCTGGTTTATCTGTAAACACACCAGCTTGGCCGTTCTGTGTATTGGTATCAAGCACACGCATGCCACCAAGAAGCACAGTCATTTCTGGCACAGTAAGATCCAACAGATCAGCTTTATCAACCATCATTTCAGCCGGTGATTTATAGCTTGTTTTACCGTAGTAGTTACGGAATGCATCTGCACGAGGCTCAAGGGCATTAAATGACTCAACGTCTGTCATGTCTTGTGTTGCATCAACACGGCCAGGAATAACCGGTACCTCAATGTCAAAGCCTGCATCTTCTGCTGCTTTTTCAATACCTGCAGCACCCGCAATCACAATTAAGTCGGCCATAGAAACTTGGCGCTTATTGAACAGCGTGCCTTCATTAAAGTCTGCTTGAATTGCACTTAGCTTCTCAATTACAGGTTTAATTGCTGCAGGGTCATTTACAGCCCATGTGTTTTGTGGTGCAAGCAAGAGGCGAGCACCGTTTGCACCACCGCGCATATCAGAAGCTCTGAAACTTGATGCAGACGCCCATGCTGTTTTAACTAATTCTGAAGGTGTTAAACCAGATTCAAGAATTTGTGCTTTAAGCTTTTCTACTTGGCGCTGTGAAATGGCTTTCGTTTCAGCCTGTGGGAGAGGGTCTTTCCAGATTAAATCTTCCTGTGGAGCTGAGTCTGCAAGATAGCGAGACTGTGGGCCCATGTCGCGGTGAGTTAGTTTGTACCATGCTTTAGCAAATGCAAGGCGGAATGCTTCAGGATCATTTAAGAACTTTTCTGCAATTTTTCTGTACTCAGGGTCAAACTTCAACGCCAAGTCAGCAGTTGTCATCACAGGTGCATGGTATTTACCTTTCACGTGAGCATCAGGCACTGATGTATGAAGGGCTTTATCTTCAGGCTGCCATTGCTTGCCACCAGCAGGGCTTTTTGTTTTTTCCCAGTCATTATTAAGCAGGTTTTGCAAATAGAGTGAAGTCCACTTTGTTGGTGCTTGTGTCCAAGCGCCTTCTAAACCACTCGTAATAGTGTCTTCTGAATGACCTTTACCACAGTTGTTTTTCCAGCCGAGGCCTTGCATTTCGACACCTGCAGCACCTGGGTCTGCATCTAAGCAGTCTTTTGGTTTATGAGCGCCGTGCATCTTGCCGAATGTATGACCACCAGCAATAAGAGCAACTGTTTCTTCATCGTTCATTGCCATGCGGCCAAAAGCTGTACGGATATTTTTGGCAGAAGCAAGTGGGTCTGGCTTACCACCAGGGCCTTCTGGGTTAACATAAATTAAGCCCATCACCGTTGCTGCTAGAGGTTGTTCTAAATCACCATCTTTTGTTTGGCGATTACTGGCCATCATCTCAAGTTCTGGGCCCCAATAGACTAAATCTGGTTCCCATTCATCTGTACGACCGCCTGCGAAACCATAGGTTTTAAAGCCCATGTCTTCCATTGCAACAGTACCTGCCAGCACCATTAAATCACCCCAAGAGAGGTTTGCACCGTATTTTTGCTTAATAGGCCAAAGTAAACGGCGTGCTTTATCTAGGCTTACATTATCTGGCCAAGAGTTAAGCGGGTTGAATCGTTGTTGGCCACCTTCGCCGCCGCCACGACCATCAAGGGTTCTGTATGTGCCTGTGCTGTGCCAAGCCATACGAATAAAGAAAGGACCATAGTGCCCAAAGTCTGCAGGCCACCAGTCTTGAGAGTCTGTTAGCACAGACTTAATGTCTTGTTTAACACTATCAAGATTAAGTTTTTGGAAGGCTTCAGCATAGTTGAAGTCTTCGCCATAAGGGTTAGAGCGATCATCATGGTCTCTTAATTGTGATAGATCAAGCTCATCTGGCCACCAAAACTTGTTAGGTTTTGGTTGGTGGTCTGCGACACGTTCTTGGCTCACGCCATCCTTGGACATAGCTGCGTTGGGATTACTCATTGCCAGTACGCTCAGTACAGCTGTTGCCATTAACCGACTTGTTCCTTTCATGAAGTTTTTCTCCAGTGTGTTATCAGTGGAGACTTAGGTATGGCTGTGGTTACAGCTCATGACTAAGTCTTTTGCTTGTGGAGTCTTGTGCTCCCATAAGTAATCATGAACAGCAAATACACCTGTCTGAACAAGAGGCTCAATTATGCCGATGCCAAACGCCATGGCCCAACTTCCAGTAATTGCATAAGCAACGCATGTCGCTACAGTGAAGTGAATAACCGCATATGACAGTGTTTTTAACGCAAGACGCATAATGACCTCCAGTGAGATTGCTTTTATGCAACTGCAATCTCTTCATGATTACCAAACATGGCACTTTTATCTTGTATAGCTATTAGAATTGTTTATTGATTGATCGTTAGTGCCTATATTTTTTATCCTAACAATCTGATAATCTCATTTGAAATCGTTTGAATTGATCGTATTGATAGGTACTGCCTATTAATTAAGTTTGCTTACAGGGCTGATAGGTATATCTATGAATATTCGGGACTTACGGTATTTTTTGGCAGTGGCTGAATTTGGCCATTTTGGTAAAGCAGCAGACTATTGCCATGTAAGCCAGCCAACCCTGAGTGGCCAAATCAAAAAATTAGAAGAAAGCTTGGATATAAAACTTTTCGAGAGAAATAACCGAAATGTGCTTTTAACAGAAGAAGGGCATCATATTATGGTGCATGCAAAGCGGGTTATAAAAGAGGTTGAGTCAATACATGATGTGGCAGCGAGCTCAAAAGACCCTTTGGCCGGCCGGTTCAAATTAGGCGCATTTCCAACAATTGCCACTTATTTATTTCCACAAGTGGTGAGCCATGTTAAAAAATCAATGCCAGATTTGCGTCTTATTTTAATTGAGGAAAAAACAGCAAGCTTGATTGATCAATTAAAAAATGGTGATTTAGATGCTGCTATTATTGCTTATCCAGTGCCTTTAGAGCTGTTTGAAAGTGCTGTTTTATTTGATGATGAATTTCTCTTAGCGGTGCCAAATCATCATGAATTAATATCTCATACGCAAATAGATCAGAACACCTTAAACCGATATCACGTTTTACTTTTAGAAGAGGGGCACTGCCTTCGAGATCAGTCATTAGATGTGTGCCAAATGCATGGTATTGCTGAAGAGCAAGATTTTAAAGCAACGAGCTTGGAAACCCTTCGACAAATGGTAAAAGCTGGCAGTGGCATTACTTTTATGCCGCAAACTGCCATTCAAGAAGGGGAGAAAGGTATTACCTATATTCCTTTTAAAGCGCCTGCACCTAAAAGAACAATAGGCTTGTTTTGGCGCAAATCAACAACACGTATGGCCGTGATTCAAAAGTTATTAGGTGCTTTTTCTACAGAGCTTAATGGTGTTTATGGCAGCCACTAAAAGCCTCTTCCACTTTAGGCAGTTTTCGCTCCCAAAAATAATCATGAACTGCAAAAACACATGTTTGCACGAGTGGTTCAATAATACCGATACCTAAAGCCATCGCCCAGTTGCCTGTAATAAGGTATGCAACAGCTGTAGCCACGGTAAAATGAACCACGCCATAGGATAAAGTTTTATAAAAGAGTCTCATAGTTTCTCTCCAGTTGTATTGTTAGTATAGCAGGCTGGAGAGATAATGAGAATCATTTTCATTTAGTGTTTGGTAATTGTTACCCCACTTGGTAATGATTGCTGAAATTCAGAGACTGCTGCAGCAATCGTTGGTACTGCATTAGCTGATGTAGCATAAAACTGCACTTGGCTGTCTGCTGGGGTCATTGCACGCATGTCTTCCGGCAGGTTAAGGGTTGCCACTTTAACCCAAGTCGATGGTATTTCAGCGTTGAACCACATTTGATAGATCATTGCCAGTTGAATGTTATGTTTTTCTGTGAGCTTGGCAAGCATGTCAGGTGTTCCAGCTTTACGCATATCTAAAGCTTCTTTGTTTGCTAAACCCCATAAATCAAGTACATAGTTGTCATTTTGGTAAGACACCCAGCCTAAGTCATTCACTGCAACATCGCCTTTCCAAAAATCAACGGCAAAGCGATGCATTTGATGTTGTTGAAGGGCTATATTAGCGCCGCCAACCTTACTCATTGTTGAGGTGACGAGGTAGCGTTTAGCAAAAAGCACAGTAAACATAAGCAGTGCTGCGTAGAAAAACACAGGGTGAAATGTTGGTTTTTGCAGCCAGTTGCGAAGAGGTGCTTGAAACACATAGAGCAGCGTAATGAGCAAGCTAATCCAGATGTAAATTTCATAGCGCCCCCAGTTGCCTATACGGCCAAGCGCAAGGTGAGCAAGCACTGCTGCTGAGATCATAATACTTAAAACAGTTATTTGTGGTTCTTGTTTCCAACGTGTTAGGCCAGCCCAAATTAAAGGGAGAAGCAAGCCAATTAAGAGGCTACCAGTTGGCTCGTAAAAATTGTTATAGAAGTTGGTAATTGTTGAAACAATTGCGGATGCTTGCATAGCCGAGCTTTTGGCTGTGATTGAACTTGGTAAGTACCCAAGATCAAGTGAATTTAAATAAAGTGAGAAACCAACAAGAGGAATAAGCATGAAAATGCCTGTGGCAATAGCCGTGATAAAATGTCGGTTTAGTAGTAAAAATAAAAGCCCTATACACGATAATGAAATTGTTTCATAGCGAACAAGTGGCGCAATAATAATGCTTAAAAGAAAACACCATGAGTAGGTTTTATCTTCAATTAATCGGAAAAGACCAGCAACAATCACCATGCTTACAACCAGTTGCAGCACATTTTCCATGCCAGTAAAGCTTACCCCTACAAGATTTGCCATAAATAAAAAGCAGATATTTAAAGCAATCTTAAGCCCTGTAGATTCTTGTGGTAAAACCTGATTAACAAGTTTATGCCAAAAACCAAGCGCAATTACACTGAGAATAATATTGACTGTCAGAGGCCAAAACTGCCAAGTGGCCAATGGTGCCATAATAAATGACCATAAAATACTCGAAGAGGGGGCGGAGTAGTCTTGTAAATTAACGCCATAATGGCCTTTCATAATATTTTCTGAAAGAGCGAGGTGAATATAAGCATCATCAAGTGCATATGAAAAAAAGCCATCAGCCAAGGTTAATATGCCTTGAAACTGCCAAGCAAAGAGTGCTGCTAGGGCTGCTAAAGCCACAAACAATGCACTAGGTGCTTGCCAAAGTGCTTTATGACCTGGGTGGGTGTTATTCATATTATTCAACTCCGAACATATATGGTATTTTACAGAACGACTTAGGGCTATGGCCACGACCAAGTGGCGTTTCTAATGTGACGAAGTGTACCTGATTCGGTGCCTATTGTCTGTGCATACAAAAAACATAACGAGCAAGATTGCTGAAAAACTAATCATGACAGTAAATGAGAGTACCAATGAAAACTCAAGATTTAATTAATCAAGGATTTACGAGTATAGCAACCAAGAGCCAAGCCATGATGGCAAGCCGGCTCTGGTTTGTGCCTTATCTCATTATTATGGTAGGGCTTGCGGCTTTAGGGGGGATAAAGCCTAACGTCGGTTGGGATGTTGTTGGCTATACTGGCTCTGCTTTAACTTTTGCGGGTGAAGAGGATTTTCATAAGCAAGCCTATTCATTAGTCAAAGAAGCATTGCCCCAAGAATATAATGCACTCATTACTGATAACCCAACTGCTGATCGGCCATCGACTTATCGCTCTACAATGTTTGCGAATCAAGATGCGTTTCAAGAGCAACTGGCTTATTACCAAATTAGACCTTTATTTGTTGGTGCTATGGCCCTTGCCTATAAAGCCGGTTTTAACCCTGTGCACATGCTCTTACTCATCAGTGTCCTGAGTACAATCGGCATTACTTTATTAGTGTATCGTCGCTTAGTGCAAGATATAACACCATTCCTAGCAGCCTTTTTTGGGATTAGTTTGGTGCTTTATTTGCGCTTACCAAGTTATGCGGGTCTAACAACAGTAGATCCTCTGCTAGGCTTTGTTTTTACTTGGTTTGTACTTTCTTTTGAGAAAGGGGCGAACTTTAGCAAAGTTATTGTCTTTTGTTTATTACTTATTTTAATTCGAAGCAATGCTGTTGTGTTTACATTCCCAATATTAATGATGAGTGTTCTAGCAAAACCACTCGATTTAAAAATAACACAGCTTTCGCTAAAGCAAGGCATTATTGCTGGTGTTTCATCGCTTGTATTAATGAAGCTAATTGAAGGTGTTGTTGGTAACTATGGTTGGTGGACTGTTTATTATTTTACATTTGTCGAGTCATTAAACTTTCCAACACAATTTCAAGGCAGTTTTGATTTAGGTGTTTATATTAAAGGTGTTTTAGAAGGCGCTCGCTGGTTGTTGTCAGACCGATTCACAACACTTTTTTATCTTTTTATTTCTATGGTGTTGATAGGTCTGTCAGCTCATAAGGATGCAAGAAATAAAGCAGGTCAAGGGCTTTTGGTATTGGCTTTTGCTATTATTTTTATAGGGCATTTCTTGCTATTTCCATTAGTAATGGCTCGTTTTTATTTTCCACTCTATGTGTTAAGTGGTGTTTACGCTTGCTTGGTTATGTTGCCGCCTAAGCGTGTTTGATTTCTATATGTGTCTTAAAGAAAGGCGCCTTAGGGCGCCTTTTAGTTTGTAAATCTTGCATCGTAAATTGTAAATGTATCTGCTTTTGATTCTGGTCCCATAAATAAACCGACTTTAGTTATTTTGCTTTGCTGGAAGTCGTAATTGTTTTTCTTCACTTTTTGTATCTCATCTGCAATAACATAAGTCCTACATGTTTTTTTTGTAGAAACAGGTAGTTCTATATTAATACGCTCGAAGTAAGTTGGCATGCGTTGGTCATCTATTCTTATTTGTAAGTTTTCTTCTTTGTTTGCACTTGCGCAAATGTAGAATTTATCAGGGATTGCAACATGGCTTTCTTTTAATAAATTAATATGTACTCCCCAGTAATGTTCTTGATCCTTGGTCACATCCATACGAGTTTTATCATCTTTATTTTTAATAAATACAACCTTGCTTGAGGGAGTGTCTCCGTTAATAACAGCTTCCCATGCACGTCTTGCACTTGGTTTTTCAAATTGATCTATGTTTGGAAATGAGTTGATAAAGTCATTTTTTAAATAAAATAAATATCCGGAAGGCATGATCCAACAGCACATAATAAGTATGCCGGCAATTGGTTTATTTCCTTTAAAATTTGACTTTAAGATGATTGCGGAAATCAATCCTGTGCTTCCAACGGCTATATCAATCAAGCTAGATGACCTTCCTGTATAAAGCTGTATGATTTCAACAGATATTATTGCTGTCATTATAAGGATTATAGTTTTTAATTGGCTTATAAATTCCCGTAATACAAAATATAAAATAAAGACTGCAGGGAAGTGGAGGCTGTCAAAAATAAGGCCGCGAAAAAGTGAGTGTGGAAGTAGTGTTTCACCTGGTGTGAAAGCTAAAATTGATAGACCTATAACAAGTACAAATAATATAAATAAAGCTAACTTTTTTTTCCCTTGTTCTTCTTTTGCTTTTTGGTGTCGTTTTTTATTTTTTAAGCTGGAATAGCTATTTTGCTGTAGTTTATGCCCTGTTTGGGTGCGGTAATTGCATGGTGTCAATAGACTGTTAAAAAATGAGAAAAGGTACTGCATCAAAGTTGTCCTTAAATTAATTTTTTTAGCTGATTGTAGTGATTTTTAGCTAAAAAAATTGACTGTTTTAGCAAAAATAGCTTTTTTAAAATGATTTTTTTGACGATATTGCGAAAATTGCTGTCGGTAATTTGACCTCTGTCGTTTTTTTGAGCTTTACTTCTATTAGTAAGCAGAACGTGAGCAGATAGAAGTCAAATGAAAAAGAAAGAAGAGCAAGGAATGCGCTTCCTATTTTTAATCGAGATATCTTCTCTGACACGATATGAATTAAATGAGTTCCATAAAAATAGTGGTGAATGACTGTTAGCTAATTTTATAGAACTCAAAGATGCTAAGCCAGATGTTGTACACAAAGTGTCAATACTCAACAAATGCACTGAATGAATCTGAGCCGGTATCAAGCGAACCAGTAATCAATAGCAGTGATGCTAATGAGAAGTGATGAACGGTAAGGTGGGGTGACCATGAATACACAGGTAAATGTGATGGATTCGGTTGATCAAAGTGGTCGCGCTAAAGCGGCTGGCATGGATGCTAAGAAACCTGAAGCTCAAGACCAACTTAAAGTCATGATGATTGACTACCGTGACGATGTTGTTTCTGAAGCAAAAACCATATTTGAGTTCCTTGGTGAAGTGTTTGTTGCGCCACCTATGGAAGATGGTGTTGTTAATTATCGTGAAATTAACTTCGATGAAATTCTCTGCATTTGGGTTGGTGGCGATAAAGAAGCTTGGGCAAAAGAGCAAGTGAATGAAATCCTTAGCTTTGATGACGAGACACCTATCGTACTGAGCGGTGAGTACAATCTGACAAAAGCAGACTTACCTGCGGAACAGCAGCGCTCAATTTTAGGACGTGTTGCTATGCCTCCATCCTACTCGCTGATGATGGACACCCTTCATAGGTGCAAAATTTTTAGAGAGCACTATTGCTCAAATAGCCGTAATAAGCGTAAAGACGGTAAACGTGAAGGTGAACTTTTTAGAAGCCTCGTCGGTACAAGTCGCGGTATTATACGAGTTCGTGAGCTTATGGGGCAGGTTGCAGACAAGGATGTAAACGTCCTTATTACTGGTGAATCTGGCACGGGTAAAGAGGTTGTGGCACGCAACCTTCACTTTCACTCATATCGTCGTCATAAGCCGTTTGTGCCGGTTAACTGTGGCGCTATTCCTGCTGAACTTCTTGAAAGTGAGTTATTTGGTCATGAGAAAGGTGCCTTTACTGGTGCCATTTCAGATAGACCTGGTCGTTTTGAGTTAGCAAAGGGTGGCACGCTGTTCTTAGATGAGATCGGTGATATGCCGCACCACATGCAAGTAAAGCTTTTACGTGTATTGCAAGAACGTACCTTTGAGCGTGTTGGTGGCCGTAAAGAAATTAAAGCGGATGTGCGCATTATTGCCGCTACCCATAGAAATCTTGAGGAAGAAATTGCCGAAGGTCGTTTCCGTGAAGATTTATATTACCGCCTTAATGTATTCCCTGTAGAGATGCCCGCACTGCGTCAGCGTCGAGAAGATATTCCTTTGTTGATTAATGAGTTAGTGCTTCGCTCCGAAAATGAAAAGCGTGGCTCTATTCGCTTCAATCCTGCAGCAATTATGGCGCTATGTCAGTATGATTGGCCAGGTAACGTGCGTGAGCTTGCTAACCTTGTTGAGCGTTTAACAATCTTGTATCCATATGATGTGATTGCACCAGATGACTTGCCACCAAAATACCAAACTGTAGTTGATGTGAAATCAACAAAAGGGCAGGTGCCAGAAGCAATTGAGGAAGTTGCTGCAGCCGATGAACAAGAGCGCCTTGAAGCCGGTGGTTCACCACAAGTTGATTTACCTGTTAACGGTATAGATCTTAAAAATTATCTTTCAACTCTGGAAAGTCATCTTATTCAGCAAGCGCTGGATGACTGTGAAGGTGTTGTGGCTCGGGCTGCTGAAAAATTAAATATACGCAGAACGACGCTCGTCGAAAAAATGAAAAAGTATGAAATGACATATAACAAAGCGACAGGACAAATTACGAGTACATCTTAAGGCTCAATTGGAGTTGGATTGAGCTTCTTTTCTTTCAAAAAACTCATGTAAATAAAAAGGCCACTTTGAAGTGGCCTTTTTATTTGGTCTCAGTGCTGCTTAAGCGTCGAGAAGTTCTGCAAGCTTAGCAATCAGTTGGTCAATACCTGTATGAGCTTGGCTGATTGTTTGTGCAACCATGTAGGCTGGTGTGGAAAGAATTTTATGTTTCTCATCGAGAACAGCAAGCTCTACACCGCATTCAACATGCTCACCACCCATTTTAATAAATGCAGCAGAGTCATCACCTTTAGCACCAAGTGTTGCACGAACCCCTGGGCCAAAAACCTTAGGAATCATGATAGGTGCAATACAAATAAAGCCAAGAGGTTTGCCTTGTTCATGGGCTTGCTTAAGTACTTTTTCAAGTTCTGGATTTACTTCAAGATCAGTCCCTGCAGTTGCATAGTTGCATAGATTTTTTGCGGCACCAAAGCCACCAGGGATAACAATGCCATCAAGGTCACGCAGATCAAGCTCCGAAAGAGGCGATATCTGACCACGAGCAATGCGTGCTGCTTCAGTTAAACAGTTACGTTCTTCAGTTGCTGGTTGACCTGTTACGTGGTTAACCACATGCATCTGATTTTGATCTGGCGCATAGATTTTTGCATCAAAACCACGCTGAGAAAGCGCGAGTAGAGTAAGCGTTGCTTCATGGATTTCTGATCCATCGTAAACACCGCAGCCAGAGAGAATAACGCCAATAGTTTTCGCTTTGCTCATGTTCAAATTCCTTCTATTCCTTTTAAACCTGCCAGTATTTTAAGGCATAGACTTGATAATTCAAAGTGAACATCAAGTTGTTTGTGTGCTGCTGTGTGAATTGCCCAATATTCGCGCAAGGTTTTGTGCTTCGATTTATGGTAAGCTCATTGACGTTAGAAATGCTGATCCATGCATTACTCCTTTTCTCATTGTTCCGTTGGTTGTGAGAAGAGCTCAAAAATACTTATTGCACGAGGCTAAAATGAAATTTGTATCCTTTAATGTCAACAGTTTACGTATGCGTCAACATCAAATGGAAGCACTGATTGCGCAAGACAATCCTGATGTCATTGGCTTGCAAGAAACAAAGGTAACTGATGAGCAGTTTCCACTTGAGATGATACATGAGCTTGGTTATGAAGCTTTCTATCATGGCCAAAAAACACATTATGGTGTTGCCATGTTGGTAAAGAAATCCCTTATCGAAGAAGACCCTTCTATCGCTGACTCTGTTATTAAAGGTTTTCCAGGTGAAGCAGAAGATCATCAACGCCGTTTTATTGGCCTAAAAGTGAAAGGCATCATGGTGTTTAACGGCTACTTCCCACAGGGTGAGTCTCGTAAACATGAAACTAAGTTTCCAGCGAAAGAAGCTTTTTACGCTAACCTAAGCAAGCTTCTTAGCGATAACTACACACCAGAAACGCCGATTGTTGTGATGGGGGATATGAACATTTCTCCAGAAGATAAAGATATTGGTATTGGTGATGATAATGCGAAGCGCTGGTTAAGAACAGGCAAATGCTCCTTCTTACCTGAAGAGCGTGAGTGGTATCAAAAGCTTTATGCATGGGGCTTACAAGATTCATTTAGAATGCATTATCCAGAAGATGATTCTGCATTGAGCTGGTTTGATTACCGCTCAAAAGGCTTTGAGCGTACACCTCGTCATGGCCTTCGTATTGACCATATTCTCTTAACAAAACCACTTGCTGAAAAGTGCACAGGCGCAGGTATTAACCTTGATGTACGTGGTATGGAAAAACCATCTGATCATTGTCCTATTTGGGCAGAGGTTGACTGGGCTTAACACTAGACTCCTTAACTTGTTTTTGATGTAAGGGTAATACAAATGAATGCAGCTCTATTTGCCATTAAAACCTTTGTTGGCTTTATTCTAATTTACTTTCTGATTATTTTATCTGCTGCGGAGGGCGCAACAGTGGAAGAGAAGCAGATTACATTGGATCAGTTAATTCAAGGTGGTTTGATATCTCTTGGACTGACCGTTGTTATTACTCTTGCGGTTGCCAAGTTAAAAGGGTTTAAGCCAAGACCTGATTTGGTTGAGCACCTAAATACACTTTAAAGAGCTTTAAAATGAACAAAACAGGATTCTTCATCTTAAAAGCATTTATTGGTTTTTTTATTTTATATTTGTTTTTTGTGTTTGGTTTAGCTGATAGCTTAGGCATCGAAAACAAAAAAATAACAGGTACAGAGGTGCTTGAAGGCAGTATTTTTTCTATTGTGTTAGCTTTGGTGTTAACGACAATTGTTGGTTGCATTAAAGCTTTTGTTAAAGCAACGAAAAAGAACTGGAGCCAAAAGGAAGATTAGCCTTAAGAAGGCTTGTCTTCATTCTCATCTTCATCCTTTTCTTCATGGTTTGGCTGTGGCGGCATAGGCATATCCTTTTCAAAAGGAATAGGGATGCTGGAGCGAATATGCAAGCCATGTTGTGGTATTGGGATCTCAATGCCATTTTCACGAAAGCGTCGATCAATCTCAAAGTTTAAATCACTTGTTGCTTGCCACTTATCGCGAATATTTCTGATAAACACCCACAGCTGTAGGTGCACTCGTCCTTCATCAAATGACATAAAATAGACTTCAGGTTTTGGAATGCCATTTCTACCAGTTTTTATCACACGATGATGTGCTTCAGCAATTTCTAATAAAAGGCTTTTCACCATCTGTGTGTCTGTGCCATATCTTACACAAAGGGGTAAGATTAAACGACCGTGAGGGTCGCGCAGAGTGTAGTTGGTCACTTGTTGGGAAATAAATTCTGAGTTTGGAATAACAACATCTGTACGATCCCAAGTTTGCACTTCAGTTGAACGAACTCGAATATTTTTAACAAAGCCTTCTTGATTACCTACAGAAACCCAGTCACCAGTACGAACAGGTCGTTCAAACAGTAGAATAATACCTGATACAAAGTTGTTAACGATATTTTGCAAACCAAAACCAATACCAACAGAAAGGGCACCAGCGATAATGGCTAGATTTTGAAAATTGAAACCAGCCATTGTTAAGCCAACAACAGCCGCCACCATAAAACCTATGTAGGTTGTCATTTTAGTGATTGTTTCAATTGCGCTTGAATCAAGCTTATGACGAAGCAGGCTACCTGAGCTAATTCGTCCAGAGATGCTTCTTCCAACATTCAAAATAATAATAAAGGTGATGATACCTATGATGATTTTTAAAGGGACAATTGTGGATTTTCCAATTGAAAAACCTTCAACAAAGGTATTTTGTGCCCAGCTTATCGTTTGAATCGAGAGTCCCCAAACGGAGAGAACACCAAGAATCATAAGGCCTGTCATAAGGGTTTGTATGACAAACGACAGCCAAGGAATATTTTTAAGGGTGTCCTCTGCGTCTATATGAAGTAAGGCTTTAAGTTCTCCGTGCCAGTGATGATCTGGGGTTTGTAGGGCTTGAGTAATATCACGAATAAACTGAATCAGCAAAGACCATAAACTGACACAGCACAATGTGCCTAAGGTACCAAAATAGACCCAGCGGGCGTAGGATGTGTATCCTGAAAGTTCGGCAATGATACATGTCAGTAGAACTGCACTTGCAAGTATAGAAAGGCGACGAGCTTGTCGGTTAAAGTTAGCCAGTGACGTGACCTGCAATATACAGATAACAGTGACAAAGCTACCAATAATCACTGTTGCGCTTTGCACAAGGAAGTTAAGATTCTCCGGCAACTTAAAGATTTCTTCACTCACGATATATGTAAATACCATGCAGAGAAGAATCTTGATGGTTAGCTGAAGTGTTCGATGTTTCAGCTTAGGTAGAGGTATAACTGTTTTTAAAATACCATGTCGCCGAAGTAGGGTGTCGATCAGAATCCACAGCATCAGGACACCCATAAAGAATACAAGTGTCAGATTGCTCGTCAATATTTTGGTTTGCATGACCATTTGATATGGCAAAAAGGTCATGCATGCGATTAATGGGGCGATATAGCTTTGTAATGCTTTAAGAAAGTGCCACCTAAGTAAATACCATGTTTTAACTCGGGTTTCATTTTGGGTATGGGATTCAAGGTGGGCGACACTTTTTACTATAATAAATCGGATCAGTAATATAAGGCTTAAAGTAATGAGTAAGAGAACCCAGTAACGTTCTGCCCAGTCAAAAAAAACCGAGAAGCTAAGGGCGTCAAGAGATGATTTTATTTCTAAGTTCTGATATTCAGCTTGCGCATTTTGTAAAATATCGAACAGATTATTCTTACTGTCTAATTTAGGGATGCTCATAAAATACTACTAAGTTTATGGGTTTGAGCGGTAAATTGTACTTTGCTCCATATCTTCAGTATAGAAGACGATTTCACTGTTCTTTTCTTTCTTGCTGACATACATAGCTTGGTCGGCTCGCGCTAAAGTCTTTTTGAGGGTCAGTGTATTTTCAAAAAGGGCAATACCCATGCTGCATCGCATATCAAATACTTTAGATTCAAGCTCTAGTTGAATCTCTAAGGGTGTCTCTATGGCGCTTTTGAGTTTACTGAGCACGCCTAAGAGAGATTCGTTTGATTCAAAGTGTGTTAATACAATTAGAAACTCATCGCCACCTAATCGACCAATGATATCAGTAGTTCGAGTATTTTCCGAGAGCCTGTGGCCTATTGCTTTTAATACATCATCGCCAACGGCGTGCCCAAACTCATCATTGATTGGTTTAAAGCCATCAAGATCGATCATGGCCATGGCAATAGGTGTTTCGAAGCGACGTGAATGCTCAATAACTTGTTGGCAGCGTTGAAGTGTTTCCCTTCGATTTAAAAGCCCCGTTAGTTCATCAATTTTGGCTTGATTCAGTATTTTTTCCATTAAGCAGTGCCGCTCAATGGTGAAACGAATACTTCGGCTCAAATTAAATGTGGAGGCGTGTTTTTTTGGAAGATAGTCAGCAGCGCCGTATTGAATGGCTTTTTCGCCCATACTTTCATCTTCGCTGCCTGTTAATATAATGATCGGGATACTTTTCTTATTAAGATCAAGAATATTGATGGCTTGTTGCAATGTTTTCAAACCACTAAGTCGACCAACGCTGAGGTCGAGAAGCACTACGTCAAAATGGTATTCTCGAAGAGCGTGTTGAGCCTGAAAAAAGTTCACGGCATGGAAGAGGGAATAGTGTTTTAATTGATCGTCATTGAGGGCACATTCAATAAGGTACAAGTCGTCATGATCATCCTCAATATACAATACATTAAGGACATTTTTGTTCTGCGCATTAGTTTTCAAATCACTTTGAACAATTGTCATGTCAAATACCTAGAGTGGAGTTATGCCAAAAATGTACTGATGTTATAGTGGTGCTGTTTTTTGGAAATTAATTTTAAGTCGTTTTAATAAATTAAAATTCATTATTATATCTATTATGATTTAATTTTTTTTCAATGTCACCAGTTCAACCCAGTAACCATTAAATCTGTACATTAGGTCCACAAGCCCTTGAAATTCAACAGGCTTTACAAGATAAGAGTTGGCACCAAGTTGATATGCTTTATCAATATCTTTTTGAGAGCTTGATGTGGAGTAGATAATCACAGGAATATGTTTTGTCTTAGGGTTATTTTTAATCTTTTCAAGTGCTTTTAATCCACCTATGCCTGGCATATTAATGTCAACCATTGCTATGCATTTATAGGGGGTGTCTTGGCTGTCAGCTTTGATGTTAAGGTAATCGCAGAGTTCCTCGCCGCTGTGGAGTGTTTTAAATGCTGCATGAATACCTGCAATTTCTGCTGCTTCTTTTGTCAGGTATAAATCTTCATCATCGTCATCGGTTAAGATGATTTCCATTATTTCAAATTCTGGTTTTCTATAGTCTTGAGATTGAACTTGTTCCATAGGGATACATCCATTTTGCAGGGTTAAACTTGAATCATGTCTTGAGGTAGGCTCATTTCAAAGAGTGTTCCTTCATTTGATGATGATACCACTCGAATTGTGCCGCCATGAGCCTTGATAATTTGTTTACATATTGATAGCCCCATCCCTTGGCCTTTAGGGTTTTGTGCGCTTAAACGTTTAAAAGGTGCAAATATAGACTCTGCATAATCCATATCCAAACCCATACCATTATCCTTAAAGTATACTACCCCAGTTTGGTCTTTATTAATGACACATTCAATTGAAATAATTGGTGATCGACCATCTTGGGCATAGTGGATTGAATTAGAAATTAAGTTTTGCAGTAAGTGATGTAAGAGTTGTTTGTCTGCGGTTATTTCTAAATCTGATATGAGTTTTATTGCAGCGTCAGACTCGGCGATCTGCATGGATAGTGTTTCTTTAACATCGTTTAATATTGCTGAAATACTGGTTTTTTCTAAATGAAGATTTTGTGTATTAATGCGAGCGAGGTTAAGAAGGCTCGTAATCATACGAGACATTCTTGCTGCAGCATCAGTAATACGCCCAAGTTCGAATTTGCTCGCATCGTCTAAATCATGGTTCGTCATAAGACGCTGTTCTAAGCGTTGGGCAAATGAGCCCATCTTACGCAATGGCTCTTGTAGATCATGGCTAGCGGCGTAGGCAAACTGTTCCAATGCTTGGTTTGAACTTTCCAGTAGTTGCTCTGCTTGCTTTTGTTCGCTGATATCTTGAAAGACGACTAGCCGGTGAACCGCATCATTAATGGCGCTTTGATGTTGTGTCACTGTGAGAAGCATCCATTGATAGCACCGTGAGTAAGGTGATGAAACTCGCTTTTCAACTGTGTAGTGATGTAATTTACCTTCACGAAGCTGCGCGAGTTGATGTTTGTCAATCTCAAGATCATCTGCATGTATTAATGAATTAATAGGAAGCTTGTTAAGCTGTGCTAGATCCATATGTAAAAGGTCTGCTAGTGTATTATTCGCCTCAATAATCGTGCCTTTCTCATTGGTCTTCGCAATACCAACTGCAACATGATCAAATATAGTACGGTAGTTTTCTATCATTACTTGATGTTCGAGTTCAGCTATTTTGCTGGTATGAATATCTGTCATAACACCAGCCATATATAGTGGTTGACCATCTTCCTGTGGCACAAGCTTGCCACTGGCATGGATCCAGCGATATTTGTTGTCGCTTGAAAGACCTAAGTATTCAACATCGTAAGGTTTATTGAAGTGGATATGGTCTTGCAATGCTTTTGATACCCGCTCTTGATCATTTGGGTGAATATGATTAAACCAGTCGATATGTTGTTTAGACTCGTTAACTTCGATGTCGTTCGTTTTTATCATCTGATACATCCGTGGGCTGTACCAGACGTGATTTGTGCCCACTTGCCATTCCCAAATACCTTCATGAATTGTGTTTAGGACACGGTCTAATCTTTTAATTCGATGCTGTGTATGTTCAAACTCTATTGCTTTCTCTTCAAGCTCTTTTCGTTGTGATAATTCATGTGCTGCACTGTTTAGGGCTTGTGCATAATCTGTTTGGCTTGGAAGTTGTAAAACCTGCGGAAGTATTTTCATTAAGTAAAGAGCAGTCACAATGGAGACAATACAAGTTATTATTTTAAAAAATGTCTGTATTCCATAAAAGCCATACCAAATAGTAAAAATATCAACAAGATGAGTAAAGCCCCAGAGTGTTATAAAGGAGATAATAAGATATGACGCTTTCCTGTGTGAGAACCCAGTTTTATTTTTTGAGTAAAGCCAGACTGTAATGGCAATGCTGAAATAGGCTAAAGCCACAAGCAAATCTACAAGGATGTTAGACCATAGTAATGATGGTAGCCATGCATAGCATTGCCCATGAGGCATGAATTGAGAGAAAAAACCTATCCCTGTTGTATTCATATCGTTATCCGTTGGTGTCTCAAGCATAAAAAAGCATAGCAACACCACAATAGCACTTCTGTTATACAAAAAGTTGCTTTTCATCAAACTATGCTGAATTGAAGGAGGCCTAACTATAGGAGGAGGCTACAATTTTATACTGAAAGGATAGCTGGATTGGATATAAATGTGTACTGAACAAACGAGCAGTTGTTCAAAGTTAAAGCAACTTAGAGGTAATTTGCTTAAATTTTAAAAGAGTCTAATGAGTTGAGTCTGTGCATTAGGGCTTTTTAATATTAAGGGCCAAAAATTTTAGTCACCAATACAAACTCAGCGTTTTCATGAGTTAGAAAGGCTAAACCGACCATTGTGCAGAAGAAAAGGGTCATGTAGGCAGCACCTTTACGTTCTTGCTTACGACGAAGCTTGCCTAAAAACTCGTGCTGTTCGAGAAATTCATAAAATCGGTCTTTAGGTTTAAAATACTTTTCACTGGCCTTGTTATCGTACCCTTTGCTCATAAATGACTCCAGTTTGGAACATGTGTAGTAATGCACTTGTCAAATGACTCGCTCAGTCCTTTTTTCTTAGCTCCTATTAATAGCATAGCGCTATTTTTAAGCTTGGTGTGTGATGCAGGTCAAAATTCCGTAATCTTTCGTGAAGTTAAATAGTGTATTCAAGCTGTTTTGGCTTAATTTATGAAGAGTTTTTGGCGTATAAGAAAAGATAAGCGTCAAAAATAGAAAAAGCGGCACTTAAGGCCGCTTTTTTAAAAAATGAGTTGAAGTGGCTCTTTACAGGGCTGCTATTGCGCCTTTTTGCCAACCTTCGTACACACGAATTTTGCAGATATCTGTGCAAATAGTATTGCGAGAGTAATTTAGGAGGTACAAGGCAATATTTTCAATTGTTGTTTCTGTTTGCATGATGACAGCTTGGCTTCGAGGGATTTGAATGTAAAAATCCCCTTCAGGTGCGGTGTATTGCAACTCAATTGATGTTTCAGTCTGTCCAATAATATTGCTTTCATCGACAAAATAGGCATTGGTTAAATGCTCAGCAAGCGTTGCCGTTGCAGATTGATTTAGGCCATTTTGTGAGTAGGCTAATACTTTTGAGCGGTGCCCATGAGCAATGCGCTGGCATGCGCCTTTATGGTGTTTTAAACCATGGCTGTATTGAAATTGACCATCTGGAATTGATTCTGTTCTGAAGCTAATAGAAATATCTTGAATTTGAGGACACTTCCATTTTTCGATGAGCCAGGATTCAAGATGACGCTCTAGAAGCTCTTTATCAAACTTTGCGGACTCAACTGAATAAAGGCTAATATCAGGGCCTTTATGTTTATAGGTTTGTCCTTTGTCGTCAGACCAAGTCAGTGTCTGGCCATCAAGAGAGAGGCCAGGGCGATGAAGTGGCACAACAAGCTTATGGTCCCAAAGAGATTCAGCATCAGCTTTAATTGATTTTTTTACATCGCCAAAATCAAGCAGCATACCTTCACGATTAAGCTCACCCTGAATTTCAAGGTCAACCGCCCAGCTTTCACCTGTCAGGACACCCTGATCATTGATATAGCTAAAATCAAGATTTGTTAAGTGTTCAACAAAGAGTCTTGAAACCGGTTTTGAGTTTTGATCGTTATCCGTATACTGCATGAGTTTACATACCTGTGTAGTTAGGGCCGCCGCCACCTTCTGGTGTGACCCAAGTAATATTTTGTGCTGGGTCCTTTATATCACAGGTTTTACAATGCACACAGTTTTGCGCATTAATCTGGAAGCGAGGACCTGCTTCGTCTTGAACCACTTCGTAAACACCAGCAGGGCAGTATCGCTGTGCAGGTTCCTGATATTTCGGCAAATTAGATTTAATTGGCGTTTCAGGATCTTTAAGCTTTAAGTGACAAGGCTGATCTTCTTCGTGGTTTGTGTTCGATAAAAACACTGAATCAAGCTTATTAAATGAGATTACACCATCTGGTTTAGGGTAATCAATTGGCTTGAAGTTTGCCGCAGGTTGAAGCGCAGCATGATCAGGTGTTGTATCTCGAAGTGTCCAAGGTAGCTTACCATTGAAGATATTGATATCTAGGAATGCTGCCGCAGCACCAACTGTTGTGCCGAACTTATGCATATAAGCACCAAAGTTACGTTGCTGATGAAGCTCTTCGAAGATCCAAGAGTTTTCAAAGGCAGTGGTAAACTCAGTGAGTTCATCATGGCCTCTTTCAGCTTGAAGCGCACTGAAAATGCTTTCAGCGGCAAGCATGCCTGATTTCATGGCGGTATGATTGCCTTTGATCTTGGCATAGTTCAATGTACCTGCATCACAACCAACAAGCAGGCCGCCAGGGAATGTCATTTTAGGAAGAGACTGTATGCCGCCTTTCGCAATAGCTCTCGCGCCATAGCATAAACGCTTACCACCTTGGATGTGGGCCTTGATTTTTGGATGATGCTTCCAGCGTTGGAATTCATCAAATGGGCTGACAAAAGGGTTGGAGTATGCAAGGTCTGTAATTAAACCAAGTGCGATTTTATTGCCTTCAAGGTGATAGAGGAAACCGCCACCAACAGTATTTGTTTCAGATAGAGGCCAGCCCGCAGTGTGAACAACCAAGCCTGGCTTGCTTTGCTCTGCAGGAACTTCCCAAAGTTCTTTAATACCAATACCGTAGTGTTGAGGGTCCTTGCCAGCTTGAAGTTGGAACTTGTCCATGAGTTCTTTACCGAGATGGCCACGACAGCCTTCGGCAAACACTGTGTATTTAGCACGAAGTTCCATGCCAGGCGTAAAACCGGCTTTAGGTTCGCCGTCCATGCCAATACCCATGTCACCAGTGGCAATACCTACAACTTTACCATCTTCGTAAAGAATTTCACTTGCAGGGAAGCCTGGGAACACTTCAATGCCAAGTTCTTCAGCACGTTCAGCTAACCATTGGCATAGCTCACCAATACTAATGATGTAGTTACCATTGTTGTGCATTGTTTTAGGTGCAAGCATTTCTGGAACGGGGATATGTTTTTCACTGGAGTGCAGCTGGAGGATTTCATCAGCTGAAACTGGCGTTTTGAGTGGTGCGCCTTGTTCTTTCCATTCAGGGAAGAGTTCATTTAAAGCTCTTGGTTCAAACACTGCACCAGAAAGAAGGTGAGCACCAACTTCACTGCCTTTTTCTACAAGGACGATGGAAAGCTCAAGACCTTTCTCTTGGCTAAGTTGTCCTAAACGGCATGCAGTTGCAAGTCCACTGGGTCCGCCGCCAACAATGACGACGTCAACGTCCATCGATTCTCGTTCCATTGTGTGTTCCTTCTAGTTAAAGCTCGTTTTATGAGAGCGCTAGCTTATCAACAAGCTTAAAGTATAGTGCCCCCGTAATTCAGTGGCACATTATAAAGCAAAATGATGCTTTTGTATTCGTCTTTATGCCCTAAATTCAGTGCTTACTCAGATAAATTCCCAATAATGAGGATTAATGAGATCATTTTTAGCTACTTTATGCGTGCTTTCTGAAGTTCACAAGTGGTGTAGCTGACTCTTAATACTCGTTATTAAGCGATTGTCTTCGTCTAAAGGATTGCACTGCCAGAATGTGTCTAGCAAGAAACTGGCGGTCAAAGTCCGTAATTTGATCAAATGCACAACCAACCCGAAGCGCTGCAGTTTCATCCACAATAGATTTAATATGGGCAACTACAGATATATACCCAGCAGGCGCAAAATGTGGCTGGTACATTAAATGATCGCTCGGTAAAATGGCAGTGCTTTGTTCTTGGTCTAGGTCTGCTGTTGGAATACCTAAGATAAGGTGAATGGATTGGGTTGGGCGTAAATCGTCTTTGCCAAGATTAATAACTCTATGGCCAGCTTCACGCAAACTTGTGTGGTGCTCCAATGGGCTAGGGTATTGACTTGCTGTATGAGGAATTAAAAAGTCGATACCTGCTTCGCTATACTCAGCCCACTGCCATGAAAGCCTAGGGAATGATTTGTCGATGTAAAGAATGGCTTTTTGGAGAAGGTCTAGGCGGTCATTCATTCGTTCGAGATAGCGACCAACATTGGCATTTTTACCTCGAATTTGTTTGAGCAGGTTATTATTATCAATTTGAGATTCACGGCTCTGGTTGAGCAGCGACAAAATTGGTGGCACTTGTAAGCGTGGGTCGTATGCATCTGCAAAATAGTCTTCTGGCAAGTTTGGATCGAGCGGATAAGCTGCAATGCCCACATGATTGCCAAGTCTAAAATAATTGCGGTTGTCTTCCTGAGTTGTCATTCTTGTAAACTCCTTGTTTGTTCTATACCCAATCTGGCACAGGGAGCGGTGCTTGGCAAGTTGAGAAGTGGGAGAACCGTTGGTTTTGCATTCATCTTGAGTCACCGCATTCCCGTTTATGCTCAAAATGTGTTAAAACAACTGTCGATATATTTCATGTATAACACTTCAATAATGCTAACAAGGTAAAATATGGCCATTTCACAGTTTCGTGTCTCCCACTTTATTGGGCGTCGATATCTTCGTGCCAAGCGGCAAAACCATTTTATTTCTTTTATTTCGTTGATGAGTATTATTGGCATGACACTTGGTGTTGCTGTTTTAATTCTCGTGATGTCGGTCATGAATGGTGCTGATCGTGAGCTGCAAACCCGTATTCTTGGTACAGTGCCTCATGTGATCTTAAAAGAAGATCAACCCTTTCATGATTGGCAAACCATCCGTGATATAGCCATGCAAAATCCTCAGGTTGAAGCTGTCGCACCATATTATGAAGTGCAGGGGATGCTTTCTGCCGCTGGTGAAGTTATGCCTGCAGTTGTTTACGGTGTTGAGCCATCTTTAGAGAAAGATGTGTCCATCGTGAATAATTTTATGGCTCGTAAAGGGTTGGACGGTCTTAAGGATGGGGAGTACGGCATTATTTTAGGAAGCCGAATTGCTGCACAGCTTGGTGTCTTTCCTGGTGAGTACGTCACTTTGATTGTGCCGCAAGCATCTGTGACTGTCGCAGGTGTTATGCCTCGAATGAAGCGATTTAAATTAATCGATACATTTGAAGTGGGTGCTGAGCTGGATGGATTATTTGCCTATGTACACATGGGGGATGCTGCTCGACTAAGCCGTACGCCTGATCAAGTTCAAGGTGTAAGGCTCAAAGTTGATAACCTCTTTGACTCCAGAGAAATAGCACAAGATCTCGTTAATAAAATGCCAAAACTTTTTGGGTATGATTGGACATTCACACATGGCACGCTTTTCCAAGCGATTAAGATGGAAAAAGCCATGATGGCTCTTTTGTTGTTTTTGATTGTGGCAGTTGCGATTTTTAATATTCTTTCGTCCTTGGTGATGCTTGTGACAGAGAAAAAATCTGATATTGCCATTCTGATGACAATGGGAGCAACGCCTGCACAAATTCGCCGCATCTTTATGGTTCAGGGCAGCTGCATTGGGTTGTTTGGCTCTTTGCTTGGTGGTTTGCTTGGTGTTCTGGCCGCATGGAACGTGAGCGCTGCCTTTAAGTGGCTTGAGTCTGTTTTGCACCGAGATTTATTTGGCGCTTACTTTATTGATTACCTGCCTTCATACCTTGAATGGAGTGATGTGTTCTGGGTGTGTGGCCTTTCTTTTGTGCTGAGTATGCTTTCCACTTGGTATCCTGCCTCGAAAGCAGCCAATGTAGACCCTGTGGAGGCACTTCGTTATGAGTAATCCTGTTATTGCATGTGATGCAGTTAAAATTCGTTTTGCAGATGCTGGCGATCAACTTGAAGTTTTGCACGGTATTAATTTAGACGTGCATACTGGTGACTTTGTTTCGATCGTTGGTAATTCTGGCTCAGGTAAGTCAACCCTTTTACATATTTTGGCAGGGCTAGAGCAACCAAGTGAAGGTGAAGTTTCTATTTTAGGAACAGCTTTATCACCTTTAAACAAAACACAAAGGGCATTGCTTCGCCGACAGCATCTTGGTTTTATTTACCAGCTGCATCACTTGTTGCCAGAGTTTACAGCTTTGGAAAATGTAGCAATGCCATTAATGCTGAATGGTATGACTCGAAAACAAGCCTGTGAAGCTGCGCAACATTGGCTTGAAAAGGTTAAAGTTGGTCATCGTGTGAAGCATCGTCCAAGTGCTTTATCTGGGGGCGAACGTCAGCGTGTTGCTATTGCTCGTGCACTTGTCACAAACCCTGCATGTGTACTGGCGGATGAACCAACAGGTAATTTAGATTCATCTACTGCGGCTCAAATTCATGAGCTGATGGTCGATTTGAATGAGTCAGGTACAAGTTTTATAGTGGTAACACATGATCGACTGTTTGCAGACATGGCTACAAGGCGCTATGAAATGATTGATGGTCGACTAGAGTCTCGTCACGGATAGACGAGGCATTGGAATGAAGAATCGCAAGAGTGACGTAATTTTTACAGATCTTTAGCGAAACTTACTTGTCCAAGGGCTTGAAAAAAATGATGAGAGCCCTATTTTAAAGGACATGCTTAAAAAGCAACGTGGTTCAGCCGCAAAGGAGCAGTGGTAAATGATTCAAGTTGATGCTTTAACAAAAACCTTTGGGCGTTTTACAGCGGTTAATCAATTATCGTTTAAAGCGGAAAAAGGTGATGTGCTTGGTTTTCTAGGGCCTAATGGTGCTGGTAAATCAACAACCATGAAAATGATTACAGGGTATTTATCGCCAACATCTGGCAGCATTAAGTTAAATACACTGGCAGGGCAGAAAGACCCTCGTTATGCCATTGGGTATTTACCTGAGGGTGCCCCAATTTATGCAGATATGACCGTACGTCACTTTCTTGAGTTTATTGCAGGTGTTCGTGGTTTTGCTGGTCGCCAAAAAAACTACGCAGTCGATCGTGTGATTGCATTACTTCAGCTTGAAGCTGCAGAAGCGCAATTGATTGAAACTCTCTCTAAAGGTTTTACAAGGCGAGTCGGCCTTGCACAGGCACTTATTCATGATCCTGAAATTCTTATTTTAGATGAACCTACGGATGGTTTAGATCCTAATCAAAAACATCATGTTCGAGAATTAATACGAAGTTTTGCAGATCGTAAACTCGTCATCGTATCCACTCATATTCTTGAAGAAGTAACCGCAGTTTGTAACAGAGCCATGATTATTGCTCATGGTGCTCTCAAGTTCGATGGTACACCTCGTGAACTTGCTTCAATGTCAACAGAAGCCAAAAGTATTCAAGTTGCTTTTAATAATATTTCTCAAGTCAGTCGTGAAGACTTAAGAAAAATTCCAACAGTGGTTGATGTTGTTGCCTTGCCAGCATCTCATGAGTCTGGCTGTCAATGGCAGCTGTATTCAAGCCAGCCTGATCAGTTTTTTAATCACTTTCAGCAAAGTGCAAAAGAGAATAACTGGTCACTTGCTTCACTTTCACACTTGCCTGGTCGTTTAGACGACGTATTCCGACAGTTAACCACTTCTGAAGCGGAAAGAACCAAAGATGTATCATCTGCTGGTGTTGCTGATTCATAAGTGTGAGAAGAGTGGAGAATGCAAATGGATGCCCAACAACAAACAGGCGACTTAATGATGGATTATTCGAATGTAAAACCAAGCGGTCTACAAGCTTTTAATGCAGTTGTGAAGCGAGAGCTTGGTCAATATTTTTTAACACCTTTAGCTTATATTTTTCTTGCGATATTTTTACTTTTTTCTGGTGTGTGTACTTTTTATCTTGGGCGCTTATACGAGTCAGGCCAAGCAGATTTACAACCATTTTTTGTCTATCACCCATGGCTGTATTTGTTTCTTGTACCAGCTTTAAGTATGAGGCTTTGGGCGGAAGAGCGTAAGTCGGGCACAATCGAGTTGCTCATGACATTGCCTGTTAAGCTTTCAACCCTTGTGTTTGGTAAGTTTATTGCGAGCTGGTTGTTTATAGGTATTGCACTTGTGTTGACAACACCTGTATGGATTACTGTGAGCTATTTGGGGGAACCAGATCATGGCGTCATTATTGCAAGCTATATCGGAAGCTGGTTAATGGCTGGTGGCTTTCTTGCAGTGGGCAGCTTTACTTCGGCTATTTCAAAAAATCAAATAGTGGCCTTTGTTGTCAGCTTAAGTCTTTGTTTTGTGCTTGTTGCTGCGGGTTTCCCTCTCATTACTGAATGGGCAGTGCAGTTATTACCTGAGTATTTGGTTGATACTGTTTCTGGTCTGTCATTTTTTACCCATTACTTAGCAATAACGAAAGGCGTGCTTGATCTACGTGATCTTGCTTACTTTATCGTTGTTATCGTTGCATTTTTAACAGCAACTGGTGTTGTTATTCAGAGTAATCGCTAAGGAGGGCGTTCAGATGTCATCATTTTCTACAGGCATTAAATTAACAGCTGTATTTGCGATTGCGCTAGCAGCGGTAGGGCTTTTTCAAACAATGGGGTCGCATGGTCGAGTTGATTTAACTGAGCATGAGCTTTATACATTGAGCGAAGGTACACACGAACTGGTACAGAACTTGGATCGTGGTGTAACCCTGAAATTGTTTTTCAGCCAAGAAGGCACGAAAGATATTGTTCGTTTAAGACAGTATGAAAAACGTATTGCTGAATTATTAACTGAAATTGAGTCAAGTAATCCAGATAAAATTCACTTTGAAGAAATAAATCCAGAGCCATTTTCTGAAGAAGAAGATGAAGCAGCTGCATATGGCTTAACTGCAGCGCCAATTGCGCCAGGGCAGTCTGTGTATTTTGGTATTGCAGCTATTCCAACACCAGTTGATGGTGAAGAGGAGCCAATGTTAACGGAAGATCAGGACGCAGAAATTATCCCATTTTTACAACCTGATCGTGAGCCATTTCTTGAATATGATATGGCGCAATTAATTCATAAAGTAGGGAATCCAGAAAAGCCGGTTATTGGCTTGCTTACAGGGTTAGAGGTTGATGGTGGCCTCGATATTATGCAACGCCAACAAAAGCAACCTTGGCTTGCTGTGCGTGAAATGAAAGACTTGTATGATGTACAAGATATTGCGCCAACAGCAGAAACTTTGCCAGATAATCTAGATGTGCTTGTGATGATTCAACCACAAACACCTTCAGATGCGCTTCTCTATGCGATTGATCAATTTGCATTAAAAGGTGGTCGCATTATTGCATTTATAGATCCACTTGCAAATACGGACCAACCAAACCCAATGATGGGCTCTACTGAAAAAATAAATGGCGCTGACTGGAATCGTTTGTTTCATGCTTGGGGTGTTGAGTTAAACCCTGGTGAAGTTGTAGGTGACATGAATCTAGCGCTTTTGGTGAATCAAGGTCAAAACCAATCGCCAGTACGTCATATTGCAATTCAAAACTACACAGAAGCTAATATTGCAGAGACGCCATTTACGCGCCAAATTTCACAATTAAATTTAGCAACAAGCGGTGAGTGGTTAAAGTGGTCTCCACAAATGGATGCTGCAGAAGTATCTCAGGAGGGCAGTGGTGATACTGCAGAAGTTGATGTGGACGAGGCCGTTGAGACATTAAGCGGTGATAATTTAAAGGCCTATGAAAAACTTAATACCCAAATTGAACCTTTATTGATGACTTCCAATAATTCAGGTTTGATTGACGCAGAAGTCTTTCAGCCTGACGCATCAATTGAAGCTATTACTAACGATTTTAAAAGTGACGGCACTATGCGTAATGTTGGTGTTGTTATGAGCGGCACTGCTGTATCAGCATTTCCTGAAGGTTTTATGCAAGTAGAGCAACCTGACGCTCTAGAAAATGATGAGGTTGAACCAAAACCAGAGCATCTGTCTTCTGGTGAGATCAATGCAATCCTGATCGCTGATACAGATATGCTCACAGATTATCTATGGGTTCAAATTATGGGGCAGTTTAGAGGGCAAAGTATTGCCCAACCATTCGCTGATAATGGTGACTTTTTCTTGAATACGATTGAATATATGAGCGGTGATCAATCGCTCATGAGTATTCGAAGCAGGGGCACCTACTCTCGTCCGTTTACGCTTGTAGATGAAATAAGACTTGCTGCTGAGCAAAAATACCGTGAGCAAGAAGAGCAACTCAACTTCCAGCTCGCTGAAACAGAAAAAAAACTGGCAGAATTACAACCTGCGGATGATAATACAGTTGAGTTGACGCCAGATCAGCAGCAAGCGCTGCTTGATTTCCAGCAAGAACGTCTCTCTATTCGAAAATCGCTGCGCAATGTGAATTTGCAGTTAAATCAAGATATTCGTACACTAGGATTAAAAATTAAGGCTGTGAATATTTTTCTCGTGCCGTTATTGCTCTTCATATTTGCAGTGCTGTTTTTCAGTATGAGGCAAAAACAGATGGAACGAGCTAAAATTAGTTATCTCTACAATCAGTAAGGAATAGAAAACATGAAAAAATTAAATGCATTGTCTGCTGCAGCCTTAGCTTTAAGTGCGCTTGCAGTTGCACCTGTTCAAGCTCAGCAAGGTGAACTGGATTTTTCGATCAGTGAAGACACTGCTAAAATTCAAATCACATCTTTTATCCCTTATAACGACCTTTCTTGGTCTGGTGAGTACCTTCATTTTGAAGATGATAATAACGACGTAGATGCAAATATTTTAGGCGCAGGTGTTTTTGTTGCTGGTCGTTCTAATGCATCCAGCACTGCACGTCAAACTGTAGGCCTTGGTGGTAAGTTTGTGTTTGTTGATGCAGATCGTGCTGATACAGGCGCTGGTGTCGCTGTTGGTGGTTTTATTCGCCATACATTAAGCCAAGCAAATTTAATTAGTCTTCGTGGTGAAGCCTTTATCTCTCCAAGCATTATGAGCTTCCAGGGTATGGAAAACTACTTTGAAGTATCTGGTCGTGTTGAGTATCAACTTCTTGAGCAAGCGAATGTATATCTTGGCTACAGAAATATTCAGGCTGATATGGATCTGAGTGCTGGTGGTGAATATGAATACCAGTTCGAAGAAGGTATTATTGCTGGTGTTAACCTTAGATTCTAAAGGATGGGCTGATGTCTAAGGCCCTCGTTCCAAAGGGAAGTGTGAATACGAAAGAGAAATCTTCAGCTGATACATCACAGCCTTCAGATAGAAGGCGATTGCTCGGTTTTATTTTGCTCGTTATTGCTGCTTTTATTTTGTTGCCTGAATTTAAAAAGGCAACACAAGGGCAGCAAGAGCGATCTAAGCCCCAGTTACAAGCATGGAGTGACCCTCCAGCAATGTTTGATGCGCCAGCACAGGTTCAGCCTCAAGAAGTGCAACGAGTTTCTCTTGAGGATTATGATGAAGCGTGGTCTTCAGCCTATGAAGGTTCTAGTGACGGTGCAGATTTTATAGATGCAGCAGCACTGGATGCAAGTCAAGATTTGCAGTCTGAGCCTCAGACCGCTCAAATACCTGAGCAGAAAGTGCAGTCAGCTTTTATTGTGCAAGCGGGCACTTTTAAAAGTGAGTCTAATGCACGAGACCTTGTAAAAACCTTAGAAGGTATGGGGTTTAGAAGTTTTATTAAGACTCAAGGTGAGTTTCACCGAGTTTTAGTTGGTCCTCAATTGCGCCGCCAAGAAGCTGAAAAGGCACTATCAAGCCTTTCTCAAAGACTGTCGATTAAAGGCATGATTAAATCCTATAGCCCCTAAATAGTTTTTAGAATGCCTTACCTACCATTTAAACTCCAGATGCCTCTTATGAGGCATTTTTTTTATAGCTTTTATTAAACTTGAGTAAAAAGCAACTTCTAATCCAGAAAGTTTGATTTTAATTTTGTATTGATGCAGTTTTGTGCGAAAAATAAAAAAATGATTAAAAAAGTTCCAAAAAAAGACAAAAAATGATGAATTATTAGCTTTTTTTAATTTGCTTCTTTTTTTAGTTGGACTATATTGTGATTTAACAGCGACTTGGTTAACTCATTGAATAGTTTCAAGCCGTTGGGTGCATGCTCATAGCGTTCTGGGTATTTAAAAATAAACTTTTTTATTTAAAGCTTATTTTTGAAAAGGTATAAAGTTGTACGCTGCACTCGATAAGACTTGTGTTGCGAAATTAGTTTTGAACATGTGTTGTATTTGATTTAGGTGCTAAGCCAGTTTATATGGGTTTTGCTATTTATTTAAGATTGAACGCTTTAAATAAAGTTGAAGGCAAAATGATGTTGCGGGACTGGTTGAAAAATGTTGTAACACTATTGTCATCTTTCGCGCATAGTATTCAAAACCGAGTTACGCAATAAAGCATCATTTTTTAATTTATAACAAGAATGATGTGGTAAATGAGTCAACGTATACACTCAGGATTGTGTACCACTTTAAGGTTGAAAGAGGGAACTCATAAATCTGTTAAAGGGTTGCTCACCTGAATAAGGACAAAAGTACTAGGAGAATATTATGAAGCTTAAGCTTTTAACAGTAGCGGTTGCTGCAGCAGCAGTTCTACCAACAGCAAATGCATTTGCAGCTGATTCTGGCCCAACTCTATACGGTAAAATCAACGCATCCATTAACTACAATGATCCTGAAGCAGGTGATGGTAGCTTTGATGTTCAAGATAACGCAAGCCGTATTGGTGTTAAAGGCGAAGAAGACCTAGGTGGTATTTCTGGTGTTTACCAACTTGAGTTTGGTACACAGGTTTCTGACGGTTCTGGTATTAATTCTAGCCGTAACTCTTTTGTAGGTCTTAAAGGTGATTTCGGTACAGTTTACGTAGGTAAGCACGATTCTCCATTTAAAGCAGCTCAAGGTAAAATCGACCTATTCGGTGACACTGATCTAGATTTTGGTGAGTTCCTTGGTGGCGAAGAACGTGAAGCTAATGTTATTGGCTGGAAATCACCAAGCTATGGCGGTGTAAAATTCTTTGCTCAAGTACAACCAGGTGAGCAAGATAGCGATAATGAGAATGAAACTCTAGACGGCGCTGCTGACGCTGTTTCTGTTTCCGCTTCATATGAGCTTGATGGTCTGTATGTTGCAGCAGCTTATGATATGAATGCAACATGGGGTTTCTGGGATGATGCATCTTATGGAGCGGTAGTTCCAACAACTCCAGCAACAAACGTTATTGCAGAGCGCACAGATGCATTCCGTCTTGTTGGTACTTATAAAATGGATAACATGGGCTTCGGCGCATTGTACCAATCTGCAGAGCAATCAGATCTTTCTGATGCTGCTGAGCAATCAGGCTTCCTTTTAAGTGGTTATGTAATGGCTGACCAAACTAAGTTTAAAGCTGCGTTTGGTCAATCAACTTTAGAGCAAACTGGTACTACAGATCTTGATCTAACTTACTATGCACTAGGTGTTGATCAAATCCTTTCTAAGCGTACAACTCTATACGTAAACTACGGTAACCTTAACAGCGATCGTGATGCAGATGCAGTTAATTCAGTTGCAGCTGTAGATGCTGATAATGGTGTCTTCATGGTTGGTGCTGTTCACAGTTTCTAATCATCATCATTATTATGATGGAGCCCAGCTTAGTGCTGGGCTTTTTTTTGCAGTTTTTTGAGTAAAAGCCAGTACAAGTTCTATTTCGTTGAGCTATAAATAAGAAACTTTTACTTTTGGAGAAATAACCTTGAAAAAAGCAATTCTAACAATTGCAGCATTAGCCGCAGCAGGTCAAGTAGCAGCATATCAAGTTGAAGTAAGTGGTGAAGTTAATACCAATGATTATGTAGATTCATTTATGGTTGGTGGTGACTACTATCTAAACCCAGTAAGTCAAAATACTGGCCCATGGGCAGAAGCTGCTTTCTTAGAAAAAGCATCATATGTTGGTGTTCACTTTATCGACCTAGATGATAATTCTGGCATGCTTGCAAAAGGTCGCTATCACATAAATGAACAATTCTTCTTCGATGCAGGTGTTACATTTGGTGATTTAGATAGCGTTATTGTTGGTGGTGGTTTGTATCTTGATTCAAGCACAACAATCGCAGCACATATTGAAGATGGCGATGATCTTGATACATTTAGTGCAGACTATAAGCAACTTATTTTTAGAAATGACGGCACATATTTAAATATGGATCTAGGTGTATCACATACGTCTTATGATAATAATGGGGCTTTTGACGATCAAGATATGACAAGGGTTACAGCTGGCGGTGATTACTATCTTGATAAAGCAACAAGTATTGGTGGTGAAGTTGGTCTTGCCTTTGGTGATATTGATGGTAAATCATTTCAGGTACGCGCCGAGCGTTTCTTGCAAGACAATATCGCTGTAAATGGTGGTATTGAATTTGCTGATTATGACAATGCAGATTCTGATACAGGTCTTATTTTTGGTGCTACAGCACGCTTCTAATATCTTGCGATACGTATAAACACACTCAAATATTTTGAGTGTGTTTACGATAGAACATCCACAAAAATTTAATTCTTCTACCTCTTAATACGCAACTGCTCAGCATGGAAAGTGTTGCACTAACCATAAATCCATGTCCCATTTTATAATTTCCAAGTGCTCCTATTGATATTATGCTTAAAAGAAAGCTCGATATTAGAATTGTGTCTGAGATAAGTGTAATGCGATGTTCGCTGGGTGTTAAGTGGGGTACAAGTTGTCGGCTGCGCTGTAGTGCTTCCCATGGTTGGAGTGTTAAAATCCATGCAACGCCTATTAAGACCAATGCTGTTATAATGTTAAGATAGTGGCTAACTGAAAGTAAACACCAGCAAATAAAAAGGACTACCATTGCAATGCTGTAACGGAGTGTGTTCTCCAAGGCATCATGGTCATTAATATAATATTTTGCAGACTTTTGGCGTGAGTGATTATTGTAATTATAGAAGAATGAAGGTAAGAGGGTAATTATACCTAATACAATAAAGCAAAGATGAGCAATTGAAATATGAGCTTGCTCAAATGCATGCTCCATAGTCTGCATAAAGCCATTCGATAAAAAACTGCTCTGTTCAACAACAAGACCAGTTAGATCCATGTCCACCTCCTATGATGGCTGGCATTATAAGATCAAAATTAAGGTTGTTAACTAACTTCTTTCTGACTCTTTTAAAGACTAAAAGTTTTCCTTTTTATTGTCACTTCGTGTTGAGTTAAAAATAATCATTATTAAAAATAAATGTGAAAATTGTGTAAAATTTACATTTTTTTGCGTCGATGGCGTGAGCGTGCAACGGCTTATAGAGTGCTTAAACGTTTAAATTATAAACTTTCTGTAAACTTTATTTTAATTTGATGGACAATTACTCAGTATCGACTATTGTGTAGAGCGTGTTTGCAATTTGCTCACTCTTGTTCATGCATACTATCACGCTGAAAACGCCTTACGGGGGCAAATAAATCGAACTCTAAAGACAATTTAAAGTCTAAATTTCATGGGGCTCTTGAGCATACAGTCAAAGAAACAGTAAGTAGAAAGCCCGCTGCGATAATAAGACCTAATGCCCGTTGGATATGGATAAAGTACAAGTGGTTTTAATGGGTTTAAGGAGAATTGATAATGCTTGATAACTTCACAGAACTTCGTTTCGCAAAACAGATGCTTAAGAAAAAGCAAAGACAGTTCGGCTCTTTTCAGCTCCCGAAAGAAAAGCTTGATGCCTACTCAAGAGATCAGAATCCTGCTGTTATGGCGTTATGCCAAACACTGGCCAACTTAGAAAAAGCTGAAGACTGTGTTGTTACATCTTTTGGACTTGGTGCCATTTTAACACTCTGTGTTGCACACCTTAAACGTGGTGACCATATTCTAGTTTCAAAAAATTGCTTTGGTTCACAAGAGCGTATTTTTAATAAACGAGCTGAGTCATTTGGCTTTGATGTCACATTTGTTGATGATGACGCTGCATGGAATAAAGAAGTGCGCTCTACAACTCGTATGGCATTTTTATCTTCCTCTGAAGAAGAGCCAACAGCCTGTGCTCATAAAATTGAAGAGCGTGCACGCATGCTTCACGAACGAGCAGACCAAAATATTCATGTTGTTGTCGATAATACTCGTCAAACAAATCGAAATGTAAAGCCTTTAGATCATGGTGCGGACTTTGTACTTTACACGTCTACCAAGGGATTAGAAGAAAACCCTAGCGTTGTGGCTGGTGCAATTTGTGGTCGTAAAGATGAAATGAAGTCAGTTGCCCAAAGTATGTGTGAAGCGAAAGTCTGTGTGAGCCCATTCAATGCTTGGGCTATTCTTCGCGGTCTTGGTGGTGAGAGCATGGCGGTACTGGATCGTATATTGGGTGTCGGCTCCAAGGATGACAGCGGCAAAGTCGTTTCGCTGCAAGAGCGCTCCCATGCACAAGCCCATGGATTTCCAGCGCTTGTATAGCGTACTCTGAGCAATTAGGTGTATAGCGACATGAGGGTGGCGATAAAGGGCTAATTGCAATCTGATAAAGCCTGATGAGTTTTTTAATCAGGCTTAGGGTTGCAGTCTTTAGGTGATGCAATATTGTCTTCATTTCGATTTTCTTCCTGCCGTTGCTGCTCAATTCTTGAGACAATCTTCCGCTCCTCAATCCCTAGGCGCTTTAAAATAATGCCAGAGATTTGAAGGCTTGCTTCAACGGTTTCCAATATAACATCATGAGCGCCAAGGGTAATCAGCTTTTGAGCATGATTTAAGTCTTTTGCACGGGCTAACACATGCAAATCAGGCCAGTGTTTTTGCGCATGCTCAACAAGACGTTCAGCAGCATGACCATCATCCATAGTAACAACGAGAGTGTTAGCCATGCTTATATGGGCATGGTTTAAAATTTCACCCCGTATCACATCACCGAAGTAGACTGGCATGTTATTTTGCCGTGCTGCACGGACTTTAGTAGGATCTTTCTCAATACAAATAAATGGAATATTTTCAGCTTCTAAAGAGCGTGTCAGTATTCGAGCTACTCGTCCAAAGCCTGCAATAACCACATGATCTTCGTAGTGATGACCTTGTGGCACATTGGCAATGTGCGCTAGTGTTTCAGAACAGTGTGACTCAGATTCTAGTTTTTCTTTCCAAATTTTTTGGCCAATATGAGCTAGAAATGGGGTGAGTATCATGGAAATACTTGTTACAAGTAACATGAACTGACCTGTATCGTTTGGCAGTAGCTTATAGGACAGAGCGAGACCAACAACGACAAAGGCAAATTCACCTCCTTGGCTTAACATAAATCCTGTTGGTATCGATGTCGATCTTGGTAGCTTAAAAGCCATACAGAGAAGAGTGATAATTGCCCCTTTAATGACGAATAGACCTATAACAGATGCCAAAATCCAAAAGAGTTGATCCATGAGTATTTCTAGATTAATTCCCATGCCAACAGTCATAAAGAAAAGCCCCAGCAATAAGCCTTTGAAAGGGGCAATATCCATTTCTATTACATGTCTAAACTCTGACTCAGCTAATAACATCCCAGCGAGAAATGCACCAAGTGCCATTGATAGGCCTGCCATGCCGGTAATATTGGCACAAACAACAATAATGACTAAAGTGGCAGCTAAAAAGAGTTCAGATGATTTAGCGTGAGCAACCATATGTAATATTGGGCTTAGAATTTTACTACCTACAAAATACATACCAATAACAATACTTGTTGCAAAAGCCAGTGTGCTCAGAAGACCTGTAATGACTTGCTGAGAGCTTTCGAGTTGGCCACTAATTGACTGCTCTCCATAAAGCGTAACGAGAAAGAGCATAGGCACTACGGCAAGGTCTTGCATAAGGAGCACACTAATATTTGTTTGGCCGTAGGCTGTGCGAAGGTTTCCATTTTGGTGAAAGAGTTGCAAAACAATGGCGGTTGAAGAAAGCGCTAAGCAACCTCCAAGGAGTACTGATGATGCTGCTGAGTTGCCCCAAAGATAGGCTATAGAGCCAATGACAATGGCGGATAGAGAGACCTGGCTAAATCCGAGTCCAAAAACCTGTCGGCGCATTGTCCATAAACGGTTGAATGAAAGCTCCAATCCAACGGTGAACATTAAGAAAATGACACCCCATTCACCAAGAAGGGTGGAATCGCGAATATCAGTGATGGAGATATAACTTAACCATGGCGTTTCATTCGCTAAAGCGCCTAAACCAAATGGTCCTATTACCATGCCAATAAGCAAATAGCCAAGCACTGGATTAATTTTTATATGTTTGAAAAAAGGGACAATAAGCCCGGCACAGATTAAGAAGAGTGAAAGCTCGTGTGCCATTGGTAATGAGTGGTGTTCCATAATAGCCTTTTATATGTTTAAAACATAATTTATTATAGCCTTTTGGTATGTATAGGCGTTCATTAAATACAATTTATGCCGGCAATAACTTAAGGGATGCTGCCTACATATTTTAAAGTAAAAATTAAATTATTATCAGGTATTTATAGGGGATGAGCTATTTTAATCAAAATAGATAACTATGAGGGGATATCTTAACCAGTTGCATTTAGTTCCAATTATGTCGAAGATGAATCGTTTACTTAAAGAAGTCCTCTGGCTTGTTTCAAGAGCGAAAAGAGTGAATTTTGTTCTCATCTCATTGTCATAATGGCTCTTACACTCATTTCTTATTCATTCAAATCCAATTATGATGTGAATGAAAGAAATAAGTATTATTTTCATTCTGAGAATGAAGTTTAGGAGCTGTATATGAATTTTCGCTGTACTCTAAAGCCTCTGGTCGCATGTTGTTCAATTTTAGTGGCAACATCTCTGTATGCTGCACAACAAGAGCCTATCTCCCCAGCAGCTACTGCTTCGGCACAAACGCAAACGACTGCTCAAAAAGACCAAATGAATGAGCATGATCAGCAGATTTTACGTGACTTAAACCTAAACCAATATTTGGTAGATAAACTATCTGAAAAGGGGGGGCATGTAACTTCAGGTCATAATGAGAATTACAGGTACAATTTCAAAAAGCCCTCAGAGCTAAAAAGTGATGAATCATTAAAAGCAACTAATTTAGTTTTAGATACTGAAGTCCGTAATTTTAGTCTAACAACTGATGTTGAAAAAATTGATTCTCACTTCCAAAAACGTCATGAGCTGACCTATTCAATTATTTTTCGACTTTTAAATGATGAGCAGCAAATTTTATTTGAACAAGAAAAGAATTTTGAAGCAGTCTATGGGTCTTATGAAACAAAAGATGCCAACCCGTATGATTTATCGCCAATCATTCAAAAATGGATAGAAGATAAAGTAGAGATCACCTTAGATGAAGTTGCTCAAAAAATGGAAGCAGTGCTTGATCCAGTCGTTGTCACATCAATTAAAGGACAACAACTACAAGTATCGACTTCTCAAACTCAGTTTCAAGGTCGTGAGGCACACACTTTTGTTGTTTATAAACCAGTCAAGTTGATGCAGCACCCAAGTGAAAATAGGTTAATGCGAATTCCTGGTGAAGTTGTTGGTCATGCAATTTATAAAGGCTATGAAAATGGCCATGCTGTGTTTGAATTAAAAGAAGGCTCAAAACTCGATAAACTGGAAGAGCCTCTCTATATTGTTAACTCATAATACTTTAAACGCCCAGGCTTTATGAAACTGGGCTTTTTTTTAATCAATATATCTTTTTGCTAAGTCGGAAAAGGTATCAATTCGGCGATCTCTGAAATAGGGCCACATTTGTCTCAGCGTTTCACTTCTACTCATATCAACTTCAGCAAGTAAAGAGCCTTCCTCATTGTGTGATGCCATGGCAAGTATGTCACCTTGCTGACCTGTAATAAAGCTTTGTCCCCAAAATTGAATACCGAGTTCTGGTTTATCTGAATGAGCACCAGGACTTAATTCAAAACCAGTTCTGTTAGCCACAAGTACAGGAATATGATTAGCAACTGCATGAGATCGTTGGATCAAAGTCCAAGCATCTTGTTGACGGCGCTGTTCATCTGATGTATCAGCGGGGTGCCACCCTATAGCTGTTGGAAAGAGTAAAAAGTCAGCACCTTGAAGTGCTGCTAAACGTGATGCTTCAGGGTACCATTGGTCCCAACAAATTAATACGCCCAGCTTACCTACACTTGTTTGAATAGGTTTGTAAGGATTCTCACCATTTTTTAGAGCATCACCTGGGGTAAAATAATATTTTTCATTAAAGCCTGGGTCATCAGGAATATGCATTTTACGATAATATCCAACCATGCCTTTGTTACCATCAAAAACTACAGCTGTATTGTGGTAAACGCCGGCTGCGCGTTTTTCAAAAATAGAGCCAACTAGAACAATATTTAATTCTTTAGCGAGCCTTTCCAATGCTAAGCAAGTGCTACCATCTAATGATTCTGCCATTTGAAAATAATGAGGGCTTTGGACTTGGCAAAAATAAAGAGTTGAGTGAAGTTCTTGTAATAAAACAAGTTGAGCACCTGATTGAGCGGCATCTCTAATTCTTTTTTCAGTTAAAGCAAGGTTTGTCGCTTTATCATTAGAACTAACAGCTTCTTGAATAACGGCAACTATCATTTTCATAAAGAATTCCATATTTGAGGTAATTGCATTGTTGAGCAGTGAAGGCTTCCATTGTTTTTAATTAAAGTGAGGCAAGGAACAGGTATTATTTTGAGATCTGGAAAATGTTTCTGTAAAGTTTCTTGCGCAATTGTATCGGCATCACAATTATAGGTAGGCAATAAAAGATGTGAGTTAACGATAAGAAAATTAGCATAAGTTGCTGGTAAACGTCTGCCTGTTTCATCAAAGCAAGGCTTTGGGAATGGTAGCTCAATAAGCTGTAGATTGAATTCCTGTGCAGCTGATATAAGTTCAATTTTCATTGCTTGTAGACTAAAGAAGTGGCTATCAGTTTCTTCATTGCATCCTTGAAAAACAATTGTATCTTGATTGATAAATCTAGCCAATGTATCAACATGTGAATCAGTATCATCACCATCAAGATGGCCATGATTCAGCCAGATAATATGATTGATCCCAAGTTCAGAATGCAATATGTCTTCTATTTCTTTTTGAGATAAGTGAGCATTTCGATTGGAATTTAAAAGACAATTTTTAGTCGTTATTAATATGTCACCATTTGAATCAATGCTTCCGCCTTCTAAAATGCATGGGGTTTTGTTTAATGATATGGGCTGGCTTTGAATGTCATGTATTTTAGATAGGTAATGTAAATGAAACTCTCCTGAGTTCCATAGGCTTGAGTTGACATTATTATCTAAATCAAATTTATATTTTTGTCCCCAGCCATTAAAAATAAAATTTTTTAGACAGAGCTGCATTTTTCCATACGAATCAATTTTTGAGGTTGTTAAAGGGCCATAATCTCTTATCCAGGTATCATCATAATCACAAATAGAATATTCAATAGGAAACTTAAGCGCTCTGTTATTTTTCATTAGTGATGAGTTAACGTAGGATTCCACTTCATGAATTGAATATTCAGATGGGATTAGTACCCAAGGCGTTGAAGCCAAAGAGATTGCAGCAATGATGTCAGCAAACGTTATACGTGCTTCTTCAAGTTTGTTTTTCCATAAAGTATTAGCATGCGGCCATGCAATCATAATCGCAATTTGTGCTGTGTATTCTGGAACTAATGACCAATATGGTTTAGGTTGGAGGGCAACGGAAGAGTAAGGGGCTGAAATTGATTGATTTAATTGCTGCATACAACAACCATCATATATATTAACCTCGTATGGACTCAATTTAAAAAGCGATTAACCACTCTTGAATAAAGCGTTTAGGATTTGAAAGTATGAATGTAAATACTTGAAGATATTTACACTTTGAAGAGACTTTTAAATCCTAAATGCTTTTAACTAAAATCAAGTTCATAGTAAGGCAGCTACATATGAAGGTGTGTTGATTAAAGAATAAACTACAGTTTTTATGATTACTAGTGATACATACTAAAATCATAAAATATTTTTTAGCTAAAATATGATTGATGTTGCCCTCGTTACCCCTAAATAAGACTTTTATAGTGTCAACCAATTCACACTGATACTCATAGCATATTTTTTCCCATGTGAAGAGGGAGAGCTGAAATAGAGGTTCTCATCTGCTAAGCTCCCAGCGAGCTTAAAGGTAAACTGATTAAAGCCTTTCTCATACCAAACTGTAAGCTCATGGTATGCTTCTGAGTTAATTGTATGCTTACGGGTGAGCCAACCGCCAAAGTTATGTGCAGGTGTTTGCACAAAGCGTGATTGAGTTGACTTATCAACCCAGGCACCTATCAAAAATGCTTCAGTATCGCCACCGAGTGGTGATCCCATGACTTGGTTATAATATGTGTATCCTGTCTGATAAATTGAGTGGTCATAAGTGACATCTGCAATTTCATCTGTTTCTAAACCAAAGCCGCCTGACATGGTGTTTGTGTACTCAAGAACATAATGTAAACTGGATGTGCTGTGTTTCGAAGAAAGAAAGCCTGTATAACCTAAGGTGCCAAATTTTTTACTGGGAAAAGCGTGTGCTTCGTCTTCTCCGGCGAGCTCTAAATAGAATTCATGTCCTGCATTATAGTCTTGGTGTGATTGTGCAAAGCGATAGCTTAAATCAATACTGCCAAGCTGGTTGCCTGGTTGATCAGCTTCATTATCATGTCCACGAATAACATTAAATAAAACACGGGGGCTCACATCTCGGCCTTCACCACCAAACATAGCAACACGATTAAAACCAATTTCAAAGCCTTCGAATGGCATTGCTGAAGCACGCATGCCCCAAAGGTATGCATCTGGAATGTGACGCTCAGACTCAAGCTGACCTAAAAATGTATTAATACGCCATGAGCCGATCCAAGAAAGTAGTGGTGTTTTAAATGCAGTTGATTCAATTCGATCAATATTAAGCGTAGGCAATGGCCTCGCGTTATTTGAAACAATAAGGGGGGATTGCCAGGTCGGGCCCCACCAACGATCTACTGCACCAGCCCAAAAATCCCAGTTCCCTAAATAAAATCCAGCAGATGAGCCATCAAGATTGATATTTTCATCTTCGGGATTACTGAAGCTTGTTGTATCGGAAAAGACGTTTGCTTTTATATTGGCATGAACTCGATTGGTTCCAAATTCATAACCCATGCTCATTTTGGCTTTGCTATCTCCATCGTGAATCAGAGGTGTCTCTGTTGAAAGAGCAGAATTAGCGTTTAAAGAGGCAGAAAATTCTGAGTGTTTTTTAGGTGTGGGAAGAGGCCATACATGTACAGGTTCCTGAACTCGACCATCTAACTGTGAGCGTAATGCTTGGCTCTTAGAAATAACACTTGGTTTCTGGTTATTATGTGGCACTAATTGCTCTATGGCATGAGCTGTATTAGCTACTCCAAAGCTACCTATTGAAACACTTAAAATCATTGAAAGTTGAGTAAAGCGGGGAAATGTAATCTTTTGCATACGTCTGCGTCCTTGCATCAGCTGTTATTATTCAGATTATTGCTATTAAGTGCCTGAATTTTAGGCAGTATATCACAAGCTGGTTCAAACCTAATTTCTTTTAAGTCTTTTCTTGAATTTTTACATTTAAATACGGTTGAGTCACTCAACACTAACCTATGGGGTGGGTGAAATTTTATACAATTGGCTCATACCAAGGCGAAAATAAAAAAGAAAAAGCCAACTTGGATTATAAGAATAAAAAGACTTAAAAATAATAACTAAAACAAAATAAAAATAAGAATATTACAACAATAAAAATAAAGTGAGTAAGTTTGAGAGCCTTTGATATCGAATGCAAACTATAGAAAGGGTTTCTTAAAAAAATTAATAAAAATAAAAAGAAAATTATAATAAAAACGTGATAAGCGTAAAATAACAATAATAATAAAAGCAGCTTCATGAAAGCACTTAAGCGAGAGCCTAAGTGCTTTTTTCTTTTATGGTATTAGATAAGGCTTAATGACTTCATGGCCATTGATCTTAGCATCAAGAACCGACATTAATGTAAATGTGCCGATAAGTTTACGGCTAAAGTACATAAAGTCCTTCGGCGGAATAGCAAAGTGTTTTGAAAATACATTGCTTTTTGCATGCATTAGAGCACGGGTAGCCAGCTTACTTTCAGACCAAGCATAACGACCTTGTTCATCAGTAAGACTAGGAATACTTGGTGGATAGATTTTGGGATTCGCAAAGGGTTCAATTGCGAGGTAGCAAAGCTCCAAAAATTTATCGACAACACTGTCAGGCGTTGTTGCATTATAAAATCCTATGGACTGTAACGATTGCTTAATTTTATCAGCATCATGCTCCACACTACCAATAACAAGAGATTGACCTGCAGCCAGCACTTCAGGTTCAAAGGCTCGAACTGCTCCAAAATCTAAGAGAATAACTTGATCTTGAGATGGGGTTTTTGTATTTGTTTCAGCTGGATCAATAAGGTAATTACCAAAGTTTGGGTCGGTTTGCATTTCACCCCAATCAAATATTTCCTGCCAACAAATATCGAGGCATGTTTCAGCAATGGCATTGCGACGTTCTTGAGGTAAGTTTTTTACTTTTTGGCTTCCTATTGGTACACCAGGCTCATAGCTAAGGCATAAAACTGAGCCAGTAGAATAGTCATCAATAACTTCAGGTACACGCACACGGCTATCATCTTTTAAACGTTCAGAAAATGCCTTTGTTGTTTCAGCTTCAAGACGATAGTCGACTTCCCTACGTAATAAGTGACGTATTTCATCAAACCATTTTTCAAATTCTTTTGTATTAGGGATAATTCGAAATAATTTAAAGAGGGTGTGCACAGAATCTAAATCTGTCTCAATGGCTTCACTTATATTTGGGTATTGAATTTTGAGGCAGAGTTGTTTGCCATCTGATTTTCGAGTTGCTCGGTGAACTTGGCCTAAACTTGCCGCACCAATTGGTTTAGGGTCTATTTCTAATTCTTTAATTTTATCAAGTGGCAGATTATCATGAAGTGTTATTTTCATAATATCCCAAGCCACAGGTGCGGTTGTATCTTCTAATTTGTGTAGGGCAGTGGTGACTTCTTTAGGTAAGTAATGCTCACCCCAGAGCGCCATCATTTGGCCGATCTTGACAACGCTACCTTTAAGCTCGCCAAGTTGTTCAACAAGCTTGTCAGCTTCTTCTGTCATAATTTGGCTTTGACGAGATGTTTTATCGTCAGATTTGGTCATCCAGTTGTGAGCACTACGAGTTGCAAAGCGAGCGCCTGCGAATAAACCAGCTTTCATCATACTCATACGACGTTCAAGCTTGCCAGTTTTAATTCGACCAAGTGGTTGCTTTTCATTTTTTGACTCTTCTGGAGCCAACTCATCTTCGTTGTGAATCGTTTTATCTTTGACCATTTTGATTATAAATACCTTTGAGCTTGATTGATCTTAGCCTAAATGAAGTATTAAGAATAAGTCGAGTATAACCGATGTTGTGTGACTGTATTGAAATTCATTTTAGATAGGCTATAAAAGAGTGTGATTTTTGATGGACGTACTTTCGAGTGTGCTGATGAGCCTAGTAGGGGCATCCTCGTAACTGATTTACAAATTAAACTTACTTAATCTGAATTATGTTGGTATAATTTTGGGCTTTATGTTTAAAACATCTTGGGCTCTTAAGCAGTTTTGAGTTCTCAGTTTTGCTGGGCGACTTTAAAGTGCTGAGATGTCTGTATCTGTAAGACAAGATTTGGAGATTCTATGTCTGTATCATCGACACACACATCCTCATCAACGTGGGAGCGCTGGCGCAAAGAGTGGTTCGGCCAGCCGCGCCAAGACATTTTATCAGGCATGGTCGTTGCGCTTGCACTTATTCCTGAAGCTATCGCGTTTTCTATTATTGCTGGTGTAGATCCTAAAGTTGGTATCTATGCAAGTTTCTGTATTGCTGTTGTTATTGCCTTTATTGGTGGCCGCCCAGCAATGATTTCTGCTGCAACAGGTGCTATGGCTCTTGTAATGGTAACGCTTGTTCGAGATCATGGTTTAGAGTATCTCTTGGCGTGTTCTATTTTAACCGGTGTGCTGCAATTTTTAATGGGGGTGTTTAAGCTTGGCAACCTCATAAGTTTTGTCTCCAAATCTGTTGTTACAGGCTTTGTAAACGCATTGGCGATTCTTTATTTCATAACGCAAATGAATGAGCTGCAAGGTGCTTCTTGGGAAGTTTATACGATGACAGCTGCAGGTCTTGGTATTATCTACCTTTTCCCCTATGTGCCTGTCATTGGTAAAATGATTCCATCTCCTCTTATTTGCGTTATTGTCCTGACAATTTTCTCTGTCACGATGGGGCTCGACATTGGAACTGTTGGTGATAAAGGCGATCTTCCTGACTCACTTCCAATTTTCTTATTGCCTGATGTGCCGGTTAATTTTGAAACTTTCAAAATTATCTTCCCGTATGCATTTGCACTTGCATTTGTAGGTCTTCTTGAATCTCTTATGACTGCCACGATCCTTGATGATCTTACTGATACTGAAAGCGATAAAAACAAAGAATGTCGTGGTCAAGGTATTGCTAATATTTGCGCGGCATCTCTTGGTGGTATGGCTGGTTGTGCCATGATTGGTCAGTCTGTTATTAACGTGAAAACAGGTGGTCGTGGTCGTCTGTCGACATTCACAGCTGGTGCACTTTTACTCTTAATGGTTGTATTTACCAATGAGTGGGTTGCACAAATCCCTATGGCAGCACTGATTGCAGTTATGTTGATGGTATCTTTTGGTACTATGGATTGGCAGTCTGTTAAAAACATCAAGAGCTACCCACTGTCCACCAATGTGGTCATGATTACAACAGTTGCAATTGTTGTATACACACATAACTTAGCTATCGGTGTATTCGTGGGTGTTTTATTAGCATCTCTATTCTTTGCTAATAAAGTCAGTCACTTTATGTATGTTGAGTCTGAGAAAACAGGTGATGATGAGCGTACGTATCGTGTGCATGGCCAAGTGTTCTTTAATTCTGCTGATAAATTCAGATCAAAGTTCGACTTTAAAGAGTCTATTGATAAGGTTGTGATTGATCTAACTCATGCTCACTTCTGGGATGTTTCAGCTGTTTCTGCACTTGATGCTGTTAAACTGAAGTTCAGAAGAGAGGGGGCTGATGTTGAGGTCATTGGTTTGAATAAAGCCAGTGCAACTGTCATTGACCGTTTCGGCATGGATGACAATAAAGAAGATATCGATAAAGTTCTAAACGATCATTAAAAGTTAAAAGGTGCCATTCAAAGAGGATGGTGCCTTTTGAAGACAAGGAGAGATGATTCATGAGTAATGATACAGCAATCAATCAGCCTTATATTCTTGCTTGTATAGATGGTGCAAGCCTTACTCAAGCTGTATGTGACTATGCAGCTTGGTTAGCAGAAACTTATAAAAAGCCTATCAAATTTTTGCATGTTATTGAGCATGGTCAATATTTTGGTCCAGCAGACTATTCAGGCACAATTGGTCTTGGAACGAGCGATGAGCTGCTTAAAGAGCTTTCTGATATTGAAGAAAGTCGCTCTAAGCTTGTACGTAAGCAAGGTCAAATTATGCTTAAAGCAGCTGCTGAACAAGCGAAAGAGAAAGGCGTTGATGCCGATACATTCCAGTGTCATGGCACACTTTCTGAGAAGTTAAGTGAGCTTGAGCCTGAGATCTTTATGGCTGTTATTGGTATTCGTGGCGTGAAACATGAGCACAGCCAAAAAGCACTTGGAGCACAAATAGAAGGTTTAGTTCGATCTATTCGACGTCCTATGTTAGTTGTGAATCAAGAGTTTGAAACGCCTAAAACATTTATGCTTGCTTATGATGGTAGTGCTGCTGCTGATCGTGGTCTTGAGTTTATTTGCAAAAATGAAGCTTTAAAACATTACCCTTGGGTTGTGGCTCGAGTGACGACTGAAGCCGATGAAAATAAAGCACTTCAAAAAGCTGAAACTCGTATGGCTGAAAGTGGTATTTCAAAAGTAACGCTTGAGTCCCGTCAAGAAAAGCCTGAAATAGGGCTTGTTGATTGTCAGCAAGATAATAATGTTGATGTAACAGTAATGGGTGCGTTTAGTCATCATCCATTACGTGGTTTTATTTTTGGTAGCTTTACAGAAAAAATGTTAAAACAGGCTATCAAGCCTCTTCTTTTAATTCATGCCTAATGAATTAAAGTCGTTATAAAAGAGCTCTTTTTGAGCTCTTTTTTTTTTGCTGTTATTTTTTTTGTTGAAAATGTAACAAAACTGAACCTTTTCTGACGTTCACTCTTTGTCTATCTATATCTTTGCTAGGCTGGTTTCGAGCTTTTCGATATGAGCTATCAAAAACAATGTTGGTGGTGGCTAATTGGGCGTATTTTATTGAAATTTAATATCTAAATAATGTTATTTTTAATTAAATTTTTTTAAACCTGGTTAATAACTACGCTATTTGAGTTTTTGAGTGGCAAAGTTTAAAAAAGCGATTAGCATACAAATCAAGTCAATCTAAAAAAGATGACATTACGATAAAACTTTTTCTTTGATCAAGGAGAACTCTATGAAAAAGCTTGTTATCCCATGTATTATTGCTCTTTGTTCAACAGCATGTACAACTACAAACATGCTCACTGAGCAAGAAATTACATCCCGCTATGAGAGCGTTGCAGAATTCCAACAAGCTTTTAATATGGCTGAAACGTCGAATCTAAAAATTCTTTCACCAACTCATTACGAGCAAGCTAAAGCTAAATTAGAACAGGCTATGGCTTCTGCAAAACGAGGAAAAGAATCATCTGAAAAAATAGCTCAAGAAGGTATGGAAATCCTAGCGCAAGCTAAAAAGACAGGTGATAAATCTGCTGATATGTTAGATACAGTGCTTGAAGCAAGACTGAAAGCAGAAAAAGCCGGCGCTCCTACACTTTTAAAAGACGAGTTTAAAGGTGCAGACGAAGATTTAGCTGATCTTGCAAAAGCAGTGGAAGATAACAGACTTGAGAAAGTACGTGAAGATCGAGTTGTGTTGGCTAAAACCTATCGTCAGCTTGAACTAAAAGCAATGAAGCAAGACATCATTGAGTCTGCACAAACAGCGATTAAAGATGCAACTGATATGGGTGCTAAAAAATACGCACCTAAGACATTCAGCCAAGCTGAAGAAGAAATGCGCCTAGCTCTTAATATCCTTGAAGTAAACCGTGGCGCAAGCCAAGAAGCGGAAAACTATGCAGAGCGCGCTCGCTGGTGGGCTGAAAGATCAATGGCTGTAACTGAAACAGTTAAATCCTTTAAGCAAGGTGATTACACTGACGAAGATATTGTTTTATGGTACCAAGAGCAAATTTCATCAGCTGTTGCACCAGTGAACAAGTCATTGCCGCTTAACTATGATCATAAGCGCTTAATGACAAGCATTCGAACTGATCTAGAAGGTGTTGTTTCTGACAACTCTCAGCTTGCATCTCAAAACAAAATGCTATCTGCTGAAAGCCAAACACTTGCTAATGCCGGTCGCCAACAAGCAATCGAAATGCAAAATAAACTGAATATGACTCGTCAGCAAGCGCAAGAAGCTGATAAGAAATTTGAGTTTGTCCAAGGTCTGTTTGATGAAAAAGAAGCTGTAGTATTTAGACAGCAAAATGCTGTTCTTCTAAGAACACAAGGCTTTGATTTCCCAAGTGGTAAATCTGAAATTACATCTGGTAATTTTGCATTGTTGCAAAAAATTATCAAAGCAATTGATGAGTACCCAACTGCGAAAGTAGCAGTATCTGGTCATACAGACTCAGTTGGTGATGCGCAGTTTAACCAAAAACTATCTGAAGATCGCGCTCAAAAGGTAGCAGAATTCTTAATTAAAGTAGGCAATATCGATGAAGATCGTATTTCCTACAAAGGTTATGGTGAAGCTAGACCAATTGCATCGAATGACACACAAGACGGACGCTCTGAAAATAGACGTGTTGAAATAACAATTGTGAATTAATTTTCGATTGTTATAACTAAGAAAGCCGACTTCATGTCGGCTTTCTTAGTTTTGATGTGGCCATTTTATTAGTGTCTAGTAATCTTCAAAAAAGCTTTTTTTGTGGGTGTAATTATGATTAGCAGGCCTGAAATCACCATTATCTGCGTTTATATAGACATTAAGGTGGAAATCATTATACACAGCAATATGATCTAACTGCTTCTCGTGGTGCTCAAAAGTACCTAACCAAGAAACATCAAGATTCTTTTCATCGTCAAAAAGCGCATACATAAGGGCGTATGCTACGTTGGCTTGAAGATGCTGTAAGATAGCGGAAGTGAAAGCCGTTAAGCCGTTTTTATTTTTTTTAAGGTCATGGTGTGCACTTCTGACTGTATTGTCACTGTATCCAAAGTTTGATTCATTGGGATAGGCACTAAAAATTGCAAGAGATGTATGGTACATCATGCTTTCTATGTCTTTTGTCATAAAACCGTGTTCATTAAGACTTGCATTGCCTTTATAAAAAGGGTTGTCGAGGTCTGCAAAAGCTTGAGTTAATGGGTTTGGCGATCTTTTTCGATACTTTTTAACATCTTTGTCATTAGAGTTATTGATTAAATCAGTAATTGTTTTTTTAAGATCATTGGTTGTCCCTAATAGTTGATGTTGGCGTATAGTGGAAAACCATGCGGCACGGGCCCAACAAAGTCTATCAGAGCCACCAATAAGTATGTTTTTATAGTTAAATTCCTCAAAGAATTTGCTCGGATTTAGCCTACTGACACAAGTAGGCTTTCTCATTTCTGAAATCTTAATGTATTCAATACGCCCTCCATTTGCCTCAGTGCAGGGCGTTGAGGTTGTTTTGGATAAATAGGTCCCGTCTTCCATGAAAGACGCTCTAGCTGGGCTTTTAAGATTTATAAGTGGGTTTAGAGGCTGAGTAGGTGTCTGTACTGGAAAGGCCATGATAATTGTGTTCTCAATAAGTTATATTGGTTTAATTTCTAATTTGTTTTAACACAATCTATGGTCAACCTGTTACAGCTTTGTTACAGGCTTACAAGGCTTGCGGGTAGCAAGCCTTAAACTGATTATCCATTGATCATTTCTTCAAGCTCAAGCCAACGCTCCATAGCTTGGTCTAGCTTTTCTTTTAATGCTGCCTGTTCATCTAGGTAAGGCTGCACGACATCAAAGTCTTGGGTGTAGAAAGACTCATCACTCATAACCTTTTCAAGGTCTTCAAGCTTTTCTTCAAGGCTACTGATTTCCTCAGGTAGAAGATCATATTCTCTTTGAATCTTATAAGAGACCTTCTTTGGCTTTGCTTCTTCTGCTGTAGCCTGAGGTTGAGCTGCTTTAGACTGCTCAATTTTCTCTTGCTTTGAAACAACAGGCGTGTCTTTAATTGCTAAAGCTTTATTTTGTGCAACCCATTGCGAGTAGCCACCTTTGTAATGGTGAATTTTTCCATCATCTTCAAATACTAAGATGGAATCCACCACTGAATCGAGGAATTGACGGTCATGACTAACAACAATAAGAGTACCAGTGTATTTCTTTACTGCATCTTCAAGAACTTCAAGTAATTCAAGATCAAGGTCATTTGTAGGTTCATCCAGCATCATAAGATTTGATGGGCGTGAACATATTTTTGCCAAAAGTACACGGTTTACCTCACCACCTGAAAGCGCTTTCATTGGTGTGCGAGACTGATCTGGTGAGAAGAGGAAGTTTTTTAAATACCCAATGACATGAACATCTTTACCGTGAAGCCTGATGTAGTCTTTACCATCGCCAACGTTGTATGCAACGTTTTTTTCCATCTCTAATGTTTCACGCATTTGGTCAAAGAAAGCAGGGTGTAGGTTTGTCCCCATTTTTACAATGCCATCGTTAGGATCAAGCTGGCCTAAAAGAATACGGAGCAAGGTTGTTTTACCAACACCATTATTACCAATAATACCGATACGCTCACCACGACGAATCTTCAAAGAGAAGTTATCGAGTAGCTTTTGACCATGGGCGCTTTCAAACTGATGTGAAACACGTTTTAATTCGATCACGGTTTTACCTGAAGGTTCGCTTTCTTCAATATGAAGCTTTACCTTGCCTTGTGGCTTAACTCGTGCAGCAGCAACTTCACGTAGCTCCATTAAATCTTTGACACGGCCTTGGTTACGCGTGCCACGGGCTTTTACCCCTTGGCGAATCCAAACTTCTTCTTTGGCGAGCTTTTTGTCGAACTCTTTATTCTCAACTTTTTCATTATGGAGTGCTTGTTCTTTGGCAATCACAAACTGGTCATAGTTGCCTTCCCAAGACCATATACGGCCTCGATCTAGTTCAATAATGCGCGTTGCGAGTTTGCGTAAGAACGAGCGATCATGGGTAATAAACACGATGGAAGCACCACAGCTCATGATATGGCCTTCAAGCCATTCAATTGTTGCAATATCCAAATGGTTCGTTGGTTCGTCAAGCAGTAATAGATGCGGGTTGCTTACAAGAGCTTTGCCCAAGAGAACACGACGTTGCCAACCACCTGAAAGATCACCAAGTTTTTCTTGGGCTGGTAGTGATAGCTGTGTCATAACACGTTGGATTTTGACATCAATGTCCCAGCCATCCTGAGCTTCAATGGCTTGCTGGACTTTCGTCATTTCAATTGGGTCTGGGTTGGGCTGTTCGCTGATTTCTTTGAATTTATCAAGCAGTGCTTGTAAATCAGCGAGGCCTTGACGAACAACATCAATAACCAGCATGTCTTTCTCTGTATCTGGCATTTGTTGTTGCAGCATAGAAATTCGAAGATGATTCTTATAGCGAATCTCACCTGAGTCATGGCTTTGCTGTTGTAATATCAGGCGAAATAATGTGGATTTACCTGCGCCGTTACGGCCAATTAAACACACACGTTCTTCAGGGCGAATGGCTAAATCAACATGATTGAGGATTTGCTGTGTGCCAAATTTTAAAGATACATCATCGAATTCTATTAAGTTCATACTAGTTTTGTCGTCCGGCTTTCATTGTATAGAGCTTGTGGTACAAGTTATTGCCAAGCATTTTTTTGACTAATGTTTTAGCAAGTGCAATGGCTTTTGCTTTTGTAAGTGCCATGCCTGAAGGCATGACCATTGATTTTAAATCTGTTTCTGTTGTCGTGCTTCTTATTGCAAAGCGTGGCAAAGTCTTTTGGCCAAGAAAACGGCGAGAGTGAATAACACCAACTTCTGATGTAAAAACATGACTGTAGCCTTGGCGCTTAGCAAGTTCGACATCTCGTTTTGTATATCGCCCTCCAGGAAAAGACATACTCCAAGGGGCTGCAATGTTTGTTTTCAAGAGATGATATGAGTGTCTTAATTCTTCATGGGCTTCTTCTTCATTCATATTTGCGAAAAATGAATGAGTATGACCATGTGCATGGATGTCCATACCTGCAGCAGCCATTTCCTTCAATTCATTCCAGCTGCAAAAATGAGGGTCATTATCTGTAAAAGCTGTCGTCACAAAGAATAGAGCTTTATAGCCATATTTCTGCAGAATTGGAAGTGCATGAGTGTAATGTGATTTGTGTCCATCATCAAATGTAAGCACAACCCCTGGTTGCCAATGAGCAATTGGATTGGTTTTAAAAACCGATGGGGCTAATATTGGGCAATCCCATTCTTCTAAAAGTTGTAAGTGCTTTTCAAATTCTGCCGTGGATATAGCGTATGGCTTTTCTTCATCAAGAAGTGCATTCCATTCTTCTTGGTTCTCATAAAGCGCATGATACATAAGGGCAACACAATGTTGTTGTTGACTCACGATGTTTTCTCCCAACGAACCGAGATGCGTTTCTGACGGTACTCAATATAGCCTTGTACCGCAGCCCAGTTTAGTTTAATAAAAACGGCCGCCAAGTTTGGAATTTTTGATTGCTGGAGTCGAGGGTATTTTGATGCAGCAAAACCTAAGCCATAAAAGGCAACTTGGGCCAAGTATGTCAGGCTATAAAAAACAAGGCCCGCACCCTCAACACTATAACCTGCTGCAAGTATAAGATTGGTGATAAAGGCGATGATCATGGCATAAGGCACTAACAGGCGGAAGACCTTGTGGGATAAAAATTGCCAAAGAATAGGGTTTTCACTCGTAAACAGCCACTTATTATGGTTAAAAGATTGGTAGTTACCAGTGAGTGTTCGAATTTTACGCTTTTTCTCCGTGGCTACATCACTTTGTGCCTGGTCATAGACAAATGCACCAGCTTCAAAAACAATGCGTTTGCCTTTACGAAGGATTTGAATAGGCACCTCAAAATCATCTAAGAGAGCGTCAGGGTAGAGTGGTACAAAGTCTTCACGGCGAATGGCGTAAAGTGCGCCAGTGACACCTGCAACTGAATGCACTTGTCCTTCCCAGTTTCGAATCGCTTTTTCATATTTCCAATAAAGGCCAACATTTTGCGCTGTCACATCATCAGGAGAGCCAAAGCAAAGTTCACCACTCACAGCACCAATTGCTGGGTCTCGTAATCTGTTGACGAGTTTTTTAACCGCATCAAGGCCAAGTGTCTGACGGGCATCCGTAAACACAATCACTTCGGATGTTTGCTGTTCTGCAGCTGTGTTGAGAGCAGTAGGTTTACCTTGACGAGGGTGATACTCAATAAAGCTTACGTCTGGAAACTGCTTGATAAGCTCATTAGTACCATCTTCAGAGCCATCGGACACAAATGTAATCGTCAGCTTATCCTTTGGGTAATCAATTTCGCGAAGGTTGTTGATTTTACGTTCAACATGATGAGCTTCGTTATGAACTGGAACAACAATGCTAACGGTTGGCCACTCTTCATCTGGTACCTCTGTATAAGCTGGTACTGAGGTATGCTTTTGTTTTTTGTTGGCTTTTTGACGAATTAATACTGGGTAGCCAAAATATGTATAAAGAATGAAGAGGACACTCGCCCAAAACAATAAAATGAACATGTATGCTGTATCTCACTGATAATCAAAACCTGTGTAAGTCTACGCTGAGGCCCATTGATTGACAAGTCGAGTAGATAGACCTGCAACACTCTTGAAAGAAATGAAAGGTAAATAATGGACCCATTATCCCAAGGTATACTCGGTGCTGTTGCATCGCAAAACGTGAATCGACAAAAACATCTGATGCCTTTAGCAACAGCTGCCGGCTGGTTATCAGGTATGGCTGCAGATTTGGATGTATTGATTCGTTCGGATACTGATCCACTTCTTTCATTAGAGTTCCATCGACAATTTACGCATTCACTGTTTTTTATTCCTTTTGGTGGGTTTATTTGCGCTCTTCTTTTTTACTGGATTTGGGGGCGAAGAAAAGGGGCTGGCTTTGGGGTAGTCTATCTTTGGTGCACCTTAGGCTATGCCACCCATGGGTTGCTTGATGCATGTACAACCTATGGCACACAACTGTTGTGGCCTTTATCAAATATGAGGGTTGCATGGAATACCGTCTCCATCATTGATCCTCTCTATACGCTGCCTGTGCTCATTTTTGTTGTGTTAGCCTGGCTTAAAAAAAGCCGTGGTTTTGCTGTTGCCGCATTAATATGGGTTTGCGTTTATACCTGCTTAGGCATTATTCAGCGAGAAAGAGCTGAGCAAGTAGGCAGCCAGTTAGCACAAAGCCGAGGGCATGAACCAGTGCGTTTAGGCGCAAAACCGAGTTTTGGTAATATTCTTTTATGGAAAGTCGTTTATGAATATGATGGCCGTTATTATGTTGATGCTGTGAGAGCTGGTGTAGTCCCATTGATTTTTGAAGGTTCATCAATAAAGAAGCTTAATGTTGAAAAGGCTTTTCCATGGCTTAACCCACAAAGTCAGCAAGCAAAAGATATTGAACGTTTTCGTTGGTTTTCGAATGACTATTTAGCTGTCACACCTGAGGATAAAAATAAAATCACCGATGTACGCTACTCTATGTTGCCTCATGAAATAAAAGGGCTGTGGGGGATAGAGCTTGATCCTAGTGCCAATAATGATACTCATATTACGAGATACACTGATCGAGGTGAAGGTCGTGAGCGTTTTACGGTTTTATTGGATATGCTTTGGTGATGCACCATTGATTAGCACATTATGCTGAGCTAAATACGGGAAATATTAAAATAGTATCTTGATTTGTAACTAAATTATATGTTTATAAGATGATGTCCTTATAGTGTTGCCTAACTTTTTATTTCAAGCTCAATGTATTTTTGAGTTATGCGCACATAAAGGACATCGTGAATGCAACAGATCAATAGCCTCGCAGCTGCACCAGGTTTTCAAAACGCTCACCAATCTCTTTTTATTTCAGACCTTGATGGAACCTTACTGAATGACATTAAAGATGTTGCAGGCGATGTAAACTCACTGAGACGAATGATTCAATCTGATGGGGTGAAGTTTTCCATTGCTACAGGTCGTTCTTTATCTGAAACAACCGCTATTCTAGAAAAAATACAACCGTCCTTACCTGTTGCACTTTGCAATGGTGCTTTAATTTATGACTTTAAAAACACGAAGCCAATTACAGTCAGGTCTATACCTGCGGATGTTGTGAATAATCTAGTGCAGCATTATCAGCAAAAGCAAAAAAGCACATTTATTGCATATTTAGATTCTGATCTTTCTGTTAAAAAAGTAGTTTATCCAAAGCCTACAGCCTCAGAAGATATTCGATTATTCCAGTTTTTAGAGTCCCATGGTCATAATCTTCAAGTGATCGATCAATTGAACCCTCAAGATTTTGAACATATTATCCAGCTCTCTGCGGCTTCACAAAATGTAAATGAGCAGGACCAGCTGAATCACCCTCAGCTCAATAGCCATGCCTATCTTGAAGTCTCCAATGGTGAAGAATACCCAACACTTGAATATGTACACTCAAAATCAGGCAAAGGCGAAGCAGCACGATTTATTCAACAGCAAAGCCATGCTCAGGATATCGTTTCATTTGGGGATAATGGCAATGATTTAGATATGTTTAAAGTGTCTCGATTAAGCTTTGCACCAATGAATGCAGCACCAATTGCTCAGCAATATGCAAGTGGCCAAATAGACAATAATAATACTGGTTCTGTTATCGATAAGGTTTTGCATCTCGCAAATAATGAAGTTTATCTTTAAGAAGGGATTCATTATTATGGGCTCAAATATGTCGATTATGTCCTATGCGTCGAGTGATACTCAAAAGGTTTTGCCTAAAACCAGTCGCTCTGGGGTTCTGTATGCTTCAGACTTTAAGCACTTAGATAAAATACAAAAGAGTCAAACTCAACAAGATGTATTACCAAGAATTAATAATGCTCGGCTATTACTTTTATGTCCGCAAGGTGGTGTTACTTTTAATGACTCTAAGCAATGTTTAGGGACTGGTGGCCCAGATTTTGGTGGACAGCTTGTGTATTTAAAATCACTTGCACCAAGTTTACGGGACACTGGCTTTGCGGCTGTTGATATTGTGACACGCTCTTTTGAAGGTCATATGGCAAGCGGGCAAGCGTTTCCGCAAGAATTTAAACAGAAAATAGAAGTATCTGAGAGTGATCCCAATCTTAGAGTTGTACGCCTGCCTTGTGGTGGCAATCAATTTTTACCAAAAGAATCTCTTTGGCCTCACTTAAGAGAGTGGACTAATAATATTGATCAGTTCTATCGACGAGAAATGCAAGAGCATTATTTGAGTGGTGAACAAGGCAATCACTATAAAGAATATACGCCAATAGTGACAGCTCATTACGCTGATGCAGGTTTGGCGGCGTATCTCTTACAGCGCAACGAAGGCTATCCTTTTGCAACAATGACGGCTCATAGTTTAGGGGCACAGAAAAAAGCAACATTTGAATCGAATGGGCAAGATACAAGCCAGTATAAATTTAAAATTCGTCTTCCTGCTGAAAAGAGATCAGCCCGGAGTGCTGGCGCTTTAATTTGTAACTCAAAAGCAGAAAAGGAGCTTCAGTGGCATGCTAGTGAATATAAAGATGCAGTTGATGACGCCAAACTGCATGTTGTACCGCCTGGTATCTCAAATGCGTTCGGACAAAAAAGGAATGAATTTAATCTTCGAAAATGTGACACCACTGAGCGCAAGCAGGCATCAGCTGCATTGCAGCAAGGGCTCGCATTATTAAAATCAGAACGACAAGGCTTGCCAACAATTTTAATGTGTGGTCGTTTTGATCGTAAAAAGGGCTATAAAGAAGCTTTGCAAGCCTTTGCCCAATCCCCTGAATTAAAAGCAAAAGCCAATATTGTGTTTTTATTTGCAAATGCACCAGCTATTTTAAAAGAGCCTGATGTTTATTTAAAGGGTGGTGCCGCAGCTTATGCTCATGAAGTTAAGCAATTAATAGAGCAAGAGCAGTTGCAAGATTATCTTGTAATACCTGACTTACCTCAGATTAATCAAACCCATTTATCAGAAATTTATCGAGCGCTTTCAAAAGATTGTCAATCTATTTACTGTCATGCTGCATACACTGAGCCTTTTGGATTAGCAATACTTGAAGCCTTAAGTGAAGGGATGCTTGTTGCAGCTACCGATAATGGCGGTGCTGTATCAATTCTTGAAGATGGTCGCTATGGTGAGCTTATGGATGTAAGCAATGCAAAGTCGATTGAATCTTCACTATTAAAAATATTGAATATGCCTCAAGAAGATAAACAAAAGCGTCAAGCTGCAGGGGAAATAAAGTCATCTGATTACCGTTGGGCAAAAACAGGTCATGACTATGCGCAGCTTATTGATAAGCAGCTCTCTTCTTTATAAAAACTAAGGAAAAACAGTGAAAATAATATCAGCATTACAGTCGAATGAAACTCTATCTCGGCTTAAAAATACACTTTCAGATTGTCTGCATTTAACTTCATCAGCTTTAAAGCCGACAACTTCACCGCAGCCATACATGTGGGATAACTGGGTTCTTATGTCCACCCCAAAAGGTGTTTTTCGTTGTACATTAGAAGCGCCATCCTCTTTGGAGCCTAATGATAGGCATACTCATTCCCGTATTGGTGTGTATTTTGATGATATGAAAGGCAATTTACAAAAAGTGGATTTATTGCCAGACGCACCTCCAAACTGGAGCGGTTCAGCAACAGTAACATCTGATTCAAAAGACCTGCATTTAGACGAAAAGCCAAAGAAACTCTACAAGGATTTAAGCTACAAGCTCTACTATACAGCTTTACCTGATGAAGCAACCATGGCTAAAACTGGGCTTTATCGTCCGCAGCGTATAGCGATAGCTGAGAAAAACGCAGGTGAGAAGCATGTGCAGCCAGCAAAAGATGCAATCCATTTTTATAACACCTATAACAATGGTAAGTCGGATGTGCCTAATAGCGAGTTTTACCATTTAGGGGAAAGTCAGCATATTATTTCAGCCTGTCGTGATCCATTTGTGTTTCAAAAAGATGGTCAATTCCATATGCTATTTGCTGCTCGTTATAGTGATCAATTTTCTAAGTCTTTACCTCAAGATTTACAAAATACACTGCAAGACTTTAAAGCAAAGGTGAGTGGAACCTTAGAAAATCAGCATGAAGTGAATTCAGTGATAGGCTATGCGACATCGAGTAATGGCCAAAATTGGCACGTTGAAAAACCTGTGCCTTTGCCTGTAACTGCAGTGCAATTAGAATTACCGTCTTTGGTGCAAACACCAAAAGCTGATTATTTACTGGCTATCGTCTCCGATGGCAATGTTGCGATTGATAATCATGACACTGGTGAAGCGATATTTGGCCCACGCACACAGCGCTTGGTGTGTTATGAGTATGATAATACAGCAGGGCATACAAGCTATTCTGAACCTGGTGCTTGGAAGGAAGTGCATTTAACCAAGGATAAATCGCCATACGCATTAGATTTTCTCTATGGGATGGCCTTTAAGTATGATGCAGATAAAAATAAAGTCGCAGCATGTGCTTTTGAAGATAAAGCACTCAAAATGACAAAAGTGCTTTATCTAGATTTGGAGCAGTTTCCCTATAATCTGCCAGACAATAAAGATAAAGCCTGGCTTGAAACGAAGTGATACTAAAGCGCTGTCGATTGCATGGTGCTGACTTCAAGATCAAATAAAGCCTCGCTCTTTGCACAAGATTGAAGAGAAGAGGCTTTTTGAGCAATAAACTTTAGCGTCTTTTCTGATGAATCATGCTCAAGAATATCAATAAAGTCTGGGTACTCTTGTTGAATTTGTTGAAAAAGAGCTTGTTGTGGCTCAATCATTTTTAAGTGTGTTGCAAAGTTTTTACGAGCACGAGTAGCATCATTTTCTTTACGACGAGTAAGCTCTTCTAATGACGTCGTCAGTAAAAAGTAATGATCAGGGTAAACAAACGTCTTTTCTTTGATCGCTCTGCCAAAAAATTGAATTACATGGTCTAAAGGGTAAAGCTTTAATTCTGGAAAAATCCAATTGTACCAAAGTGGTTGTAGTGGATCGCCATCTAATACCACATGCTGTGATGCCGTTGATTTTGTCTGCGCCATTTGTAAGCGTTCAATTTGTTTTTCTAGGTACCAATCAGCCCCTGCGTGTTCTGGTCGTTCAAATAATTTATTGACTTCAGGAATAATAATAAAGTCATGCTTTTTTTTAAGTTCGGCACAAAGTGTTGTTTTACCAATACTGCTAGGGCCTTCTAAACAAATAATTGCCATAATTCATCCTTATTGAAACTCATGAAGCGCTTTCCAATCACCATAGAAGCTTTTAGCTTTGATAGCTGGATCTGTGAGCTGTTTATTGTGCACAAGAGGCTGCATAAAGTCATCTATTGTGTTGGCCGGAAAGTCATAATGGCCAGACTCACAACGAATAGAGGTAATGTGATAGTTGTGCTTTTTAAATTCGATGTAACCAGCAAATCGTAATGGTTTGCCTGCTGTAAATGATGAGTGCTGAATTCGGTAATCATCACTTTTTATTTTTGGCGCAATATAGTGACGTTTATTTTGGTCAACCGCAATAATAAATGAGGCACTGGATTTATCTTGATCAAAATTGTGTAAGGCTTGTTTGGCTGCATGGCCTATTGGAATTATTTTATTGTCGTTTATTATGACTCGATACGACATGGCTTCAAGTGGTGTCATGTACTTTATCTCGGGTACTTGTTCAGGTTTTATTTTCGCTTTTGCCTGTAAATGCTCCGTGTAATATTTAGATGTGATGCTTTTTATTTCACTTTGTATATTTTCATTAAATTTTTCAGCATAGAACTTAAATTGTTCCTGAAGCAGTTTGGTTTTCGTTGTAGTTTTTGACTGGTTTGACTTAATTTCATCCATCAAAATATCAATCTCATGAGCAAAATCCTGATCATAGCCTTTTATTTTCTCAAACGAAGAGGGCATTTCACTGATATGAAAATGCTTTCCCGAGAATGCAAGCAAAATGCCTCGCCCAAGATGATGTTTAAAATCAGCTTTCAATCGGTTTAGAAGAGCTAAAGCGTCATCTGGGTGATAGTCGCGAATATACTCTTTGAGTATCTGTTGTAGAGCGTCTTTGTTGATGAGGCTTGGTGGCATTTCACGATTCATTGTTTTTGATGCGAAGTTAAAAACGCATAACTGTGCGCAGAGGTAACAAATGTCATAGGCCACATGATTCGTTTGAATATCATCAAAATCGATGACTTTAAAGGCGCCACCTTTATTCATGATATTACCAAGATTAAACTCACCATGAACAATTTGTATGAATCTTTTGTCAGCTTCTGTATATGGCTTAAAGACTGCTGTTTGTTGATTCACTTGCTGCATGAGCATTTGGTATTGTGCTTTTTCTCTTGCACTTGGTTTGCAGTGATCTTTAAATGCGTCAAAGCACCAGGTGACTAGATCTTCATTAATTGATTTAATTGAGCGTTCTTCGAAGCTCACATGAGGGTGCTGTTCTGGGTAACGTCGGCAGAGTGCATGAAAATTGGAGAGCACTTTGCCAAGCTGATGTGTCTTACCAGTTTGAATGACATTAAGCCACGTAGGCAAAAAACTCATGAGTACAGCAGGGCTGCCATCCACATGTATTATATTTGATTGGCCATGCAGTTTTTTTATACTTGGCGAATAGAGGTGCTCACGAGCAAGCCAGTCTTGAAAATGGTATTCCTTCTCTGCGAAATGCTCTGGATCTTGCACATAAAAGGGGAGCTCTTTAATTAAGTATTTTCTTGATGTACTCAAACCCTGAATCGAGATGATTTCTTTGGGTGACATACGCCCTGAATCAATATGGTGCCGTAAATCATGATGCATGCGAATTCGACCAGCATAATGAGGAAGTGCACGTTCTAAGTCTTTCAGTTGAATTCTGACTCGAAACTGTGATGATTGAGAGCTTTCCTGCTGTATAGGAAGAGCATTGGTGTAAGGTTCGCCCGAAAAAAATGAGGATTGTAGTGAGACCATGATATTGCCTTTGGATACTAAATATTCAATAGCCTTAAAATTTTCCACATAATCATTCGATAAATCAATTTTTGTGACAAAAATGCCACTTTTATTATATGTTGTAATTATTTCAATAGATTAGATTGCACTTTTAAAGGGCTTATCCCTTGATGACCTCAAATCGAATATTCTAAAAAATTGGCTGTTTGATTGAAATAGCGACGATATCATGCCAAAAATACTATTCATAAGTATTTTAATGCTATGATTTTGACCAAAATAATAGAGCGTCCTTACGTAAGAAGGGCTACATCCATAAGAAAAAGAGTCTGAGGTTTCACTCGGAAAAGGGTATTTATGAATCAGTTGTATTTTGGTGCACCATCTTGTCAGCAGTTAAAAAGCTTTGTTAATACATCTGTGCAGGTTTTGAGTTCTGCACTGCAAAGTATAAAGCCGATTTTAAATCAGTTTTGGCCACAAACAGCAGCGCAAAAAGCTGATATGAATGCTGCTTCAGAAAAAAGATTACTGCAAGAGGGATTGCACCCTTTGAGTGCTGAATTACCGGCATTCGATAGCATCTATCCTAAAGGAACACCAGTTGATATGCGTGCTGACCTTGGTCTGTTCTCCAAAGATAAAGGTTTTGATACTGGCTCTCTTCAGCATTTAAAAGGAACAATGGATAGCTCGACTGACTCCTTGATTTCACTTAAAGAACGTCCGGAAAATACTGCTCCAACAAGTCTTGAGTCTGCTTTTAATCATATTAATAGTATAGAAAAGATTAGCAATGGCTATGATCTTGCCAAGGCCGCAGTGGTTCTAGATGCAGTACATAAAGATCCAAAGGTGGCAGGTCAACTGACAGGTCTTTTGAGACCTCGTGGTTTAGAAATGCTTGCGTGTGAGTACATTCGAAATCAGAATGATGATGTGTTTGCGCACCCTGAGCTTACAACTCATGCAAATGCAGCCTTAAAATATACAGCTATTGATACTTTCGTAAAGGTATTAAGTGAAGCGAATCGTATTCACTCATCAGGCAATAAAATGCATTCAGATGTAGCTGCTTCTTATGTTGATGAGCATATTGTTAAAAATATAAACTATTTGACTGATAAGACACATCCTGAAGTTCAGTTTTTAGCATTAAATCGTTTTCAAACAATAGTACAAGACCGTGAGCTGAGAACGGCGGGGACTAAAAATCGTAGTCTACCTGTGGCGGCTTTGCTGAGAGATCACATGATTGCACATCCAAATGATGATGCGCGAGAGGCTGTTAAATACAAGCTTAAATCAATGATTAGAAATGGCTCAGAGCAAGATATTTTTGCTTTGCAGTCAGCATTACGCTCTCCAAAAGTGATCAAAAATTTGAACCCGGATGTTCAACATATTATTTCTTTAGCAAAGCGCTCTAGTATTATTAACTAGTTGTAATGTTCCAAAAAGCTCTCTTTAAACTTTATAAACCCAAGTCATCATAACTTGGGTTTTTTTAAGTTAAGTGCCTTTTAGTTTAAAAATTAACCTATAAAACATCTTTAAAGTGATATCATGGTGATATTGTTTGTTTCGATACTTATTTCAAGAATAGAATGATAGGTTAATAATTATGGTTACTTCACTTCAGCCAGTTGATTCCGGCTTGGTTCGCAGCTTTTCTCGACGAGCTCAAAATTTAACAACAAATGCACTTTCAAATTTAAACTCAGTCGTGAGGCTGCCATCATATCGTACGGCATTGAGATCCGCACAAGCCATTCCGCTTTCTGATATGAGATCTTATAGTCAGCTTCAAGACGAAACTGAGCAGTTTGTTTCTGCATCAGCTCTTGAGGGTGGTACCTTACAGCGTGGATTATCTGTTCGTGCTCAAGCAGGTACACATCGTGTAGAAAACATAGTAAGAGCACCTTCGTATAGATCAGTTGAAAGTATTGAGGAAGAGCCTGTGGCGCAGCCTCCTGAATATACTTTGCCTGAACGTGAAAAAAATGAAGGCAATGCAATTCAGATAGGTTTGCGAGATAGAGATATTGTTAAAAATCATGAGCTGTTTAATACAGAGTCTGAGCATGTAACGCCGTATTTAATGCACGCAGCAGCAGACCGTTTCAAAACATTGGTTCGTGAAAATAAAATTGCGAATCTCACTTTGGCACGCCCATACATGCAAAATCATCCACATCCACAGGTTAAAGCACTCGTCAGTCGACGTTTGATGCCATTAGTGAATGTTCATGTTGCTGAGCGCAATGAGGGTGGTTATGGTACTTTTAAAGTGCGAGACTTTTTATTTACGACCCCGTCTCTTTGGGAAAGACCAAATGAAACATTAAAAGCCGCTATGCGTGAAACAACACATTTATTTCTTGATAATGATGCGTTAGAGCCTTACGAATTTGAGTTTCTCAAACAAAATGCGCAGTCAATTCCTGATGTATATTCCAAGTTATTTGATCCTCGCTTTCAGAGTAATGAAACCCAGTCATTTGGCTTTGCGCAAAGACCTATGAGCTTTATTGATACGGCACGTTCATATTTACCTGTGCCATCTTTAGTGAGCAGTCGTTCTGTTTTAAGTGCTATTCGAGATTTAGGATTAATGGTTTTTGGAGCAGGGCAAAGAGCTGTTCATGAGGTTCAACAGTGTTTTCAGCCAAGAGTTGAAGATCAGGTTGATAATGACCTGAGATCATTTTTTGGTTACCACGATAATGATTCGAGAGACTCATTCTATGACCCGTCCTAGAATACGTTGACGGTTTATCTAGAAGCCAGCTTACT
>TARA_B100000686_G_scaffold153558_1_pt1 | contig 76484 bp, 78 predicted proteins | sample TARA_B100000686 | Tara Oceans TARA_B100000686 (sample SAMEA2622733) | marine metagenome | biome: marine biome (ENVO:00000447); feature: marine epipelagic mixed layer (ENVO:xxxxxxxxx); material: "saline water (ENVO:00002010), including plankton (ENVO:xxxxxxxx)" | depth 150 m
CGGCGTAAGAACCGATTAAAAAAAGTTGCAGAAAAAATAAAGAAGTATGGAGGAACATCTATTATTTTTCAGTTAGATGTTTCTAATGAGGAAGCAACTAAACAAGCTATAGATAAATTTTTAAATGAAACAAAAAAGATCGATATTGTTATTGCTAATGCAGGAGTCGGAGGTACTGATAAACTTTCATCTGGAGATGCAAAAACTATTAATAAGATTCTTGCAATTAATATTCTCGGAATAACTAACACCATTATCCCATTTATTCCAATTATGAAAGAACAAAAATCTGGAAGGATCTGTATCATTAGTTCTGTGGCAGGAACTAGGGGATTAATTGGCCATGGAGGGTATGCTGCATCAAAGGCAGCGATACGAGTTCTTGGTGACAGTTGGGATTATAGTCTGAAAAGACATAATATCGCTACAATAGTAATCTTTCCAGGTTGGATTGCCACGGAAATGACTGCAAAAAATAAATATAAAATGTTTTTTTTAATGGATTCAGATACTGCAGCAAAGAAAATTGCTATCGCAATTAAAAATAAAAAGAGAAAATATATTCTTCCATGGCAGTGGAATATCATTGTTCCGATTTTCCGTATTATTCCAAGGTGGATTATAAAATTTTTCTCTTTATAGAAACAAAGGGTTGCAATATCCATTATTATAAAATAAATGAGACTGCATCATCAACTTTAATTAATTTTTTTCAACTCAACCTGGACCCAAGTAATTGCGATAATAAACGCAATACTAGTAGAAATCATCATTGCATACCAGTTCCATTCAACAGACTTATGTAATACAAAACTAAAGTATAGTGCTAATGGTGCAGAAATTCCCAATACTCTGACAGTAGTAATAACAAGTACAGGAATACCTTTTCCCAATCCTTGCATTACTCGGCCGCAAGATATTGCGATTGCAACAAAAGGGTATACAAGTGTCATTAATCGTAAAAAGCCAACTGATACAACAATTATTTGTTTATCCTTCGTAAACAATGAGGATAATGATGGCGCAAAAATGTAAACAAAGGTAGAAGAACAAACTGTAATAATAAATGACCAAGTTATACCATATTTCACAATTGATTTTAAAACTTCTATTTCCCTAGCTCCATAAAACATACCTACAAGGGTTGTAAGGGCACCTGCTATTGCAAATATAGGCAGAAATATTAGCATATCTAATCGGCCAGCAACTTGATAGGCCGCTACCGTTTGAGGCGAATAATATATCAATATTTTATTGAAAACCCCTTGACCAAGTGCCATAATAATCATTGAAAGAGATGCAGGTATGCCTACTTTAACAATATCCCATACTATAGCTTTTGATGGTGAAAAATCCTTTAAATTAAATGTTATATAGGCATGCTTTTTTATAAAAAGCATATAAATGAATATTAAGAATACAATACCTTGACAAACTACTGTTGCAAGAGCAGCACCTTTAATACCAAGGCCTAGTCCAATATTTCCATAATTTTCTAATTCAAAAATAAATATCGGATCCAAAATAATATTCAAGATTGTCCCGAAACCTGCAACCATCATAGGGAATTTCATGTCACCTTCTCCAGCAAGAATAGATCTGAAAAAACCAGAAAACACCATAAATGGCAAACCTAGTATAATCACAAACAGATATTCCCAAGCTAAATCAAGAATAATATCATCTGCCCCAAGATATTTAAGTAAGTCTTCACCATATATCAATCCTACGATAGTAAAAACTATGGAAATTATTCCAGCCATAGCTAATGCATGCGTAGCGCTATTATCAGCATTTACTTTATTATTATTTCCAATATACCTGGAAATAGAAGCTGTTATACCAGCTCCTAGGCCCATTGTCAATCCTAGCATTAAAAAGAATAGTGGCATATTAAAAGCCACGCCAGTTATAGCATCACCACCTAATCGACCGATAAAAATCATATCAATTATGTTATAGAAAGTGTGTATTCCCATACCAAACATAATTGGGAAGGCCAAAGACCAGAGTGCTCTAAATGGGTTTTCCAAGAAGAAAGTAAGACGAGATTGATTATCAGGTTTCATATTCAAAGATAGAAAGTTTATATGTATTTAATATGTTAATGTAAATAGAGAATTACGTATTTATTGCTGTTATATATTTTAGAGAAAATAAGAGTAAACTAAGAAAATGGGTGATCTGGAAATTCTATATTTTTTATAGTTACCTTTTTATTCTCAGTTTTGGTCAATTTATCATTTTTCCCAATTGAATCAACAATACTTGCAATTATAGCTTCTCGACGTATATTATTTAAAATAGTAATAACAAAAATAGGAAATTCTGCTTCGGGAAGCACCTCTTCCCATTCATCAAAAAGATCTGTTTGATCAAGAAAACTATCAACATCTGAATCTTTTTCCAAGTGTTCGGCCACATCATCTTGAAGCTTTATGAGTTTTTTTCGCAGTTGAGCTTTTGAAAGGAATTTTAAACTCATGAATCTAAAACTGCATCTTCATCTACTTTATCAATTTGTGTTTCTGTAATGTATTCACTTGCATATTTCTTATAAACCCCAGACTTTACAAATATTTCAAATAATTCCTCATCAATATGATAATCATTCTTCATATAACCCATAATTCTCATAGCTTGAGATAATTTTTTCCCATCTTTGTATGGGCGATCTGCAGCAGTTAATGCTTCATATATATCTGCTATAGCCATAATCTTTGCTTGAGTAGACATTTGATCACCTTTCAATCCTTTTGGATATCCAGTACCATCTAGTTTTTCATGATGACCTCCCGCAAATTCAGGCACATTTTTTAACTGTTTCGGATATGGTAGTTTTTCCAACATTTCTATGGTTATAACAATATGGTCATTAATTATCTCCCGCTCTTCTGGAAGAAGTGTACCTTTGGGAATATTTAAATTTCTTACTTCTTCTTTACTGAGAAATGGTCGTTTTTCCCCTCCAAGATAATATTCTTCTTTAGCAACATTTTCTACCCTTTCCTGCTTTTCTGGCAACATAAATTCTCCACCAATATTACAAGACTCAAGAAATTCCATATTATCATTAAGCTCTTTGATACGGTCAAGATATATCTCATCAAATTTTTCAGGCAAATTTTCATTCAATTTTCGTTTTAAAAATTCAATTTCAGCATCGCGTTTTAATATTTCTATACGAGTTTTGATTAGTTCAATACGATCAAATATTGTTTCTAATTTGGTGCTTTTATCTACTACATGAGGTGGGGTAGCCACTTTACCACAATCATGCAACCATGCCGCGATATATAATTCGTACCGCTCTTCAGGTGTCATATTGAAATCCTTATATTTGCCATCTTTCATATTGACTAAAGCATCTGCCAACATCATAGTAATAACGGGGACACGCTCACAATGTCCTCCTGTGTACTCAGATTTCTTATCGATTGCTGTAGCAATCAATTTTATAAAAGCCTCAAAAAGAGTTTTCAATTCCTCTACCAGTCTTTTATTAGTTAATGCAACAGCTCCCTGTGAGCTTAATGATTCAACTTGTTCCTGCATGGATTTATCAAAACTAATTACATTGTTATTCTCATCGCGCGCATTGATAAGTTGCATAGCACCAATAATCTCATTCTCATGATTTTTTAGTGGGACAGTTAAAAAAGATTTTGAGCGGTAATTATTTTTTTCATCAAATGCCTTTGTCCCTGTAAAATCAAATCCCTTTTCAGTCTCATAGGCATCCTTAATATTAACTGTTTCCCCTGTTAGAGCCACATAAGCGGATACATTACTTGTGTTTCGCTCTCCATTGGAAAGATACAATTTTACGGGGTAATATGGAATAGCATTTCCAGAAGTACCTCCCATTTTTTGATTCATACTATCATTACTTAAAATTTCAAATCGCAGATTCCCATCATCATCTTTCGTATAAAGTGTTCTGCCATCGGCTCTTGTGATTCTTGTAGCCTCATCCAAAATCATTTCAAACAATCGATCGGTATTTTTTTCAGTTGAAAGAGCAACACCTATTTCACTTAAACGATGGATTTGTTCTTTTAAATACTCTATGCTATTTTGTTCTGTCATAATCCGTTTATAAAAAGTAATTGATCAAGTTTAAACTTAAATGTACACTTTATGTTTGATTGGTACAATTGTATTAAGATCGAATTATCAACAATAAATTAATTTTAAATATGACCAAAGAGTTTCAATCTCGAATCATAGCACTAACTGATTTGGCTCAATCTGAAGCTGTCACATCCAGCACTCTAATTCAACTTACAAATGATATAAGTAAAAATATTCCACCAAAGGAAATTATTCATTTATTTCTTGATCTGGCTCATTTTCCTAATATAGTGAAAGTTATATCTAATTCAGAATATAGGGATATATGGTTTGAACAAATTTGTAATCTGATTGATAAGTCACAATATCATGTAGGAATTTTATTAAAACAACGATCTGATAAATACGCTCAAAAGATTGCATTTCAAATAATAGATGGTGAAAACATACATGAAAAAACCTATAAACAAATTTGGTTTGATATTATTCTAACTGGAAAATCAATTATCTCATTTGAATATTCTGGAGACACTCCAGTGATAGGATTACTAACACATAACCAATATCGTGGCACATTAATCGATCTTGCATGCTTATCCTTTGGCGTACAGATTGTCCCAATTCCAGTAAATTCAACATCTGAACATTTAAATTATATTTTAGAACAGACACAAATTTCTCACTTATTTATCGGAGGAAAAAGTGGAACCCAAATTTGGAATGAGGTTTACAAAAATCATGATATAAAAGTAATTGCATTAAATAATTCAAATTCCCTTAAAGGAAAAATTTCTGATTGGGAGTCTTTTTTAGATAAAGCGCAGGATTTTAATTTAATGGATAGATTAAATAATGTAAAGATGGATAAGGTAGTTTCAATCATGTACACATCTGGGACTACAGCACACCCAAAAGGAATTGTTTTTAATCAAGTTAATATTATATCAAAACGTTTTGCTCGAGCATTAGCTCTACCAGAAATTTGTTCCCAGGATACATTTCTTGCATATTTGCCATTATTTCACACATTTGGACGCTTTTTTGAATTATTGGGTAGTCTATATTGGGGGGCAACATATGTATTTGCAGAATCTCCAGCCTTCAATTCTTTATTAAAAGATTTTAAACTATCTAAACCTTCTGTTTTCATCAGTGTTCCAAAACGCTGGGTACAGTTATACGAAACAATTGAAGAGGAAGGGAATTTGGATAAAATGAATAAGGTTAAGATTAAAGAAAAAATCAATGAATTAACTGGCGGAAAATTGAAATGGGGTTTATCAGCGGCAGGATATCTCGATCCTGATATATTTTCTTTTTTTCAAGACTATGATATAAATCTTCTAAGCGGATATGGAATGACAGAAGCTACTGGAGGCATTACAATGACACCTCCAAATGAATATATCCCAGATTCTGTGGGAAAAGCTTTGCCTGGCATTGATTTGAAATTAAATACCGATGGTGAATTATGTCTTAAGGGGCCTTACGTAACAGATGGCTATTTTAATGATCCTGATTCTTCGACTTTCCAAGATGGATGGTTCCATACTGGAGACATATTTAAAAAGAAAAATAGCCACTACTTCATAATAGACCGAAAAAAGGATATCTACAAGAATAGTAGAGGACAAACTGTCGCTCCTCAAAAAATAGAAAATCTTTTCCAAGATTTTGATTTAGTAGAGTCTGTATTTCTCGTAGGAGATGGAAAAGAATTCAATACAGTTTTGATCTGGCCAAATCATGATAATTTAATGGTTGATTTAAATCATTCATCTGAAAAAGAAATCCGTGAACTATATAGCGCTATGATATTGTCCGTGAATAATTTTCTCTCTCCCTTTGAGCGGATTGTGAATTTTGCCATAATTGGTAGAGCGTTCTTAGAAAGTAAAGGCGAACTCACATCGAAAAAAACATTTAATAGAAAAAAGGTATTAAAAAATTTCTCCAAAATAATTGAGCCCATGTATGAAAAGAATTACGTATCAATACATAACGGACCAAAAGAAATCAGAATTCCAAACTGGTTATTGCGGGAAATTGGGGCTTTAAGAAACGACTTAAAATGGGACAATCATTTTATTTCTGTGCGAGGAAAGACTAATCAATTAAAATTAAAGTGGATTAATAATAGAATTCAATTAGGTGACTTTCTTTATAATTCAGATTTAGATTTAATTGATCTTGGGTCTTTAATTCAAGCTCCGAATTTATGGCTTGGAAATGACGCTTTTGTCACTTTTACTGGTGATGTTATTTTCCGACTAAGAGAAATTGAACCATACACTGGAATAAAAATATCTGAAAAATCAATCACTTGGAATCTGGATTTTAAAAAAATTGATAATCCTTCTGAAAAGGAAAATTTATTAAAAATTATTCATATTACAGTTTGTAAATACTTATTTGGTGATGAATCTTTTCATAGCGCACTTATAGATATTATTGATAGTGATCGTCAAAATTGGACAGGAGTTATTTTAGATACTTTTCTAATGTACCAAAAACATCCAAAATATAGTTTTCGTTTACAGTTAATGGAAGCATTAGCTCCTCTTTTATCTGGAGAATTTCTTATCGCAATGATGAAAAAATTATACGATGAGTATACAATAAAAACTTATTCCATAAAATTTTCATTTAATATAAATAGAATTAACGATCATCATTATAAGGGAATAATCAAATACTTAAAAAATGCGCATGCAAACATTAATTCTTTAGATAAACAAGAATTGAATTATATACAAATTCTGCTTACTGTGGTATCAGATTTTGGGATTTTGCATCCAACAAGGTATATATGGGCTAGATCTGAGTTAACCTGGTGGCAAATATCTGATGTCCCAAAACCATTATTTTCAACTGCACAAAAAGCGTATTATAATCTTATTAAAGGTTTTCGAACCTGGCTTGGCCCATCTCCATCCCTTACTGTTGATAGTGAAACTGGTGTTGAATACAGCTGGAACGATGTTATAACATTTGATGATAATGTAAGGTCAATACATAAAACAAAAGCACTAGAAGCCATAAAAGAAACATCATTGATTAGAGAATCAATTTTTATCTTCTCATCAAGCTTCTTAATCCAACTAAGCGATATTCCAAAAAATGGGATATGGATTACACATTTAGGTTCCCGGCACAAAAAACATGTATTTAGAATTCTTATCCGGACACATTCATCTGGAACTTTTAATATTGTATTGAATTTTAATGATGGTTTAGAGAGAGATTTTTTAGAGGAAGAAGTTAAATGGCTTATAATGATGGGCTCTGGATATAAAGATTCCCCTTTAGTAGAAACATTCGGAGGCTATTGGCCAGAACACAGCCTTTATACAGAAGAGTATATCCCTGTTGAAACTTTAACTACATACCTAGATCGTAACAGTGAAGATATTAAGGATGAAACAAAAAAGGATCGATGGCAAATGCGTTGGCTCCATTTTATATGGAATGGTATTCAAGCTTATCAAGAATTCTGGTCACGAACTGGATTAAAATATGCTATTCAACCACCTATCCCTGAAAATCTAACTATTCCTCAACATGACTACGTTACAGGCACGCGATTGGTTTCAATTTCGGGACGAAAAAAGATTGATTCCTTAGGCCAATATTTCTTAGATCTTTTCATAGAATACATCGAAAAAACTGAAGAAAAATATCCCGGGTTAAAACATATGTCAGATTGGGAGGTTATATTTACTGCTACTATTCAGGCTCTGAAAGTAAAGAAAGGTCGGTCGATTCTAGAGAATCTAAAAAATGAAATATTAGGTGATCGCAAGCTCAGGAAGAAATTCAATAATGTTGGCTGTGATGAAAAAAGAATAGATCTTTATCTAAAGGATCTTGAACAGTATGGAGTTCTAACAAAACCAGTAGTATTTGCCTCACTAAGGTACGAAAGATGGCTGGATTTGAACGTGGAAGCTACTTTAAAAGCCAGAGCATCTATTCTACAGGAATTATATCAGGATTATGAATTAGATAAAATGCTGAACGAATACCCTGAAACTCGAGTAAGATTTTTCATGATGACTTGTTTTAAAAATATGAGCGAAGAACTAAATAAAGCTTTTCAACAAATCATTAAGGAACTTAGAATGGAAAGTTTAAGTCCATATAATATCCAAGAACGAATTCAGGAAATTCAAACAAATTTAAGCGTTAATGATGAAGAAAAATTTTTTCTTGCAAGAATGCTCTTCCCCCACGTGGATGCGGCTGACTACGTGGAACTAATTTCCACAACTCATGGAGAAGAAGAAAGTTTTAACCTCGTTTATCAAACAGAGAGTAAAGATGGACAAATATATAAAATTCGTCCACCATTATTGCCAAAAGAAATCGCTCGGTTCCACTCTCTATTATCAGATGCATTACTAACGGGTACATTTACAAAGCACCATGAATTTCTTTTGATATTTAATGCTCATAATAGACTAGCAGGGGGATTGTATTGGAAAAATTTAGATGTAGATCGTGTACACTTAGAATGGGTTGCAATTGCAGATCATTATCGTGGAGTCGAATTGAGTAAGAGATTGTTAAATGAATATTATGCACGGATGCGTCAAAGAGGAATTAAGGTGATTACAGTAGGATTTTACCTTGAAAATTTTTTCTTTAAACATGGTTTTGAAATTGATAAAAGGTACGGAGGACTGGTCAAAATACTCTAGATGATTTATTTTTGAAAAATAATTAATAGAGCATGTAAAAAATGGTTACACCAGTCAATGAAACATAAATCCATATAGGCAATGTAATGCGTGCAATGTATCTATGTTTCTGTAATTGGGATACCCAACCATGATACAATGTAAATAAAACGAGTGGAATAATTATTGCAGCCAAAATAATATGGGTAGTTAAAATAAATAAATAAAGGTATGAATAGTCTCCTGCATAAGGTTTCGGTCCAATTTTAAACCAATGGTAAATAATATAGCTAACCAAAAACATCGTAGACGTTCCAAATGACATCAACATTATTGTACGATGTTGTTGCCTTTTTTTCTGTTTAATTAAAATAAATCCGTAAATCAATAGTAAGAAAGTAATCCCATTTAAAGTAGCATTTACTGAAGGTAGAATAGAAACATCAATAGAACCCGTTACTCCATCAGGCCTTGGACCCAATATTAAAAAAGCCACAGCCAAACTGACAACCAATGATAATGTGTAAATGATCCGTTTCCAGAATTGCTCGCTTTTTACCATAACTAGATAATAGAATCTAAAATAATTATAGCAAACAAGACTGGTAGATAGATAACAGACATACGTAATAATAAAGTTGCATTTTTTATAGAATAATTTTTAATAAGTGGAACTCCTGATAAAAGATATAATATTCCTAATATAATTGCTCCCCAAAAATATATTGGCCCCATAATTCCAATATAAAAAGGCATTAAAGAAACAGGAATTAATAAAGCAGAATGCCATAGGATTTGGCGATTAGTTCTTTTACCATCAAGCTCCATTACAGGAAGCATTTTCAAATTTGCTCGTTGGTAATCATCTTTACACATAAATGCAATTGCAAAAAAATGGGGATGCTGCCATAAAAATAAAATAGTAAATAAAATCCATGCTTCAGGGTCTAAAGTTTCCGTTCCAGCTACCCATCCTCCAACTGGTGGTAAAGAACCAGGAATTGCACCAATAGATGTGTTTAGCCATGTTATTCTTTTTAAAGGTGTATAAATAAAAAGATACAATAATGAAGTTATTAATGCTAAAATCGCTGTAATATGGTTTACTGAAGTATAAAGCAATACCACCCCAGCTAGAATTAATATTAATCCAAATTCCATTGCTGAATTAGATGAAATAAGCCCCGTAGGAATAGGTCGGGATCTAGTGCGGTTCATTAATTTATCAGTATTTGCTTCAGCGTAATGGTTTAGGGCGCCAGTACCAGATGAAACAAAAGTTGACCCTAAAAGAGTATACAAGAGGATATCAAGGCTTATTACACCATTAGTGCCTAGATAATATCCAAGAGCGGTGGATGTTACGATTAATATAGTAACATTTGGTTTGGTTAGCTCAAGATATCCCTTGAATTTCGTTTTAGCAGGTAACGGGTTTCGCTTCATTTTAGGTCTTAATCTCTTTAAGCAGAAATTCCAAATCATTTATCAAATCATCCATAATAATTTCATCCGTTCCATCATAATATTTACGTATTTTCCCATCGTTATCAATAAGTACAAATTTTATTGCATGCCCCGCTGGAAGATTATCAGCAAAAAGTAGAAATCCATCCTGACTTAGAGATTTAATAGCATCTATTTCCCCAGTTAAAAATTGCCAACGTTCATCTTTGACACCATAAGCTAAAGCATACTGTTTTAAGACTTCCTCCGTATCTGTATAGGGATCTACTGTAATGGAAACAAATTGGACTTCAGGTTTAGATTGGTATTGGTTGTATAATTTCTTCATATTGCTAGCCATTACTGGACAAGGGCCTGCACAACTAGTAAACATAAAATCTAATACTGTTACCTTTCCTATTAAATCCGTTTCTGAAAAAATATAGCCATCCTGGGTATTTAAAGAAAAAGAAGGAATATTTTTAATAATGGGTAGCATATTATTTTTAACAATATTTGTTTTTGTAATAATCCAAGTGACACTTAGTAACAAAAATGTTGCAGAAATTAGGGTAACTAATATTGTTTTTAATTGATACAAATCGTTTTAATAATAGCTCATGAAACTGCGGAAATTATATAAATATCTTACTTAATTGATTAAAGAATTATAATATTTACTATAGTTCATTTTGATTAATATTCTTATGTGATTTATATGTTAAATCATAATATTCTTTAAATATTTTATTTTTTATGGCATTAAATAGAATAGATCCAGGTACTCAATGCATCGTTAGAGAAACGGGTGAAAGAGGTATTTTAAAAAAGATATATTTTTACCCCACAAAATATGAAATAGAATTTCCTGATGGCAAAATAAAACATTACTCCACTCAAGATTTAGTTATTGATGGAATAGAACAACCTGTTGTAAAAAAAATAATTGCTAATATCCCTATTAATGGAATTGGAGAAAGATGGACTGAATGGAAACCATTTGAAGGTGAAAGTTCGATAAAACATCACTTCTCCACCTCAAAACAGATTATGTGGGAAATGCTTACTTCCTTGGATATGTATAATGTATGGTTTTATGGAATCCAGCGTGCTTTACCAATCTTAAATGAGTCACGTTATGTCCATCGTTATTCATTCAATCATTTCGATCTTAAACCAGGTTCCTACTTTAAAATTCGTCCAAAGACTATAGCGCCTTACTTTAATTGTAGAATAATGACCTTTGAAAAAGAAAAAGAGTTTGGTTTTACTTTTCAAACAACACCATTTTATACAGAATACATCCAGTTCACAATAGATGAAACCAAACAGGGAGTCTGGGTTACGTGTAGACGAAACTCAAAAGGGATTTTTTCCTTTTTATCTCAATATAACTGGCAAACTAAATCAAAAATCTTGCAAAAATTAGATACCATAGTACCCAAAATTGAATATGATAGCGATACTCAGCAAATGAAAGATAGTGAAATAGAAAGTGAATTTGGTGGATTTGCTACGAAACAGGATTATATTGATTTCGCTGTTAATATGGGTATGGAAGGGAATATGGATTATGTTAATTCAATTTCTCAAAAACCTATTCGCGGTATGGCCAAAGCAGGTGTTGTCAAAGCACAGAGAACTGGTGTAATCCCACCAAAACCTGAAAAACTAACAGCAGAATCGGTTACATCATCCAGCGTTGGAGGAATAGATGCACTTTCAAAAGAAGAAATAGTAGCATATTTGGTAAACAAAGGATTAGATGGAGATATGGATTCCGTAAATGCTAACCAGGATAAAGTCGTGCGCGGTAAAGCCAAAGCAATGATCGTAAAAATTAAACGAGGAACTCTTGATCGTCCACCCATGCCCAGTATCATTGATAAGGATAATGCGTCAACCAATAAAGGTGAAACAGATGAAGATTTAATGAAACGTTTGATCTCTGCTGGTATTGAAGGGGATATGGATGAAATCAATGGACTGGAAAACAAAGTTTTGCGCGGCAAGATTAAAGCTGCTATTGTAAAGGCCAAACGCAAACAGAATTAATTATGTCAGAGACACCAAAAAATGTTCTTACTAAAACGCAGATTATATCAATGGTTATTTGCACTATATTAGTCTTAATCTATGTTACGATTGTGACGTGGGTACTTTAAGTAATCAATGGAATGGTTTACGCTTGAATGGCTAATGCGAAACCTTGAATGGGCTGTCGCATTACTTTTAGCAGGATGCATAATTCTGTTTTTCTATCCCATCCTTTTGGGATGGCAACTAAGGCAAGATGAAAAAAAAGATAAAGATGGTACATTGTGATTTATGGACTATTTTAAATTTATATCAATATTAGTTGTAGTATTTGCAATGGTAATAGCAGGAGAAATAATAAAACTCAAAAAAGAGGTTCGACGGCTATCCAAATTAAGCCAACATTTAAGAAATGATTTAAATAAGAAAATGGTAGAATTCAAGGACTATAATTAATTCACTTTTGATTTTGACCTAAATCAAAATAAATAAATAAATTTGCATTCTGTACAAGAAAATTATGGATCAAAGTAACAACAATAATTTCACAAAACAGGAATCCAACAGGGTTTACGTTTTATTTTATTCTTTTTTCTTGATTCCTTTCATGATAGCTATTTTTGGTGCGATATTTTTTATTTTTTTTAGATTTCTTACTTTTGAAACAGATGATGCTTCTGAGTTATTAAATCAAGTAAAAATTGGATCCGCTTCCAAACGTTGGCAATCAGCATTTGAACTATCTAAAGTTTTTAATAAACCTGAAAAGATACCCACTGATATGGCTTTCAAAAATCAGATGATATCTGCATATAATCATTCAATACATGATGATCCTCTTGTTAGGTCTTACCTCGCTTTGGCAATGGGAGTTACTAAAGATGATTTCTATAGTGAAGTTCTATTAAATGGCCTCCATGATAAAAATCGCGAATCACGCCTTGCTGCGATTCAGGCTATAGGCATGATTGGGACAAAAACGGCTACTTTACAACTCAAAGAATTAGTTTCTAATACAAATTATCCTGATGAACGCCTGGCTGCTACGATATCTCTTGGTATGATTGGTGATCCTAATTCAATTCCTTTACTGAGAACTTTATTAGATGATGAAGAGCCAAATATTAGATGGGATTCAGCAATTGCATTAGCTAAAATGGGTGATGATTCTGGAGCATTTATTATTGAAAATCTATTAGATAGAGATTATTTAAATGATTTTCCCAAAGTTGATGAAATAGAAAAAAACCAGGCAATTATGATTGCCATAAAGGTTACGTCCCAATTGAAAGATGATAGATTTATAACAAATTTAGTTGGTTTGGCTAAATCCGATATGAATTTAAAAATTCGGGATGCCGCAATCAAAACTCTTAAGTCTACATATAGCGTAATAATCTAAATACAAATGAATGAAGAAAAAATAACGCCCGAAGCTTCTGTAGGGGCTACTACTAAAGGATCGAAATCAAAAACAAAAATCGGTCGTCGAGGTTTTTTTACATGGCTATCATTGGGATGGATAGCATTTGCTGGCGCAACTGGAGGATTTTTTACTGTCATGGTTAGGTTTTTATTCCCTAATGTGTTATTTGAGCCCCCACAAACATTTAAAATAGGCTTTCCAGACAATTATGCAAAAAACAGTGTTGATATTAAATTCAAAAAGGAGTTCAATGTCTGGGTTGTTAGGGATGATGAGAGCATTTTCGCTTTATCAACTGTTTGTACTCATTTAGGTTGTACGCCAAATTGGCTTCCGTCTGAACTAAAATTTAAATGTCCTTGCCACGGAAGCGGATTTCGAATGACAGGAGTTAATTTCGAGGGCCCAGCCCCTCGACCCTTAGAAAGGTATAAAGTATCCTTAGCTAATGATGGTCAAATTCTTGTGGATAAAACGAAAAGTTACAAATGGGAAAAAGGGGAATGGGAGAACCCTGAATCTTCATTAAAAGTTTAATCATAAAGATTGTAATTATATGAAAAATAAAGAGAAAAATCAAAAATCATTTCTAGAACAATTGGGTGAATCACAGGTATGGAAATCAATAATTCGATCTGGAGTGCCAAGAACCCGTCGCCAAAGAATGCATGCTGTTTTAGGTAGTGTTTTCCTTCATCTGCATCCTGCCAGGTTACCTAAACATGCTGTTAAATTGGGTTATACCTGGTGCATGGGTGGACTTTCATTCTTTCTATTTGTTCTGCTTACAATTACCGGTATTCTTTTGATGTTCTATTACAGACCTACTGTAGAATATGCTTTCACAGATATTATTGATTTAACTGAGCAGGTTCCACTTGGGATGATGCGTGAATTACATAGGTGGGCAGCTCATGCCATGGTACTAATTGTATGGCTACATATGCTACGCGTATTTATGACTGGTTCTTATAAGCCTCCACGCGAATTTAACTGGGGTGTTGGAGTATTACTTATGACTATGACAATGTTTCTTTCTTTTACAGGTTATCTTCTACCTTGGGATCAATTAGCCATATGGGCTGTCACAGTTGGGACTAACATGGCTCGTGCGCATCCTTTCATTGGCCATGAGGGCCCTGGAGCATCTCTCGTTGCTATTGGTGATATCAATTTAGTCCATAGTGGGTCTGATGTAAGATTCGCTCTACTAGGGGGAAGATTTGTTGGTGAAGCAACACTTCTTCGATTCTACGTTTTACATTGTATTGCGATACCATTTATTATGATGATATTTATGGCGGTACATTTTTGGCGTATCCGAAAAGACGGCGGAATATCTGGACCATTATAAGAATTAAAAGGAAACATATTTAATTGATAGACTTATTTAAATCATTAGTAGATACACTATCTGCACCTACGATTAGTTTTACGATTCTAACAGTTTTAACACCCTTGGTTTTCCCGCCGACAGATGGATTAGATAAAATTAGTCGAAAATTAGGTATACACCTTTTATGGACTAAGGCAGGTTGTATTTTTGGTCTTTCTCTAATCACATTCTTTTTTGTCGTAGGTTATTTAGATCCAAATTTTAATATTACTCTTACCAAGCCAGATAATTTTCCTATTGTTCTGATGGTCTATTCCATGTTCTTTTTCATTTGGCTTGCAATGTATAAAGCTTATCAGAATGATGAAAGAATCGAACAGGGTCTAAAACCAAATGAATATAATGATCCTGATGATAAAGTGCTTGTATGGCCTGATCTAGTATATATTGAATTCATCGCATTAATACTTTTCATGGTATTTTTAATTGTGTGGTCTATTTTGGTTGCTGCACCGCTTGAAGAGCCTGCTAATCCTGCTTCAACGCCAAATCCATCTAAGGCACCATGGTATTTTCTTGGTCTACAGGAAATGTTAGTTTATTTTGATCCTTGGATAGCAGGAATTATTCTACCAATGTTCATTATAATAGGTATGATGGCAATCCCTTATATGGATATCAATAAGAATGGAGATGGATATTATTCATTTAAAGAAAGACGAATTGCTATTTTTATTTTTATGTATGGATGGCTAATCCTATGGCTTTTTCTAATAGTAATAGGGACATTTTTTAGGGGACCTAACTGGAACTTTTTTGGACCGTTTGAATACTGGGATCCTCATAAAGTTGAAGCTTTGAATAATGTAAATCTATCAGAATATTTCTGGGTTAAATTATTAAGTACTGGACTGCCAGAAAATATAATGCTTCGCGAATCAATGGGGTTTGTTGCTGTATTTCTCTATATGTTTGCCCTTCCAATTCTACTTGCACAAACCTGGTTAAAAGATTTATTTGATAAACATGGACCAATCCGTTATACTGCTCTAATGCTATTTGGATTAACAATGCTGGCTCTACCTATTAAAATGTACTTAAGGTGGATATTTAATCTAAAATACATTATAGCAATACCTGAATGGTTCTTTAATATATAATAAACAAATGCTGAAAAACGACGAAAGATATTGGGATATAAACCTTCTAAATAAGTGGTTCGCTATATCATCTGTAATTTTCCTTGCTTGCATGGTTTGGACTTTTGTAGATGATAATGATGATGAATTCAAAGAATATCAGAAAGAGTTTAGAAAGCTTGAAATTGAAATTTCAGAGGAAAAACTTGAGAAAGAGCTTCAAGCTATGCAATCTGAAAAAGGTGACTATGAAAAAAGGCTGGAAATTGTAAAAAACGAATTTGAGAATAATAAAATTGAATTGGATAATCTAGAATCCAAATTAAAACAACTTAATGGGAAGTATTATAATGACAATATGATATATCAGGGCAAAAAAGCCGAAGTTGATGCGCTTAAATATCTGGTAGAGGCCGATAATGCACATGGTGGAGATCATGACGGTACCTCGAATCGTAAAAAATATTCTAATGCATTAGAAATTTTAAATTCATACAGATTGTTAAAAGAATCAACTGAAATTAAAATAGGAATCACTGAAAAAAACATCAAGGAATTAAGGTCAGATTTAAAAGAAAAACAGAATGAATTAGATGCATTCACAAAAGAAGCTGATCTATTAAAGAATAAATTAATAAAAATTGATCGGGGAAAAATGAGTTTCGCTAACAAAATTGCTGATTTTGTTCGAGATTTGCCAATACTTGATTTTATGGATCCATATTATAAAGTAAATCAAATAGTTGTTTCTGATGTTAAATATGATGTGAATTTTGCTGCAGTTCCAAAAGTAGATCGTTGTACAAGTTGCCATCTTGGAATTGATAATCCAGATTTTTCTGAAGCTCCACAACCTTACACAACTCATCCTAACCTGGAATTATATATCACATCTTCTTCCCCTCATCCTATGAATAGTTTTGGCTGTACAAGTTGTCATGACGGTCGAGGCAGGGGTACTACATTTATTTCATCAACACATACCCCAAATACTGATGAAGATAAAGAACGATGGAAAAAAGAATATGGCTGGGAAAAAATGCATCATTGGTTACAGCCTATGTTACCTACTCGCTATACTCAAGCAGGTTGCTTCAAATGTCACACAAATACAAGTGATCTAGCTGGGGGTGAAAAATTGAACTTTGGATTATCGCTTATAGATGCTGCTGGCTGCAATGGTTGTCACAATAATGCAAACTGGCCCAGCCTTGCTAAAACTGGACCGGATCTTAGAAAAATAAACAATAAATTAACAAAGGAATGGGTTGAAAAATGGATTAAAAACCCTAAACATTTCCGATATAATACTAGGATGCCAGCAGTCTTTGAGCAGGAGAATCAAGAAGATCCTAAAGTTACTGCGTACAATAATGTTGAAATTGCTGGCATAACAGAATACCTTTTTGATGATAAAAAATTAAACCGTGGTAAAAACAGTAACAGTTTTATTGGTGATGCTAAAAATGGAGAAAAATTATTCAATGCTATTGGATGTATGGGATGTCACATTTCTGATAAAGATCCAATATCCGCACCGCTAATCAATAACTATGAAAACCTGACAAAACTTCATGGGCCAAATTTGATTGGTCTCGGATCAAAGGTTACAGCAGAGTGGCTTTATAATTGGCTACTTAATCCTCAAGAATATATGCCTAAAACGAAAATGCCCGATCTACGTCTTTCACCTGATCAGGCAAAAGACTTGACAGCCTATTTATTAACTCATAGGAATCAGGAGTTTGAAAATTCACCATCACATACATATGATCCATCAGTGCTTAATGAATTAACGGTTAACTGGTTAAAAAAATCCAACCCTGAAAAATTTGCATTAGTAAAAGCAGAAAAAATGAATGAAAATGAAAAATTAAATTTTATTGGAGAAAAAAGTATAAGACATTATGGATGTTTTGGTTGCCACCACATAGATGGGTTTGAAAAAGCAAAACCAATTGGTGTAGAAATAACAGAAGAAGGATCCAAGCCTGTAAACAAATTTGATTTTGGGCTTTTTCATGATATTAAGCATACTAATTATTCTTGGATTGAAAATAAGCTACGCACGCCAAGGATTTATGACAGAGGAAAAGAAAGCCAACACTTAGATCTATTAAAAATGCCTAATTTCCATTTTTCAGAAGAAGAAATAGAAGCAATAACTACCGCTGTTTTATCATTTAATGCTGATAAAATTGGGGAACCATTGCTTGCCCATCTGAAAGAACCAGATATTGTTAAAAATGGTCACCGTCTTATAAAACAATATAATTGTCAAGGTTGTCACCAGATAGAAAATAGAGGAGGTCAACTCGTAGGTACAATAGGAGCTCCAGAATATGCACCGCCAAATCTTAATACCGAAGGTAGAAAAGTACAACCAGACTGGTTATTATCCTTTTTTAATAATCCATCAATTATAAGACCTAATCTGCAAGTTAAAATGCCCAGTTTCCATCAAATTCCTGATGATGAGTGGAATACAATCATTCGTTATTTTCAATATATTGATGGTGAAAAAATTAGCTATAGGAGACAATTTACATTTGATGATAACTCCACAGAATACCATGCTGGAGAAAAACTTCATGAACTCGGAGCCTGTAATAATTGTCATTTCTATGGAGATGAGTTTCCAACCCAAGAAGCATCTACCTGGGCACCAAACCTTGCTTTGACAAAAGAAAGATTAAATCCAGAATGGGTAAAAGAATGGCTTCGTGATCCTCAAGTAATTATGCCTGGAACAAAAATGCCTGCTCCATACTTGCCAGATAAAGATATACTTTCTATGGATGGTGCTGAAGATGACTGGGGAAAAGAACTTGTAGAGCTTAATGGTGATTCAAGTGCAATGTTAAATGGACTTAGAGATTATTTGTGGGATATAGGAGGGAAAACTGATATTGATGATATTATAAAAGAATACTTTGATGAAAACGGTTACGATTTTAGCGGGAATGAAGATGATGGTGACGATGAAGATGATTGGGAAGATGACGAAGACTGGTAAAAATCTTGCTTTTTATTTCATGATGACTTGAATAGAATTTTTTACTGGTTCCAATTTCCATTTTTCTCCCTTCCAGGTAGCAAGTAGTTTTCTATCAGGTCCAATCAAGACCGAACTTAGTGTATGTCCTATCTTCCCTTCTTCTACACCCCAAAAATTTCCTCCAGACTGCTTTATCAACGTATAAATATCATCTATTCTATCTATACTTGACCAAACATACCAATTATTATATTCAGATGTCGTTGCTTCATAAAAATTTTTTAAGATTGTAGGAGTATCATACCTGTAATCAAAACTGACCATAATAAAATCAATTTTAGAGTTATTGGAAAATGAATCTGCAAGATAATGATTCTTTATTATAATTGCCGGACACATATTTGGCATCGGACATCGTGTAAAAATAAAAGAAATAAACCTGTATTTACCATCTGTATCTGACAATTTGATTAAGGAACTATCTAAGTCCAATAAAGTCACATCATCTAAAATTTGTCCAATTCTTTTTTCAGAATATTCATCATCAAAAAAATTATCTAATTCATTGGGGAAAGTTCCCTTTCCAATAATCATAAAATTTCTAGCAAAAGAAAGGGTATCTGAAAATACAAAATCAAAATGAACACTATCTCCAACTAAAATATTATTTATTTCATTTAAATCAATAACTCGAAAAGGCATTACCATTGGCATCATTAGATTTGTAATTGTATCATGTGCAATAATGATTTCCATAGAATCAGGTAAAACCGCATAAACTGTACCTTTAACAGAATAGACTTTGTACATGTTAGTACAGTTCAATAAAAAAATTAATGCAAATAAATAAATAAAAATTTTCATTTATTTAAATTAGAATACTAAAAAAGGCGAAGAATACTTCGCCTTTTTGTCTAATGTTATTTTTGGATTTAATTATTTCTTTTTTGGACGTGTAAAAGTAAAGTCCTTTACTGTATCACCATCTCCAATTTTAACTGATGCTGTTAAAGGTCTCTTTTTGAACTTTTCCTGCCAACAGATTACCTCGTAAGTTCCTGGAGGGATACCATCAATTGAAAAATTTCCTTCCTTATCTGTAACTGCAAAATATGGATGATCTGAAACCAGTACCCATGTCTTCATCCAAGGATGCACATCACACTTGATATAAAATGGATCTGGCTCTGCCTTTGCAAACGTGGATTTCTTTTCTTTCACAACTTTTGGCATTGCAAAATTAAATTCTTTATTTATTTTTGGCATAGAGTGAATATTGTGGAGTGTCGCATCACTGTTTTTAATTAATAACTGCTGCCCAGCAAGCATACCGAAAACATGTGGTTTATATACACATCCTTTTTGATCAAGAATAGCAGGTTCAGATGGTACACCCTTTGAGTAAGAAACATCTCTTAGATAAACTAGAGCTTCTTCCATTGATCCATCTTCAGCCATTTTAAAATTCTCATTGTAAACAGGACCAGAATGTGCGCTTCCACACGCAGGATCAGCATCCATTCTCAACTTCTTTTTCTTTGGTGGTTTTCCATCATACTTAACATGACCTTTTAGAGTCCCAGCCTCAATAAATAAAACCAATGTAAAAAATATAAAAAGATTAAATATCATTTTTTTTGAAATCATAGTATTCCTCTTTCAATACAATCATTACAGTGCAGCGAATTTACCTTTTATTATTTTTTATTCAATCATCTAAATAACAAGATAAATTTATGGAAAATGCAATTGATATAGGTAGTTTATTAGCACTCATTAATTAATATATTTCGATAATTAAATGTATATTTTCATGTTAACCTGTTACGCCTTTATGTTTTTCAATACTATAAACATCTTTTTAACTGCTCTATTAGGATTATTTGATATTACAATCTTTGGCACAACCCATATGAGATTCTCGATGTTTATGATATTGATATTTTTGATTACAGAAATACTTGTTATGTACTTTTTTATTACTACAGGAAAAGGTATCAAACAGGCAATCCAGGATGGATTGGGTGATAAAGGTTTATGGAACAGAGAAAAAAAATTGAAAATGAGACTTTTTCCTCATTTGATGCTTACAATTCTTTTATTCAGTATCTGGTTTATTTTGTGGGGTGCTGTCGATAGCAATCATCAATTTGCTATATTGCATCAACCCTTATTTTATCTAGCTTTAGTTCATTATGCTTGGACCCTTGTAATAAAAAACCGTTCATTTCAAGAACAGATTAATATTATTTCTAATATTTAACCTAATTAACTAAGAAAGTGTTTTATGCTGCGAAAGGACTTGAATTATTAGGTATGGTGATAATTGGTGTTGGATTCATAATTAATTTTCCTGCATTAATGAACCCTAAATTCTTATTATCTGGGATTATTTGTTTCATAGCTGGTTGGGTTATTGAAAAATATATCCTAGATTAAAATTTCTGATCTGTTTTTTACCTTAGTTGTGTAAATTAGGGGCTTGATTTAAATAAATAGATATGGCTACAGTATACAATCATTTAAAAGGAATCCCAGAGTTACCTGATTCGCCCAATATTAAAAAAAAGCGACCAAAAATGGTTGCAGTGGTTGATGAAGATAACTGTACAGGATGTCAAGCATGTATTCCTTTTTGCCCTGTAGATTGCATAGAGCCTGTCGCTAAAGACAAATATGAGTTTCCGATTATCCCTCCTGTTCAAGTCAGGTTTGATGAATGCACTGGATGCCAAGTTTGTGCCAGGGTATGCACAAAAATGACCTGGGATTCAATTAGAATGCTCAATACTGATGTTTTTGAAGCAAACTATGATCAAACAATTAGTTAACTGTTTAAAAAAAATATAGGCAATAAAAAAAAACTTGGGACACGATTCACATCACAAAGAAGAAAATTTTATCCAAAAATATATTTTTTCCGTTGATCATAAAACCATTGGAATTCAATATGGTATAACATCATTAATATTTTTGCTATTTGGTTTTTCTTTAATGATGGTAATGAGATGGCAACTTGCCTATCCAGAAACTCCAGTGCCCCTTATAGGTAATATACTTGGCGAAACTGGAATCCTTTTGCCCGAAATATATAATTCTCTTGGCGCAATGCATGGTACAATTATGATTTTTTTAGGGATTGTTCCTTTAGCTGTTGGAGCATTTGGTAATTACCTTGTTCCACTTCAAATTGGTGCACCGGATATGGCTTTCCCAAAGCTTAATGCTGCTAGTTATTGGTCTTATTTTGTAGGTGGTGTAATCATGATGGCCAGTTTTTTCACTCCTGAAGGAGCAGCTAGATCAGGATGGACATCATACCCTCCCCTTTCCATTTTTGAAAGTGGACAAACTATGTGGTTAATAGGTATGGTTTTTCTAATCACATCATCTCTACTAGGCTCTATGAATATAATTGTAACTATTGTCCAGCTTCGAGCTCCTGGGCTTTCATGGTTCAGACTTCCTTTCTTTGTTTGGGCCCAGTTTGTGACATCGTTTTTGTTAGTATTGGCATTTCCACCATTAGAAGCAGCCGCTGTACTGCAACTAATGGACCGGGTTGCTGGTACAAGTTTCTTTCTTCCAAGTGGACTAGTCTACGCTGGCAGTACTGTTGATGTTTATGGATCTGGTTCTCCACTTTTGTGGCAACATCTGTTTTGGTTTTTGGCTCATCCCGAAGTTTATGTGCTAATTCTTCCAGCAATGGGTATCGTTGGAGAAGTCCTTGCTAATAATACACGTAAGCCATTGTGGGGATACAAATCAATGGTCTATGCCTCAATCTTTTTAGGTTTTATGTCCTTCATAGTATGGGCTCATCATATGTTTCTCACAGGAATGGGTACTACAATGAGCGCATTTTTTCAAACAACAACTATGATTATCTCAATCCCGTCAGTTGTTATTTTAACATCTTTCTTCCTTTCACTTTGGGGAGGTGCAATCAGATTTAATACGCCAATGCTATTTGCATTGGCTTTTCTGCCGATGTTTGGCATTGGTGGATTAACAGGACTGCCACTGGGATTTGCTGCATCTGATATTTATCTACATGATACCTATTATGTGATTGGGCATTTTCATTATGTAGTTGCCCCTGGAACTATTTTTGCACTTTTTGCGGGAATCTATTATTGGTTTCCTAAGGTGACTGGCAAAAAACTTAGTGAATCATTAGGAAAACTTCATTTTTGGCCATCACTTATTTTTATGAATGGGGTTTTTATGCCAATGTTTATTCAAGGGCTTGCTGGTGTTTCTAGGCGCCTCTATGATGGTGGACAAATATATGCCCACGCGCAGGGTGTACTTCAATGGAATGAATTTATGTCTATATCGGCATTTTGCTTAGGTGCTGCGCAAATACCCTTTATTCTAAATATTGCACAAGCATTGGTGATCGGAAAAAAGGTTGGTCGCAATCCATGGGATTCAACAACTGTTGAATGGTCTGCACCTTCTCCTCCATTACCCCATGCTAATTTCGAAGGCCCGTTAGAAATCTATAGGGAACCCTATGAATACAGTGTTCCTGGAGCAACTAAAGATTTTTCACCACAAACTATCAAATAATTAATAAGGAAAAAGTATTGCAAATACCTTACATTGTTGAAGAAAGGCCAGACACTGGATTGATTAATTCCAAATTAGGTATCTGGATTTTTCTGGCATCTGAAATTATGCTATTTGGTGGGCTATTTTCTGCATACGTTTTCTTGAGATTAGCAGCTCCTGAAGGTGATTTTGCTTATTGGGGGTCAAAATTAAGTGTGCCAATGGCAACGGTAAATACCCTTGTACTTATTTCATCAAGTGTAACAGTAATTTTGTCATGGGCTTCATTAAAAATGAAGGATTTTGAAAAATATAAACTTTATATGGGGCTTACTCTTTTATGTGCAGGCATTTTTCTCGTAATAAAATATTTTGAATATACTGGAAAATTCCACCATGGTATTTATCCATCTTCCAGTACTTTTATGGGAATATATTTTACTCTTACAGGACTTCATGGATTGCATATCGTGGGAGGCATGATTGTTATGGGCTATATGTGGCTACCCATTGGTGCAAAACAATGGGAAACAGATCCTGAACTTTTTACCAACCGTGTAGAGACTGCAGGACTTTACTGGCATTTTGTGGATTTAGTATGGATTTTCTTATTTCCAATTCTGTATCTACTTTAAGGTGAGCACAAATGAGTGAACATAATAAAGAATCTATACAAGAGCATATTAAGGTATATCTAACGGTTTTTGGTGCACTGGGAGTACTAACTGTATTTACAGTTGCTGCAAGTTATCTAGAAATTTCCAATACTGAAGCAATAATGTTGGCACTTGTAATAGCAACTATAAAAGCAAGCCTTGTCGCTGGTTATTTCATGCACCTTATAACAGAGAAACAAACGATTGTCTGGATTCTTATTCTGACATTCTCTTTTTTCTTAATCCTAATGTTTATACCTTTAATTACCGCAACTGACCAAGTGATTATTTACAATTGATTTCATTAAAAACATTCCATTATTTTTTTATTTTATCTTCTATATTCATTACATCTTACTATGGGATATTTGAGCTTAGAACACCGTCTAATCCAGGTAAAATATCCCATATACTTAGTTTTATATCATTTTTAATCTCTATGGGGTTGATTGCGTATTTTGTATCTATTCTTAAAAAATTTAGAAAGATCTAGGCTATGAAACAGCAAACAGAATCAATGTTAATATTATTCTTTGTTTTTTTCTTGCCTGATCTTATATCTGCTTGTGCAACATGTTATGGAGCCCCTGAAGCACCAGCAACAGAAGGAATGAATTGGGCAATTATTACCTTGCTTGGAGTTACAGGCGGTGTATTAGGGGGGATAATTAAATCGGTAATTACTATTTCGAATAGAACAAGAAATTTTCAAAGAAAAAATAAAATCTAGGTGATTTTTTGATTAATCTTCTCCAGAAATTTGGTCTCCCCTTGAATATGTCAACACAAGGACCGCAAATTGATCAAGTAAATGCCATTACCCACTGGTTAATGCTTATATTGTTTACTGGATGGGGGATATTCTTCATCGTAAGTCTCTTTAAGTTCAGAGCTTCAAAAAATAATAAAGCTGATTATAATGGAGTTAAATCCCATATATCATCCTTATTGGAAGCTGGAGTTGCGGTCGTAGAAATATTGATTCTTTTTGGTTTTGCGTTTCCTATCTGGGCTAGCAGAGTTAATAATGTTCCTAATCCATCGGAAGCTGTACATATCAGAGTTATTGCACAACAATTTGCATGGAATATACATTATCCTGGTCCAGATGGAAAATTTGGTCAGATCAATATTAACCTGGTGGATGAACAGGAAAATCCTATCGGACTGGATAGAAATAGTGATAATGCATCAGATGACTTTTTTACTATTAACCAGCTACATATTCCAGTAAACAAAAAGATTAGAGTTGATCTTACAAGTAAAGATGTTATTCATAACTTCAAATTACCTGAATTAAGAGTTTCTCAAGACGCAATCCCAGGAATGAGTATTCCTGTTCATTTTGAAGCAACCATGACATCGGATGAATTTTTGGAAACAGTTGTCGGAACTCCTCGTGAAGGAATGGGACTTGAAATCTCCTGTGCTCAGTTATGTGGTTTAGGACATTACCGAATGAAAGGTTTCCTTACAATTCATAATAATGAAGGTTACGATAAATGGCTTTTGGAACAAGCAGAATACCTGAAAGAAGCGGGTGAAGAAGATGATTGGGGTGATGACGAAGACTGGTAGATTTTAAACTAGACAATTTAGTATCTATTCAATTAAACCTTAATATTATTGATTACTCTTTATTTTTTTTCTTCCTTTACTGATCCAATATTCTATTGCTATTGATACACCCAATCTTTTCACAGTAAATAAAATAAAACAGATTAGTAAAACAAAAATTAATCCGAATACAATTTGAATATTAAAACCAAAATAGAAGCATACTACGATAGGGAAAATAAATAAAGCCCTATCAATAAACAATAAGAACGCCCATCCGTCACCAGATTTATCAATAAGTTTTAATCCGCAAGAATCACACTTTTTTTTAAGTGCAATTCTTGATTTAACAATACTACCAAAGCCACATTTTGGGCAAACTCCCTTTAATGCTCTCCAACAGTACTGAATAAAACTAGTATCATCACTGGAGTTTGGTATTATAATAATTTTATTTTTCTTATCCCTTACTCACGATGAGAATAAAGGATTTTTGATTTAATGTACCGCGGAAAGGACTCGAACCTTCACACCCTGAGGGCACCAGATCCTAAATCTGGCGTGTCTACCAATTCCACCACCGCGGCATATATAATCCATTTTTTACATTTAAAAACCAGAAAAGAGAAAATACTAGACTTTAAAAAAATATTCATATTGATACCTATTGAGAAGTTAAATGGACGAAAAAAGACAAAAAAGCAGTTATTAGTTAAATAATATAGTCTTTATTTACCTACAGAATTTTTTAGTATTTACATTAAACTTATTCCTCCTGCTTAATAATAAATTCCTTTAATTGATTTTCTGCAATTCTATAGTTTCCATTACCAAAATTATATGCTTTTAAAGATCCATCATGTATATAAGAAATAATATCTAAAACTGGAATTTTCAGTTTTTCAGAAATTTCCAGTGGAGTATAATAAATAACTTCCATGATATTAATGTTATTATCAGTTTTGATATCATTAACCAATGGAAAATTTTTTTGGATGATATTACTGTAATCATCTATTATTTTTTGGGGGATCTTATTGAAAAAACGCCAATTTGCTATTGAAGTTTTTTTAGTCTGAAGCTTAAGAGCTAATTCTTCATCTGTATATACTCTAAAATAATTGGACAATATGTCCAAAATTCTTTTGGTCTTAAATCTTTTTTCTATATCATTCATTAATATATAGTGAATTTATCTAATTATATTTATTATTAGTTGGCTCTTTAAAAAAGCCAGAGATAGATTAGAAAAGAGAGCAAAACCTTATAAAAAAACCACTAAAATGAGGCTTTCTTCAATCATGATACTTAGTTATTTCATTAAAATCATTTTTCGGTTGAAGACATGATTATCTACTTGAAGTCTATATATATATACACCAGCACTAACAGTATTATTAAAACTATCTGAGCCGTGCCACATAACCATGTGGCGGCCAGCAGGTTGTTTTTTATTTATAATATTACTGATTTTTCTACCCATAAGATCATAGATATCTAAACGAACATTTGCCTTATTTTCCAAGTCATATGTAATCATAGTGGATGGATTAAATGGATTAGGATAGTTCGGATGTAAAGCAAACTCTAATGGATATACTATTTCTTTATTTGATGTGAGGTTTGTACCTATAAATTGGCCAAAACCACTATCTATGGAAAAAATTGGACCAGCATTCATATCTCCAGTAGATGCAGATTCAAACATTAAAATTAATTCGGGGTTTGTTATATTTTGAGAAAACTGAGCATCAACTTGGAGAATTGCCCCGCTCCCAGGAATAATCCCAGTAGTAAAATCATATCCCAGACAATATAAAAGACCTTCATCATTCTCTCCAGTACTTCCATCAATAATTCCTGAAGAAAAACGTCCTATACCCGTTACAACAGCATTTGCGATATAATTAGGCATATCTATTATGTATAATTCAGTAATATATGCAGTTTCGGTATTATGCATATGAATTTCAAATGAACCACTACCACCTGGTGTCAGTTCACCAGAAACATTTTCAATTGAATATACAACAGAAGGCTGACCAATATAGACGGTATGACCAATCCCCTCTACATACATAGGTAAACTATTTATATCTGAAACAATTGCTTCCTGAAAAGAGATGTCTGAAATTGATGAGTCAGGGGAGCCAGCAACCACATCATAAGCAATATCTGCGATATGGAAGGTTCCAGGATTAATTGGGCTTGATGATGTATTATCAAATGCAATTAGTCGATAAACATTACCTACCATATCGCCAGTTAATGTCCAATTTGTAAGATCTAATGATGAGTTAAAAGAATAATCTGTACCAGTAATGAAAGGTGGATCAGCAATAATATCAACCTGGATTCCATAAACAGGCTGTGTATTTTGCATTATGATTGAACTAGTAAACCCATTACCAGGAGTTCCGTAACCACCAGTAAGCATCAGATACTGCGTTTCAATACCCACTTCATAACTGGCACTTTCTGTTGTCCAATTCAATTCAGTAAAATTTTGATCCTGAATACTGGCACCAGCAAAGGAGAGGTTAACAGTTACTTCTTCATCAGCTACTGGATATACTACCGCCCTGCAAACTGCAGTATTCCCAGATGCTAAAGGTTCGTTAAGTGCGATACCTGTAATTGCCATATTCCCATTAGCTATATCCACGATTTCAAGGCTCCATCCTTCAGTACGATCAGTAGGTAAAACAGCAATACTATTTAATACATCCGGATAATCCAAAATTTCAAAATAAAGCAAACCGATGGATGTCTCATTGTTTACATAAAAATCAAGTGTGTCCATCTGTCCTGATAGAGATGCCCCATCATCCATCCAAAGTTCAACCCATTCAACAGGGGTAGCACTAACGACATTTGTTGGACTTGATTCTCCACCAGAAGGGTATACTGCAGTTACATAGTAGTAATATACTGTACTGTTAATTACGTCTTCATCTAGATAGCTCAAATTATTTCCATCTACATTACCGATATTTTCAAAATTAACATTATCTAATGAACGATAGATTAAATATTCATCTATTTCTAAAGGTCGACTATCAGATAATAATGGATTTTGTAAATCCACTCTCCAATCATATGGTATTTTTCCTGGAAATCTCTCAATTACATCAGCTTTATCTGCTTGCATTGCCCAGCTACCCAATTCAGTTAACTCAAAATGCAGATGCCTAGTAAATTGTACATTTGAGAATGTCATAATTATATCATCAATTGCCCAGCCAGAAGCCCAACCTCCATTATCGTTTGAATGAAAAGCAACTTGAACATTTTGATTTCCTCCAAATTCGGATAAATCTACAGATGTCAAGACCCACTGACCAGCTGGTTCGATAGATGCAATATCTGTATAATTTGCACCACCATCAACACTTACTGCTATATCTGCAGTCTGACCATACTCACCAGTAAAATAAGAAGCAAAGTTTAACGTTACGCTTGACGCCCCTGACATATTGATCGCAGGCATAATAAGATAATCATTACCATCATTATCGGGAGTATCTTCTCCAATATATCCATCATCATTTGAAACTGCATAAAAGGTATGTCCTGGTATACTCCACCAATTGCTAGATCCATTATCTGTTACATACCATCCGTTTCCATTACTGTTAACTTCCCATTCATCAGAAATTTCTCCAGATTCAAAATCTTCTGTAAATTCTTCAGGTATGGGCCCATAAGGCGCTTCCCAAGTCAACAAAACTTTTGCATCCATACCATTTTCAGCAACTAAATTGTGAGGTTCCTCTATATAGCCTGGAAAAACTGTAACCGTCCCAGAATCCACATCAGCAATCCAATATAAACCACCAATATCATCTGTAATATTAACGTTTGCAAAATTTAAAGATACTTGGTCAGCGTAAGCCTCTGTGTCAATAACCATGTTCATCTGCAAAACTGGGCCTGTTCCTGCTGGAATATTTCCATTATTTCCAGAATCAAAAAGGACGACTCTCGTATAACCATTTTCTAGATCATTACTCGCAACAGTAAATCCTTCCGCACGTCCAATTGGTAAAAAATTAAAAATATCTACATAATTCGGGCTATCATAGATATCAAACTGCATACCGCTAACAATACCTGTATTATTCATTTTGATATTGATTGAAACTGTTTCTTCTACATCACCAGTATCTGATGTCGCACTTAAATAAATTACATTTCCTATAGTGATCGATCCATTTATCCCAGATGAAGAAAGAATATTACCATCCTGATCACTAACAACAAGATTATAAATACCTATATCCAACATTGCAGAAAGGATTTCTGTACCATCAAAATGAAGATTTAATATAAGGCTATCAGAACCTGCAGCAATACTATCAAAGGTAGCATAAAAGACTACACGTGCTGATCCGTCACCCAAAACTGAATAGTCAGAAGAGAATGTTGAACCCGCACCCGTCGAGAGCGCTCCAGAAATTTCTACCATTGCTGGCATAGAGATTACATCAAATTGGATTCCACCTACACTATGATTTGGATTGGATAATGTTACAGGGACGACAATTTCATCTGTATAACCATCAACAACAACATGTCCTAGATTTACCGTTACATCTTGTCCATAAAGTACAATTTGGCAAACTAGAAAAGATAAAAACAAGCGAATTGACTGTTGTAATAATTTCATTAAGCTCTCTATTTATGTTATCCATCTCCGAATAATTTTAAAATCTCGAAGCAAAGATTGGACTTCTCTTTGTGGGAAAAATAGTTAATTAAATTTACATAAAATAACAATTTTTTGCCGAGAAAACACTTATAATTTTAATTTAAAAGTAAATGAATCAAATTATACTAACAAAATTTTTCTTAAGAAATTATAATTCATTTTTAATCAATTATACTTGTTTGAAACCTTGACTTAGATATTGCTGAAGCTTTTTATATTTAATTTCAATTTTCTTCCCATCTGGACTCATAACTGCTATTTTGTCATTTCGTCCAATTTTCTTTTCAGCAATAATTGGCGACTTGATTTGTTGAGGTTGGCTGCTTCTTTGCTGAGCATCAGGCTGGCCAGCAAACCCCATACCTGTAGTGTCCTGGTGCTGCATTTGCAAATTTCGAACAGAGTCTCCTCTATTCCGTGATTGTTCATTTACACCTTGAATTTGGGTTCTAAATAAGCGCTGTACAGTGGTAGCATTCATATCTAACATCATTTCTTGAAACAAGTTAAAACCTTCTGACTTGTACTCTAATAGTGGATTTTTCTGACCATAAGCTCTCAAATTTATTCCCTCTCGGAGTTGATCCATCGCATATAAATGGTCTTTCCATTTCTCATCTATGGTTTTTAATATTACAAAACGTTCAAAACCTCTCATCATTTCAGGTGGCATCAAAGATTCTCTGGCTTTATAAATTTTCTCGGATTCATCCAATATCCAATCACCTAATTCATCAGCAGTAAAATCATCTTTTTTTAGCTTATGTTTAATTTTTTCATATGAGATATCTAACATAAGGTGAGATGAAAACACCTGCTTTAAATGTCCCCAATCCCACAGATCTTGCTCACCTATTTCAGTTTGTGCTTCAATTTCATCTAAAATAAAATCATCGATAATCTGCAAAACATTATCATACATATTTTTACCCGACAAAGCCTGTTTTCGAATATCATAAACCACCTGACGTTGCTGATTCATAACATCATCATATTCAAGTAAATGTTTTCGGATTCCAAAATTTCGTACTTCTACTTTTTTTTGGGCATTGCTAATTGCCCTGGTAACCATTCTAGCAGAAATAACTTCACCTTCTTCAACTCCCATTCGCTCCATGATAGCAGCCACCCTATCTGACCCAAATAAACGCATTAAATCATCTTCCAAAGATAAATAAAACCTGGATGACCCAGGATCTCCCTGCCTACCACTACGTCCACGTAATTGCAAATCAATTCGTCTCGATTCATGACGCTCTGTACCAATAATATGCAATCCTCCTGATCCTTTAACACCGTCTCCAAGTTTAATATCTGTTCCACGTCCAGCCATATTTGTAGCAATAGTTACTGCACCAGGTTGACCAGCACGAGCAACAATTTCTGCTTCACTTTTATGTTGCTTAGCATTTAAAACATTATGAGGAATATTTTTTCGTTTAAGCATACGTGATAATAGTTCTGATACCTCTACTGATATTGTGCCAACAAGAACTGGTTGACCTTTTTGGTAACATTCAGAAATCTCTTCAATAGCAGCATTGTATTTTTCTCGCTTAGTTTTATAAACAAGGTCATCACGATCATCCCTAACTAATGGACGGTGAGTTGGCATAACAGTTACATCTAAACCATAAATAGCACCCAACTCTTCTGCTTCTGTTTCTGCAGTACCTGTCATACCTGCGAGTTTGTCATAAAGTCTAAAATAATTTTGAATAGTAATAGTAGCCAGAGTTTGTGTTTCTCGTTCAATGCGTACATTTTCCTTAGCTTCTAAAGCCTGATGTAAACCATCTGAATATCTTCTTCCAGGCAAGACCCGACCTGTAAATTCATCTACAATCATCACTTTTCCTTCCTGCACAACATAATCCACATCTTTTTCATACATGGTAAACGCCCGAAGCAATTGATTAAAATTATGGATAGTGCCACTTCGCTCTGCATGAAGTTGATGGGCTTTTTCTTTCTTTTCATCTTTTTGATGATCATTCAAATCATTTCTTTCATCAATCTCATTTAACATCTCTCCCAAATCAGGTATAATAAATGTTTCTGGATTACCTGGAGATAAAAGATTTCTTCCTTTTTCAGTAATATCCATTACATGGCTTTTTTCATCAATCGAGAAATAAAGATCATCATCAACTTCATGCATCTTTTTATCTCTAATATGCATTCCTTCGACATCTTGAGAAAGCTTTAACATGCCTGGTTCCTGAAATATTTTCATGACTTGTCGATGTTTTGGCATACCTCTACTTGCCTGTAACAATTTTAAACCAGCATTATCATCGTCTTTCTCGTCCAAATATTTTTGTGCTTCTCTAACCAGGTTAGAAACAAGTTTTGATTGTGTTTTTACCAAATGTTGAACTTCAGGTTTCAATTTTTGAAATGTATCATCTACTGGAGCATCAATAGTTCCTGAAATAATTAAAGGCGTTCTTGCTTCATCAATCAATACACTATCTACCTCATCCACTATAGCATAAGCATGATCACGTTGAACTAAATGTTCTTTTTCCAGTGACATATTATCCCGGAGATAATCAAATCCAAATTCATTGTTTGTACCATAGGTAATATCCTTATTGTACATTTTACGCCGTTGAATATTATCCATTGAATTCAAAATAAATCCTACTGACAATCCAAGACGTTTATATACTTCACTCATCCATTCCGCATCTCGCTGAGCTAAATAATCATTTACTGTAATTACGTGAACACCGCGACCTGTCAATGCATTCAGAAAAATTGGCATTGTTGCCACCAGTGTCTTACCTTCTCCAGTTTTCATTTCCGTAATTTTCCCTCTATGAAGAGTAATGGCTCCCATTATCTGGACATCATATGGGACCATTTCCCATATAATTTCTTGACCTGATACCTGCCAAGAGCTACCAGATATTCTTCTGCAAGTTTCCTTAACCATAGCAAATGCTTCAATCATTAAATTATTAAGCGCGTTCTGTTCTGCTTTTTTTATTATTTTATCGCTCTCCTTACGATTCATATTATCTGGTAAAGAATCTTTTTTATTTTGACGGGCTTTGATAACCATTTCTCGCATTTCAGAAGTTCGGCTACTCATATACTCATCTGATTTTGAAGAAAGTGTTTCATAGAATTGGTTTATATCTTTAACGATAGGAATAAGCTTTTTTGTTTCTCGTTCAGATTTTGTGCCAAATAATTTTGAAAGTACCATTTTTTAATTCGCTTTCTTCTTGTAATCTTTAAAAATAGAATCTAAAATTCCATTAATAAAACTAGAACTCTCTTGAGTACTATATATTTTTGCTATTTCGACCATTTCACTAATTGTTACTTTCGGAGGGATATCATCCATAAAAAACATCTCACATATACCCATCCTCAACAAGATTTGATCAACCTGCGCAACTCGATCGAATTCCCAATTTTGCAAATGGATTTTTATCATTTCATCAGCCCATGCTGAATGTTTTGTAACACAATGGTAAATTTTCTTAATAAAAGATTGATTTCTGTTATGATCAGGAAATGAATCAAAAAATCTTGCTAAAACTTTTAGAGGGGGTTCATCTGAAAACTGGCTGGCAAAAAGAGCTTGCATTGCTCTCTCTCTTGCAACTCTTCTTGTATTATGATTATAATTATTCATATATATCTAATAATTAACTCAGTCTATTCACTTATAGTAATAACCCATCCGAAAGGGTCATCTATTTCTTGAAGTTGTATACCAACTAATGTATCACGAACTTTACTTGTCCAATCTCCAATTTCCCCATCACCAATTATTAATTTTTCTTCTTGATAGGTTATTGAACCAACAGGATTAACTACCACGGCTGTACCAGTACAAAATACTTCATCAGCATATAAAATTTCATCAATAGTAATTTCAGTTTCCAGCACGTCTAAATTAAGAATTTCTTTTGCAACAATTATCGCTGAATCACGTGTAACCCCTGGTAAAATAGATCCATCCAAATACGGAGTTTTAACTATATTATCCTTAATAATGAAAATATTTGCAGAGCCAGCTTCTTCGATTCGACTTTCATGTTTTGCATTTAGATAAATTACTTCATCAAATCCTTGTTTTTTTGCCTCTATCAAAGGATAGAGTGATGCAGAATAATTACCAATTGCTTTCGCATTTCCTGTTCCTTTTGGTGCTGCACGATGGTAATCTGAGTTTATTATTAAGTTAAGAGGTTTTACACCATTTTTAAAATAAGACCCCACAGGTGAAGCAAAAATGATAAATGTATATTCATTTACAGGTCTAACGCCAAGTACAGGTTCCGTACCCCATAAAATTGGGCGTATATATAGACTGCCTCTCCCAAAAGGAGGTAGATAATCTAAATTATCTATTACAGTTTTCACCACGCTATTTTTAAAAAAATATTTATCTATTTCAGGTATACATAGACGCCTAGAAGATCTAATAATTCGTTTTGCGTTCATATCTGGGCGGAATAATACTACGTTCCCTTTAGAAGATCTTAGAGCTTTCATACCTTCAAAAACACCTTGTCCATAATTTAAAACACCTGCTGCAGGTGATAATTCTATTGGACCGTAAGGAATTAACTCACCATCTGACCATTCACCATCCTTTGGATAGATTGCACGAAACATACTTTTTGTCTCTAAAACTTCAAAGCCTAGCTTGTCCCAGTTAATATTAATTTCCCGTTGTTTTTTCATTTCATTAATTCACGACTGATGATAAGTTGTTGAATCTCTGATGTCCCTTCATAAATCTGTGTTATTTTCGCATCTCGCATTAATCGTTCAACCCCATATTCCCTCATATATCCATAGCCTCCATAGATCTGGACACATTCATTAGCAGCCTTCATAGCTACATTTGATGCGTATAATTTCGCCATTGAACTTTCTTTTATATATGGTTCATCTATGTCTTTTAATTTTGCTGCACGCCAAACCAATAACCTCGCAGCATCAACATCTGTAGCCATATTTGCAAGTTTATTTTTTATAGCACCGAATGATCCTATAATTTTCCCAAATTGTTTACGTTCTAGTGCATAGTTTGTAGCAGATTCTAACGCAGCACGTGCGATACCTAATGCCTGTGCTGCAATGCCAATACGTCCTCCAGCCAAAGTTTGCATAGCGATTTGAAATCCAATACCTTCTTCTCCTATTCTATTTTCAATAGGTACTTTGCAGTTTTTAAAATATAATTCACAGGTATCGGATGCCCTGATTCCAAGTTTATCTTCCTTTTTCCCGACTGAAATTCCTGACATCTTTTTATCTACTATAAAAGCAGAAATACCTTTTGATCCTAGGCTTTTATCCGTAAGACAAAATAGGATCACTAAGTCCGAATTAATACCATTAGTTACCCAGTTTTTAATGCCATTTATAATATAATAATCATTCTCACGAATAGCATGAGTTCTTAGATTACTAGCATCAGAACCCGATTGAGGTTCACTGAGGCTATAAGCACCCAGTTTTTCCCCATTAGCCAAGTTTTTCAAATATTTTATCTTTTGCAGATCAGTTCCCCAATCCAATAATAGTTGACAAACCAAAGAATTATTTACAGACATAATTGTAGATGTAGCTGCTTCTATAGCGGCAATTTCTTCCAATGCAATAACGTAGGATAATGTATCCATACCTGAACCATTATATTGTTCTGGAACCATCATTCCCATAAAACCCAATTCCCCCATTAATTTTATTTCTTCATAGGGAAACTCAGAATTTTCATCACGATTAATTACATTTGGAGCTAAATGTTCAATAGCAAATTCTCGCGCAGTTTTTTTTATCAGTTCCTGACTATCAGTTAGTTGAAAATCAATCATATTTTTCTATAATAACTGCTGAAGCTTCACCACCACCTATGCATAAGGTAGCTAGGCCAAATTGGGAATTGGTTTGTTTAAGACCATTTAAAAGAGTAGTTAGTATTCTTGCTCCTGAAGCACCAATTGGATGTCCTAATGAAACAGCACCACCATATATATTAACTTTTTTATGATCTATTTTATAATCTTCCATAGCAGCCATAGCAACCACTGAAAAAGCTTCATTGATTTCCCATAAATCAATGTCTTGGACAGACAAACCCGATTTTTTTAATACTTTACTTATAGCTTTTCCTGGCGCAGTAGTAAACCATTCTGGCTCGTGAGCAGCAGATGCTTGTGCAACCAAACGCGCTAATGGTTTTAATCCCAATTCTTTTGCTTTATTATCACTAGTAATTAAAACCGCTGCTGCACCATCATTTAATTTTGAAGCATTGGCAGCAGTTATAGTACCATTTGTGTCAAAAACAGGGTTTAAGGTTGAGATTTTTTCGAATTTTACTCTCCCTGGCTCTTCATCCAGATAAACTTGAATGGACTCACCATTGGATTGCTTAACTTCTACTGGAACAATTTCATTGGAAAAAATGCCATTATTCTGGGCAATTTGGGCTCTTTTATACGATTCAATTGCAAATTCATCTTGATCCTTGCGTTTAATACCTCTCTCCTTTGCACACAATTCAGCACAATTTCCCATGTGCATATTATTATAGACATCCCAAAGGCCATCATGAATCATTGTATCAATCATTTTCCTATGTCCAACCTGATATCCAGTTCTTTCTCCATGGATTAGAAAAGGGGCATTAGACATACTTTCTATTCCACCCGCTATTACCATTTCTGCATCACCAATAATAATGGATTGTGCAGCTAGCATAACAGCCTTAAGCCCCGAACCACACATCTTATTTATTGTTGTACATTCTACAGAGTTATTTAATCCTCCTAAAAGAGCCGATTGCCTAGCTGGTGCCTGTCCAACACCCGCTGATAAGACATTCCCTAGTATAACCTCATCAATTAATGCTTTTTCTTTTCCTAATTCTTTAACTATTCTTCGTATTACAGCCGCACCAAGCTGAGGAGCGGGGACAGAATTTAAACTGCCCCCAAAAGAACCTATAGGTGTTCTTTTAGCTAATAATATAACAGGATTAGAGTTCATAATATTTTATATCAGAATAGCTTTAGACATCAGTTAGGATCAATTTTTTTTTTATCTGGTTCATTATTTTCATAAGCCAAGATTATTTTTTTAACCAGTGGATGCCTTACAACATCATTATCATCAAGTGTAGAAAACCCAATCCCTTCAACATTTTTTAATATATTCAATACATGAATGAGACCTGAATCGCTCTGGCGTTGCAGATCAATTTGCGTCATATCACCTGTCACAATCGCTCTTGATCCTTTACCCAGCCTTGTAAGGAACATCTTCATTTGAATAGTTGAAGCATTTTGTGCCTCATCTAAGATCATAAAGGCATTATCCAAAGTTCTACCTCTCATATAAGCTAATGGCGCTACTTCGATAGTTTTATTTTCCAATAATTTTTTCAACTTATTATCGGGTATCATACAGGTTAAAGCATCATAAATAGGAGAAAAATATGGGTCAACTTTTTCTTTTAAATCACCTGGTAAAAAACCCAAATTTTCTCCTGCTTCAACTGCAGGGCGACAAAGAATAATTCGATCTAATTTACGGCTCTCCAATTCTGCTACAGCAAAAGCTACGGCCAAAAAAGTTTTTCCAGTACCTGCAGGACCAACGGAAAAAACAATATCATTCAATCTTACTAGATTGGCATATCTTTCTTGACCATTAGTCTTAGGTATAATAGGTCCTTTTTTTCCATAGTGTATAACAAATTCTGGTGGAAAAGATTCACTTTCTTTATTAACATTCTCAGTTTGGACAAGAGTAATCAATTTTTGCACATCTAATGAAGAAAGGCTTCCTTTACTACTTAATGTTGACATCATTTCATGGAGTATCTCATGCACTTGTTCTACAATGGCTTTTTGACCAATAACCTTAATAACTTCACCTCGAACCACAATTTTTGCCGGGAATGCTTTTTCAATTAGGTGCAAATATGAATCACCAACACCTAGTAGGCTTGCAAACTCAACAGTATTAAATTGAAGTATCTTTTCCATGATTTAATGAGCAGTGTAATTTCCAGGATTAAAATTTACCAAATACAGTAATGAATTTGTGAGATTGATTAATCTAAAAATAATAAAAATTCTGATATCATTAGCTGCATTCCAATTGCTATTGCAATGTATAATGATACCTCGGGAAGACAAAAATACAGTTGAGAAAAACATTGATTACCTAATAGAGCAAGGACAATCTCATTGGGAGAAACGTCATGACTCATTATCACTATTTTATGCAGATCATTTCATTAGTCTAGCTTATGAAAAACGGAAAAAAGATTTTGATCTTGCTGTTCTTTATAGCAAAATAATATATACGAGCGCTTTATTCTCCAAATCTAATTTAATAACAAAGGACAGTTTGTTTAAAATTGGCTCCGAAATTTCGAAAAACGCTATTTTAAATCATCCAGACTTCCAATCAATATATCATGAAATGAAAGGAGATAGTACATTCAAAATTTTATCAGCAATCACAGATGCACCCCAGAGTATTGTTCCTGGCCTCTATTGGTGGGCTATAAACCAAGCACAATATTTATATACGAAGCCAGTGATTGAACGGTTAAACAATCGAGAACTATTAGAAGTAATTATGCACCGAATTAATTCATTAGATCCAGGATATGATTTTGGTGGACCATATCGATTTTTTGGAACCTTATATACACGTGTTCCAGGAGTAGATATTTCCCAATCTAAAAAACATTTTGAACACGCAATCAGTCATCACCCTGAATATCTAGGAAATAAAGTACAGATGGCAGAATATTATCACCAAAAAAAAGGTAATCGTGAATTGTTCCATAAGCAATTGACTGAAATAATCTCAATTGATCTTTATAATAAAACAGAACTCATCCCAGAGAATATATTTTTCCAAAACCGAGCAAAATACTTGCTTTCAATTGAAGAAAGCTTATTTGAATAATCTTATTATAATCTATCACTCGCATTCTTTATTCATTTATAATCACAATCATTTATTGGTTCATAGATATTGGAGAACCTATATTTAAGTAGGACAAGTTAGGAGATGTATCTATGGAAATTAGATATACTATTAAAGATGTCATGGCGACTGATCTAATCACGTTTAAACCAGATACGCCTATAGAATCTGCAATCAAATCTTTTCTAGAGAATAAAATCTCTGGTGCTCCCGTGGTTAATGAACAAGGAGATCTTATAGGAATGCTTTCTGAAAAAGATTGCCTAGGGACGCTTTTTGAATCATCATATTATAATAACCCAAGTGGCTATGTGAAAGATTATATGTCAACTGAATTATCAACCATAAGTATATATGACACACTATCTGAAGTGGCGCAGAAGTTTCTTGATTTACGATTTCGGAGATTCCCAGTACTAGAAAATGGAAAACTTGTTGGCCAAATTAGCCGTAGAGACGTTTTAAAAGCTGTTAATAATCTTAGTGAGGATTAAAAAGAGTTATGAAATACTTAGGATTTCTATTAATAATCAATATTATTTTTTCTTTACCAAATGACCCTTTTGTTAAAGCTTTATCTGCTATGAAAGCTGGATTATATAAAGATGCATTAACTCATTTGGGAGAAGCTCAAAATATGGATCAGAATAATCCAGAAATTTATCGTTTAAAAGCTCTTCTCCATGAGACACTTGATCAAAAAGAAGATGCTATCGATGCATGGGAAAATTGCTTTTTATATTCTAATGACAGATTAATAAAAAAAGAAGCAAAGGTACATATCCAAAACCTCAATCAAGAAAATGAATGATCAAAAAAATATTCATTAGTTTTTTTGCATTAGGATTTAGCGGTTGTTTGTATAGTCCTGCAGTAAGCCCTAAGTATGATTTTGGTAGAGTTGGTGAAATACACTTAAAAAAAATTAATGACCATTCTAATTCATTCGGTTCTGGTGAAATGATAATGTCTAATCTAAGTCATAACTTTCTTAAACTTGGATTTGATGTAACAGAATCTGAATTGGGAAGTCCTTTAATCAAAATTGGGAATGGGGACCAAATTTTAGAATTATCCTGCATTATTACTGAATTCACTGAATCAGAAATAGTTGTAGTACCTTACCGCCATGTAGATCGTGGATATACAGAAACAACAGTTGGCCATTCTGCTGATGCAGATTCCAAAAATAAAAAATCAGAAAGTTCCTCCAGTACAAAAACAACAACCCATGGTGGAACTGTTTCACAAGGAAGCAGGATAGAGTATACACAAACCCAGGTAGCAATCATGTTAAAAATGCGAGACATAGAATCTGGTAGTCTGGTTTGGTCAAACTCGTACTGGTACAGCGGATTAGAACTTCATCGGACTATCGAAATATGTGTAAAAAATGCAATTCATCAGTTGAAAAAGCTGTTAAAATAGATCCATATATTCAATTCACAGGATAATGAGATTTTTTGAAAATATTTTTCTTCTAACCATTTTTTTCTTATTTATAAATCAAAACTAATTGGACTGATGAATAAAACTATTAAATAGATTCAATCAGGTATATCACAACCCACTATGATAGATAATAAAACTAAACTTCGCCGAGATTTGGGCCCTTTATCAGGATATGCCACTATAATCGGTATTCTTGTTGGTGCAGGAATTTTTAGGGTCACTGGTGAAGCAGGGGCAGTAGCAGGTTCTTCTGTCCCAATAGCCTACTTACTGTTTTCCCCAATTATTATTTGCACAGCATTAACCTACAGTATTTTCGTTTCTACGCCGCTTGGAACACGTCCTGGTGGTGCCTACATACATATTTCAAGAACTTTCAATAATTATTACCTGGGCTTTATTGCAATGTGGATGAAACTTTTAGCATTTATTGGTGCCATATCCTTCATGTCTACTAGTTTTGGAGAATATTTAACTTTTTTTTTCTCAGATGCAGATCCTAAAGTCTGGGGATCAATTGCTCTCCTATTTTTTTATGGAATAAATATGGCAGGTATAAAACATTATGGCCAACTTCAAACACTTATGTTGGGTATTTTAATCTTCAGTATTTTTATTTTGGTAGTTCCAGGATTATTTGTTATAAATCTCTCTTTTTACGATCCTTTGCTACCAATGGGTTTTAATGGACTAATGGAAGCTATGCCAATGCTTTTTTTCAGTTATGCCGGATTTGAGACACTCTCCCAAGTAGCTGGTGAGACTCGGGACCCAACCAAAACCTTACCTATGATTTTTGTTCGGGGTGTACTGATTTCAGTCGTAATATTTTTTTCAATGTCATTTGTCGCTTTCGGCGTCCTATCAGCTGAAACCTTGGCAGTCTCTAAATCTGCAATGGCCGATGTAGCAAGTGTCTATTTACCAAAGTGGGGATCAAGTATAGTAGCGATTGGTGCAATGAGTGCTTTTCTGACCAGTATTAATGGCTCTATACTTGTTCCATCAAGAATGTTATTTGTTTTCAGTGAAGATCGGCTACTTCCACCAATTTTATCAAAGATTCACCCTACCTGGCATACTCCTTATATTAGTTTAATCATTAGCGCTATAATCAGTATTGCTCTAATTTGGACAAAATCTGCTATGTTTTTATTGAATACTGGATTGATTGGTATTTTCATAATTTATTTAATTCAGGGAGTAGCACTAGTATGTTTACCTTATATTAATCCAGTTCTTTATGAATCCGCGCAATTTCGCCCGCCTGTTCTGTTGCTTTGGCTTATAGGAGGAATCGTCATTTTGTCCATGAGCTATTTTACATTGATCACACTACCAGATGTGTTTCTATGGGTTTTCATTGGTGGAGCAATTGGAACCTGCATTTTCTTGGTGGGAAAGAAATTAGGTAATAAAGAAGGATTTGATTATATAGTCCGAATGAAACAAGATTACAAAAGTTAAAATGAATAAATTATTATTATGACATACATTAATATTATTGATCCAGATAAAGCAGATGGAATTGTTGAAGAAGAATACAAAAAAGCTATTCAACGTTCAGGGCGTGTTTATAATATTTTAAAGATTATGAGTCAGAGTCCGTCAGCTTTAAAAGATTCAATGCGTATGTATATAACAATCATGCATGGAAATTCAGAATTATCAAGAGCACAACGAGAAATGATTGCTACAGTGGTTTCTCAAGTGAATCACTGCAAATATTGAATCGAAGCCCATGGGAATGACTTCCGTGATGAAGTCAGAGATGAAGATTTAGCAGAAAAATTGAAAAAAGATTGGCGAGTTACAAATCTATCAGATAAAGATAAATTACTTTGTGCATGGGCAGAAAAATTGACTTTAACACCAAACAAAATGAAATATAAAGATGTAAAAACACTTGAAAATATCGGTTTTTCCCAATCTGCTATAAGTGATGCAGCGCAGGTTGTGGGATATTTTAATTATATCAACCGTATTGCAGATGGATTAGGTGTGGATCTAGAAGAAGAAATGAAATAATGTCTAATAAAACAATCACTGCAGAAATAGTGCTTCCAGGATCTAATTTAGATAAAACAATTTCATTTTTTTCAAAAAAATTAGGATTTCAATTAGAATCTATCTTCCCAGCTAATAATCCCAAAGAAGCTATAATTAATGGGCATGGACTAAGGATTCGCTTAAAGTATGGAAAAAATATTCATCCTGGAATCATTTCAATTACAGGAAAGAAGTCCCAACCACAAATAGCACCCAATGGAACAAAAATCTTATTTCAAGAATATAATAGAAATTATGTGCTACCAGAGGCAAAACAATCGATTGAAATTTCACATCTCGATAAAGCTAAATGGAAAATTGGTCGTGCAGGAATGGAATACAGAGATTTGATTCCAAATCATTATGGTGGACGATTTATTGCATCCCATATTCGAATCCCTAAAGCAGGGCCAGTGGAAGATTATGTGCATTTTCATAAAATCAGGTTTCAAATGATCTATTGTTATAAGGGCTCAGCAAAATTAGTGTACGAAAATCAAGGTAAACCCTTTATTTTTGAATCTGGAGACTGTGTGTTACAGCCACCCGAGATTCGGCATCGCGTTCTTGAAAATTCTGATCAATTTGAAGTAATTGAAATTACTTCACCTGCCATTCATATGACCCATACAGACCCAACATTTGAATTACCTAATATCGTCAATAGTAAAAAGCGGTCTTTTCACGGACAAAATTTTCTTCTTCACAAAACAGAAAATGCAAATTGGGATAATGGGGAAAATAAGGACTATAAAATTCAAGATTTAGGTATCAAAACCGCCACAAATAATCTTGCCCAAGTAAAAGTTTTAAAATCTCTTGGGTTCAAAACACCGTTAACTAGAAAGTACGATACTGAATTTCATTTTATCTTTTTACTTACTGGAACTATGAAAATTTTAATACAAGAAAATTATAGTTGCAACTTGGCTTCTGGTGATTCAATTACAATTCCATCTGGAAAGGAATTTTCTATCATTCAATGTCCCACTGGATCCCAATTTTTGGAAATATTATTTGTATAAATAAACTTTGGGAAAACAAAATTAGGTTATGCTATTTATAATTAATCTTGTAACAATATTTGAATTGTTAAATTGGTATTAATAAAATTAATTGTCCGATGTTTTCTTAAGATTAATTCCTAACTCTTCTAACTGTTTCCTATTTACCCTGTTGGGGCTTTCATCCATCAATGACATTGCAGATGTGGTTTTGGGAAATGCAATCACATCACGAATATTTTCAGTCCCTGCCAACAGCATCACCAAACGATCAAACCCAAAGGCAATTCCACCATGTGGTGGAGCACCATAGGTCAAAGCTTCTACTAAAAAACCAAATTTTTCGGTTGCATCTTTACGGTTTAAGCCAATTATAGAAAAAACTTTTTCTTGAACTTTTGGTGAATGGATTCTAATTGATCCTCCAGCAATTTCATAACCATTCATAGTTAAATCATATCCACGACTCAAAACATTGGAAGGGTCAGTTTCCAGCATTGAAATATCTTCATCTCTAGGAGCAGTAAATGGATGATGCATGGAAATAAAGCGTTGCATAATTTCATCATATTGAAACATAGGAAATTCAGTAATCCAAACAGGTTTGAAATTATTTGGATCAGTCAAATTTTCCCGCTTTGCGATTTCAACTCGAAGCTGTCCCAGTGCAGATAAAACAACATCGGTTCTATCACCTATCAGAAAAAGAATATCACCATCATTCATACCAAGCAAACCCCACATAGATTTTTGTATTTCATCTGAAAAAAACTTTGAGATGCCACCCGCAAGCACACCATCTTCAGCCTTCATCCATGCCAGTCCTTTAGCTTTGTATTTTTTTACATGGTTGGTCAATTCATCTATGACCCTCCTGGAATATTTTGCTCCGCCTTCAACTACAATTCCTTTAACTACTTCAGCAGACTTGAAAGCATTGAATTCAGATACATCTGTAAATTCTTTCACATCTTTCAGCTTCATTTCATAACGAAGATCTGGTTTATCAGATCCATAGGTTTCCATGGCTTCAGTATAGGTCAAACACAGAAAAGGATCAGGAAGGTCAATATTTTGCACAGATTTGAATATATGACGGGTCAGGCCTTCCATATGAAAGAAAATATCATTCTCATCCACAAACGACATTTCAATATCAATCTGAGTAAATTCGGGTTGCCGGTCTGCCCTGAGATCTTCATCACGGAAACATTTCACAATCTGGAAATAACGATCATACCCTGAGACCATCAGTATCTGTTTATAGATCTGTGGAGACTGAGGAAGCGCATAGAATTTTCCATTGTGAATACGACTGGGTACCAAATAGTCCCGTGCGCCTTCTGGAGTAGATTTCATAAGAACAGGTGTTTCCACTTCTACAAAATTATTATTGGATAAAAAACTACGGGTTGCCTGATATGTTTTATGGCGCGTTAAAATATTATTCTGAAGTTCATCCATTCTAAGCTCGAGATACCGGTATTTTAACCGCAGGTTTTCTTCAGCATTTTCACGGTCATTTAATACAAATGGCAATGGCGCTGCTTCATTAAGTATGGTATAATTTGAAATAAGTACTTCTATCTCACCTGTTTCCATATTTGGATTAACAGCGGATTCAGCACGATCGCGAACTGACCCCTGAATTGAAAGCACATCTTCCATGGAAAGTTTTTTTACTGCTTCAAAATCACCCCCGTATGATTCAGCATCAAAAACAATCTGGGATTTTCCATACCGGTCCCGGAGATCCACAAAAACGACCTGCCCATGTAGCCGCACCGTATTGACCCAACCATTTAAGGATACGACTTCCCCCACATTGGATTTTCGAAGTTCTCCACAAGTGTGTGTGCGCTTATACATGTTTAACTCAATACAGACATAAAAAAACCGCTACGAAATTACGGGCGGTTTTTTTCGAATTCAGTTGGAATTGTTGTTTATCTTTTTGAAACCCGTAACCTGTTCAATGCCCGTGCAAGTGAAGCTTCGATTCTCACTTCATTTAATTCAGGATCCTGTTCTGATTTGCGGGCTCTGGCACGATCTAATGACTTTTCAGCACGTTTCTCATCAATTTCGGAAGATTTTTCGACTGACTCTACAAGCAGTTTTACTGTATGCCCAATAATTTCCGCAAAGCCCCCTCCGGTTGCAAGAAATTCATCCTTCCCATTCCGTGTTAATTTGATTTCTCCTACGCTAAGGGCAAAGATTCCTTCTTGATGATTCGCCATTATACCAAATGATCCATCGATACCAGGGCAGCGGACATAACCCACTTGACCTTCGTCAAGGACTCGAATAGGAGTTACAATTTCAAGGTTGAACATATTTATCAGGCAGCAGTTTTCTTATCTTTTTCCAGTACTTCATCAATAGTGCCAACATAAGCGAATGCATTTTCAGGTAGTTTATCAACTTCACCATTCAAAATTGCTTCAAAACCAGAGACTGTATCTTCAAGAGTAACATAACGACCTGGCATACCTGTGAACTGCTCTGCTACATAAAACGGTTGGGACATAAATTTCTGGATCTTTCGAGCCCGGGCTACAGTCAACTTATCATCATCAGACAATTCATCCATACCAAGGATGGCAATAATGTCCTGTAGGTCTTTATATTGCTGAAGCACCGACTGTACGTTACGTGCTACCGTATAATGTCGATCTCCAATAATTCTTGGATCTAATATTCTCGATGTAGATGCTAAAGGATCTACAGCAGGATAAATGCCCAACTCTGCAATTTTCCGTTCTAGAACACTGGTTGCATCCAAGTGAGCAAAAGCAGTTGCTGGTGCTGGGTCTGTCAAGTCATCCGCTGGAACATATACTGCCTGTACAGATGTAATAGAACCTTTCTTAGTTGAAGTAATCCGTTCTTGTAGATCCCCCATTTCTGTAGAGAGGGTTGGCTGGTATCCTACTGCAGATGGCATACGACCCAACAGAGCCGAGACTTCAGATCCTGCCTGGGTAAAACGGAAAATATTATCGATAAACAACAATACATCACGACCATCATCATCACGAAAGGATTCGGCCATTGCTAAACCGCTTAAAGCAACACGAAGCCGGGCTCCAGGAGGTTCATTCATTTGTCCAAAAACCATTGTGGTTTTATCGATTACACCTGATTCAGTCATTTCGTTATAAAGGTCATTCCCTTCTCGAGTTCGTTCACCCACACCTGCAAACACAGAATATCCACCATGTTCTGTAGCAATATTGCGGATTAATTCTTGAATCAAGACCGTTTTCCCCACACCAGCACCACCAAACAATCCCGTTTTACCACCACGGGTATATGGCTCCATCAAATCAACAACTTTTATGCCAGTTACCAAGACATCTGTAGATGTGGCAAGATCTTCATGTTTCGGGGCAGGACGGTGTATTGGATTCCTTTTTTCAGTCTCACACTCACCTTTTTGATCAATTGTATTACCAAGGACGTCAAAAAGGCGTCCTAAAGTTTTTTCACCTACAGGTACTGAGATAGGGATACCAGTATCTTGCACATCATGCCCACGTATTAAACCATCTGTTGAATCCATGGCAACCGCCCGGACAACGGAGTTCCCTAAATGCTGTGCTACTTCAAGAACAAGCATTCCATCTTCCCCTCGGTCAACATTTAACGCGTTATAAATATCAGGAATGTGGTCATCATCGAAAACAACATCCACCACTGCTCCCATTACCTGTGATATTTTTCCAATTTTTGACATAAAATGATGTCCTTTTTATTAACCTAAGGCTTCAGCACCACCTACGATCTCAAGCATTTCTGTTGTAATCGCAGCTTGTCTAGCCTTATTGAATTGTAGGGTTAGGTCTTTAATCATATCCTGAGCATTGGATGTGGCATTTTCCATGGAAAGCATCCGTGCCGCCTGTTCACTTGCATAGGATTCAAGTAAATATTTCCACATCTGTACATTCAAATGACGCGGAATTAATGATGTTACTAATTCTTCTTTGGATGGTTCATACAGGCGATTATGTCTGACACGTTCAACGCTTTCGTACACCAGTGGAAGAAGAGATTCAGATTTTACTTCCTGATGAGCAATATTCAAAAAATAATTATAGACGACATGAATCTCATCAACCTGACCACTCGTGAAATGGTCTATAATACTCCTGCCGATCATCATGGCATTTTCGAACTCCATTTCTGCCCAGAATTCCACATGACTTTCAATAATGTTATAGTCACGACGCTTGAAATGATCACGAGATTTTTTACCAATACAGAACAGATCTACATTTTCTTTACCAAACTCGTCAATCTCTATCTGTGCAATTTTAAGTATATTGGTATTAAATGCGCCAGCGAGACCACGGTCGGCAGATACAACCACATACGCTTTTCGCTTAACATCCCGGATATCTAGTAATGGGAGCATTTCTCGTTCTACATCAGGCAATAAATGTTGGATCACCTCAGCTAGAGAATTACTATAGGGACGAGATTGTTCCATCCGTTCCTGTGCTCTACGCATCTTAGCCGCAGCTACCATTTTCATAGCTTTGGTTACCTTCTGGATACTTTTGACGGACTTGATCCGGTCACGAATGTCCTTCAGATTAGCCATCAGTGATTAGACAATAAATCCTGCTTTATAGTCCACGATTGCCTTTTCAAGCATTTCTGCCGTTTCATCTGCGATTTTTCCATCATTAACAATAGATGTGAGGGAGTCAGCCGCATTGGCATCAAGATATTCAAATAATCCTCGTTCAAAATCTGCTATCTGATCTACAGAGAGATCATCCAGATGTCCTTTGGAAGCAGCAAAAATAATAGCTACCTGTTTCTCCACATCCATGGGAACGTATTGATTCTGTTTTAAGATTTCAACCATCCGCTCGCCCCGGGTCAGCTGGGCTAAGGTGGCTTTATCCAGATCAGAACCAAATTTTGCAAATGCTTCTAATTCACGATATTGAGCTAGATCTAAACGAAGAGTTCCCGCTACAGATTTCATAGCTTTAATCTGTGCATTACCACCTACACGAGAGACGGATAAACCCACATCAATTGCTGGACGAATCCCAGAATTAAATAAATTTGTCTCAAGATAGATCTGGCCATCTGTAATCGAGATCACATTAGTTGGGATATAGGCAGCAACATCTCCTTCCTGCGTCTCAATGATGGGCAAAGCTGTTAAGGAACCACCACCTAAATCATCAGAAAGTTTTGACGCTCTTTCAAGCAACCGACTGTGGAGATAGAACACATCCCCAGGGAATGCTTCACGTCCTGGGGGCCGGCGCAGAACTAGTGACATTTGACGGTAAGCAACAGCCTGTTTAGAAAGATCATCATAAATGATCAAAGCATGTTTTCCGTCATCCCGGAAATATTCGCCCATGGCAGCTCCAGCATAGGGTGCAATATATTGCATGGGAGCAGGGTCTGATGCGTTTGCCGCAACCACAGTTGTGTATTCCATGGCACCATTGGTTTCCAGTTCTTTCACCAGAGCAGCAACCGTGGATGCTTTCTGTCCGATTGCAACATAAATACAAAATACTGGGGAATCTGTCTTATGAGTGTATTGCTGATTAATAATGGTATCTATTGCAATAGCTGTTTTTCCTGTCTGTCGATCTCCAATAATCAATTCCCGTTGGCCACGACCAATGGGGATCATGCTATCTATAGCTTTTATACCCGTTTGTAGTGGTTCTTTAACAGGATGGCGAGCCATCACACCTAATGCTTTCCTTTCAATCGGAAGGGAATGGGATGTATCGATTGGACCTTTCCCATCTATTGGTTGACCCAAAGGATTAACCACCCGTCCCAACATTGCATCTCCTACAGGTGTTTCAACCACACGACCTGTCCTTTTAGCAAGGTCACCTTCCTTTACAAGTCGAGTTTCGCCGAACAACACAAGACCTACATTATCTTCTTCCAGGTTTAATGCCATTCCAAAAACACCATTTGGGAGTTCAACCAGCTCAGAACTCATTACATTTTCAAGACCAGATGCACGGGCAACACCGTCACCCACTTCGATAACTTCTCCGACCTCTGCTACATCAACCGAACCATCAAATTTTTCAATCTGTTCGCGAAGTAACTGGGTTAATTGATCAGTATGTATATCCATGATATCCTAATATTTTATGATTCTACCAACTCCTGTTTCAGTGTGTATAATTGGTTCTGGATAGTTGCATCCAAGAATGTATTTTCGATCCTAAGTCTTATTCCACCAACCAAAGATTCATCAACCTTAAGAGTTAAATCTATGGTTTTATCTAGAACCGAGCTCAATGAAGATTTTAAGGATACAATTTCAGATTCTTCCAATTCACTGGCGACGATTCCTTCAACAGATACTATATTTTTCCCTTCTTTATAGCGCTGATCAAAAAGATTTGTAACATCTTGCAATTGGTGTAACGCTTGGCTCCCTTCAAAATGAGAAACCAATTCACTAACCAATGGCTGACCAAATTCTCCCAGGACAGTGTTTAAGATTTTTGTTTTGTCTTCACCTGTTATTCTTTTCGATTGTATAAAGGTACGAAACTGGTTATCTGTCCGAACCAATTCATTCAAGTTTGTAAGAGAATTATACACAGCATCTAAAACATTGTTTGATTCTGAAACCGTGTACAGTGCTTCAGTAAGGTGCTTTGCTTTATGTTTACGCATCATAACCTTTCAGGTTCTTTAATGAGTCTTCAATAAGTTCTTGATTATCTACCTTAGAAAGATTCTTCCTAATGACTTTTTCAGCTACGGCTATAGTCAACCCTACAACTTCTTCACGAATCTCGCTGATCGCCTTATCTTTTTCAACCTGAATCTGTTTTTCAGTTTCATCCCGAAGTTTTTTTGCATCTTCTCCAGCTTGGGCCATAATATCTGCCTTAATCTTTTCAGCAGCAGATTTCGCTTCTACACGAATAGATTGGGCTTCAGACCTTGCCTCAGAAATGATGGCTTCTGATTCAGTATTGAGACGTTCTAATTCCTGCTTGGCATTTTCGGCGTCTTCCAAAGAAGATTTGATCGTGTTTTCCCGGGATTCTAATAGTGTTAACAATGGTTTCCACGCGAACTTTGACAACACAAAGAAAAGGATCAGAAAAGTAAGGATCGTCCAAATGAACAGACCCGGATCTAATTGTACTAATGGATTCGGGGCACCAATGCCACCATGAGCCTCTGTGGACTCATGAAGGCCTTCGTCTCCAGGAATAGCCAAGTAATTTTCCATATTGTATTAAGGATATATTGATTAAAGAATTAGCATTAAAAAAGTAAATACCTCTGCAAGGATTGCGACACCTTCAAGAAGGAATAGAGGTAAATTCACAGCACCCGTAATTTTATCTGCTGCTTCTGGCTGTCGAGCTATACTCTCAGCAGCAGCAGCGGCAAAACGGCCGATCCCCAGACCAGCACCGATTACAATCAACCCCATACCAAGTGGGACTAAAGCAGTTGCTTCCATTATTATTTTCCTTTTTTTATTTTATTAATGATGAACATTGATGGCCATCCCTATAAAGACTGACGTAAGCAAAGTAAATACGTAGGCCTGAACTAATATAACAATAATTTCCAAACCTGAAATAGCCACAGCCATAGGAACCGATATAAATGCTACTCCAATGCCAGCCATAGCACTATGAAACATTTCTCCAAAAATTGCCATAAGCGATAGAAGTGCCAGTAAAGCAATATGTCCTCCTGTCATATTAGCAGCAAGACGCATAGTTAAGGCAAACGGCTTTACAAGAAGGCCAATTATCTCAATTGGGATTAAAATAATGTAAACAGGCCAAGCAAGACCATGAGGAACTAAATTTTTCCAATGATTAACAAAACCATGTGCCATAGTTCCAGCAGTAATGATACTAATAAAAGTAACAGTAGCAAGAGCTCCAGTCACATTAAAATTTCCTGTTGCAGTAACGCCGCCATGCAACAAGCCATTAATAAAATTGTGTGAATCGTTATATGAAACCTGTAAAACAAACCTATTAACTAAACCTAAAAGATCAAAAACAGGAATCATTCCTATAGTATTAGCAAAAAGGATAAAAAAGAATAAAGTAAGTATCAGAGGTGTCCATGCCATAACCCATTTGTGCCCAACATTTGGTCGTACAATTGAATCACGAATAAACTGTACGACAGCTTCTATCCCATTTACCCATCCGCTCGCTATTGGCCGTCCTGCTGATAAATATCTACGAATAGGAAAAATAATTGTAATACCCAAAAGAAAAGAAACAATCCAAAGCATTAAAACATGTTTCGTTACGGAAAAGTTAATACCAAAGATAGATGGCAATTGTATAATAGGATGACCAATATCAGAATTTGAAACATGATGAATAATATTGCTTCCTACCTGATCCATAACACTCAAAGAACTTTTAATAGATGCAGCGTAAATCATTTTTCAGTTATTATTTTTATATTTCGGATATCCACCTGTTTTAGATAGGTCATTTATAATTACTGCTTCCAGAGCATGGAGCCCTAAAAAAAATCCGGCAAAACTACATAAGAATGGAATCGGTTTAAAAGAATAAAGTTTAAAAAAAATAATTATATAAAGACCGTAATAAATCATTTTTAAAAAAAAACCTTTGATCAACATTTTAGTAACTGAAATAGAATTTTGTTTTGTAGCCAGTATGACAAAATAGATTGTGAAAAAACCAGCCAATAATGGTCCTATACAGCCAAGAATAATTTCTAGTGAAAATAAAGGGAAAATATATACAGCAATACCAAGGATACCTCCACTAAATAAAGCACCAAACAAAAATAATTTCATTTGTTGCTACCCCATATTATTTTTGCAAGCTGATAAAATCCTGATATCAGACCTAAAAAAATCCCTATCAAAATACCCTGAGGGGATGATTCATTGATTGTATCAACTAACCAGCCCAAGACTGCACATATAATAATCGAACCAATTAAAGTATAGGACCCAGTTGCAGCTGGTCCAGATTGGATAATAATTTTTTGAAAATATTTTAAGGAATTTCCAATTCTGGAATCAAATCCTGATCTATCATTATTCATCAATTATTTTCTTTTTATTCTTCATTTTCGCTTGCTAAATCACACTTTCCTTCAAATTGAGCTCCATCTTCGATCAATAGCTTCCTATATACAATATCACCTTTTAAAATACAATTGCTACCCAATACAACCTGACCATCTGCAAGTAAATTGCCTACAACATTCCCTCCAACTCTGATATCACTACCAATAATATTTCCAATAACAGATCCATTTTGAGCAACCCTGACAGGACCTTGGGTTTCAATATCGCCATTGACTTCACCATAAATAATAATACCTTCTTTAAGTTTGACAGGGCCATCTATCCTCGCATCAGAACCAACCATGGTATGTACATTTTGAAAATTAATCTTAGTCATAATTCGAAGTTAAATCTAATTTAGCATATTCGGGAAAATAGATCAATGGATCAACGGCTATAAATTCTTTCCAAACCTCATAATGTAGGTGAGGCCCTGATGAAACCCCTGTGCTCCCTACAAGGCCTATAATCTCTCCACGCGTAACAATTTCACGAGGGTTTTTTAAATTATGCTGATTATGACCGTAATGAGTAAAATAATTATCGCCATGATATATAATGATTAAATTACCAAATTCATAAGTCCAACCTGAAAAAACAACTACGCCAGAGGCTGAAGCTAGAATAGGTTCACCTTCCTTCGCCACAATATCAATACCATAGTGATGTTTTTGAATAAATAGGGAATTTTTTCGTGATCGTTGTGAAATATAGCCTTGTATTGGAGCTACAGATGGTATATTCTCCAAATATGATAGTGCGGTGTTTTGATCTAAGGTTGCACCTGTTAGTGTATCATTGACTAATGGTTTTTCATCTATATCTAATTTTGTTCCAAGCGTACCACGTACTAGGTTATCCATTTGCTTCAGACGTTCAAAATCTCTTGTTAATTCTAACACTCTAATGCGTTCAGCAACAAATTTATCATGTTGCTCCTTAATCTTAATATAATCAGATACTTTTGGAATAAAATTATAGATGAATATAAAAAAAGTTATTAAAAAAAGAATAAATGAATAGATTGATATACGGATCATCTTTTTGGAAATATTATATGTTTTTGAACCAGACTCATCATCTGGGATAAACATAATAGTATATTTTTCTAGCTTCAAACTCTAGTTACGGCAGAGATTCAAACAAATCCAGGATACGATCCAAATCATCATTGGAGAAATAACTGATTTCAATAGTACCACCTTTCTTTCCAGGTTTGAGTTTTACTTTAGTGCCAAGTTTTTCTATAAGTTGATTTTCAACAACGACTATTTGAGAACTTGAACTTATTTTTTTTATTTTATTTTTATTTAAAATAGACTTGGATTTGGATTTTACTAAAGTTTCAGCACCTCTTACACTTAATTGATTTAAAATTATTTTTTTCCATAATTTAATCATACCAGACACAGTTTTTGCTTGTAGTATAGCTCGACCATGGCCACCAGATATTTCACCAACTCGAATACTTTTTCGAATTTCTGTCGGTAGCTTTAATAACCTTAAAGAATTGGTTATAGTAACACGCTTTTTCCCCACAGACTTAGCTATTGCATTATGAGATAATCCATATTTGCTATTTAATAATGCATAGGCTTCAGACTCTTCCAATGGGTTTAAATCTTCTCTTTGAATATTTTCAATTAAAGCCATTTCCATCATTTCAGCATCATTTTTAATAGCTATTATATAAGCAGGGATAGATTTAAGATTCAACATTTTTGCCGCCCTCAATCTTCGTTCTCCAGCAACAAGCTCATAACCATTATCAGCTTTGCGAACTGTAACTGGAGTTACAATCCCCTTTTCTTTTATTGAAGCTGCTAATTCTTTTAATGCATTATTATTAAAACTATGACGGGGTTGATTTGGATTGGGATTAATATTTTTTATTGGAACCTTTGTTATTCCAGGATCTTCAGAAACTGAGTTTTGAACTTTTCTGGATTTTTTTGTTCTCTCCGATTCGGGGCGTATAAGTGCTTCTAAGCCACGTCCTAATCTATTTGCTGACACGCTTTAAAATCTCCTCTGTTAAATTCATATAATTGCGAGCGCCTTTTGAATTTGCGTCGTAAAGCAATGCAGGTTTACCAAAACTAGGTGCTTCACTTAAGCGTACATTACGATGTATGAGTGTTTTAAACAATTTTTCCTTAAAAAAACCTTTAATTTCTTCTACGACCTGTTTAGAAAGGTTCAACCTGCTATCATACATCGTCATAATCACACCTGCTATCTGAAGTTTTTTATTTAAATGGTTTTGAACCAACCGAATTGTATTTAATAATTGGCCAAGACCTTCCAAAGCATAATACTCGCATTGAATCGGAATAATTAATGCATCAGCAGATGTAAAAGCATTAATAGTTAAAAGTCCTAAAGAAGGAGGGCAATCAATAATAATTATATCATAAAATCTTTTAATTTTTTTTAATTCTGATTGTAACTGGAATTCCCTTGCCATAATGCTTACAAGTTCAATTTCTGCACCAACCAAATTATTTGTAGTTCCAAGGATATCTAAAGCAGGAAATTCTGTTTTTGTAATTATAGACTTAATTGCTGCTTCTTTTATAAGCACATCATAAACATCACCTTTTATTTCATCAAAAAGATCTGATAATCCAGTTGTGGCATTAGCCTGCGGATCCAAGTCAATTAGTAAAGTTTTTACTTCACTAACAGCCAAACTAAGGGCTATATTAACTGCTGATGTGGTTTTACCCACACCTCCTTTTTGATTTGCAAATGCTAAAACTTTTGCCATGGATCGTATAACATGAATAAAGAGGAAGGGAATTTATAGCAGACAATTTGTAAAAAATCAGATAAAGATTGAAAATTTAAGAACTGCTTATTTGCTTGTTAATCATCTCTTAAATTCATTGCTATTAATATATCGAATATTATGAATATTTTAGTTTTTTCATGAAAGCTTTGGTGAAAAGCTCACCAGCACCAGGAATCTGGATGGAAAATATCCCGATTCCTGATTGTAGTACGAATGATGTAAAAATTAAAATAACCCATACTGCGATTTGTGGAACAGACCTTCATATTTATAAATGGGATGAATGGTCCCAACGTACGATTAAAACACCAATAGTTCCAGGCCATGAATTTGTAGGTATTGTGGAAGATATTGGGGATGGTGTAACCCACTATAAGCCTGGAGACCGTGTTTCTGGAGAGGGGCATATTACTTGTGGATACTGTCGAAATTGCCGTGCTGGGAAAAGACATTTATGCCATAGGACTATTGGGATCGGAATTAATCGCAATGGCGCATTTTCTGAATATCTTATTATGCCAGAGTCTAATGTATGGCCAATACATAATGAAATTCCATCAAAAATTGCTGCTTTTTTTGATCCATTAGGAAATGCCGTTCACACAGCTTTGGCTTTTGAAATGGTAGCAGAAGACGTTTTAATTACTGGTGCAGGTCCAATAGGAATTATGGCTGTTTCTATTTGCAACTTTGTTGGAGCTAGAAATATAGTTATAACAGACCTTAATGATTACAGACTTGAATTAGCCAAAAAAATGGGCGCAACAAAAACCATTAATGTAAAACATAATAAAATCTCAGATGTATTTGAAGAATTAAATATGTCAACAGGTTTCGATGTTGGATTAGAAATGTCTGGAAACCCTGATGCATTTAAAGAAATGTTAGCTAATATGTACCATGGTGGAAAAATTGCACTGCTAGGTCTGCTACCTGAATCAACAAATGTTAATTGGGATGACATTATTTTCAAAGGACTAATAGTAAAAGGTATTTATGGACGTGAAATGTATGAATCTTGGTACAAAATGACACAGATGCTTAGGAGCGGTTTAGATATATCTAAAGTACTCACACATACTATTCCTATAGATAATTTTCAGGAAGGTTTTGATATCATGGAATCTGGAAACTGCGGAAAAGTAGTTTTTAAATGGTAAATGTATAAAAGCAAAAATCATTACCAGAACATCCTCTCCCAAATCAAAGAAGAAGGAGTCTATAAAAGAGAAAGAATAATTACGACTCCTCAAGACGTCAACATCTCTTCTGGAAGAGATGAAAATGTACTTAATTTTTGCTCTAACAATTATCTAGGTCTAGCAAATCACCCAGATATTATTGAATCAGCAAAATTAGCGATCGATAATCATGGTTTTGGAATGGCATCGGTTCGGTTCATTTGCGGAACACAAGACCTTCACAAAAAATTAGAATCAAAAATTTCTAATTTTTTTGGGACTGATGATACAATCCTTTATTCTTCATGCTTTGATGCTAATGCTGGGCTTTTTGAAACTATTTTAGGCTCAGAAGATGCAATTATTTCTGATTCTCTAAATCATGCGTCCATAATTGACGGAATACGTTTGTGTAAAGCAAAACGATATCGTTATAATAATAGTAATATGGCTGATTTAGAAGAAAAATTAAAGGATGCAAAAAATGCTCGAATAAAGATCATTGCTACAGATGGTGTTTTTTCTATGGATGGTTATATCGCTAAATTAGACAAGATTACCAAATTAGCTGAAAAATATGAATCCCTAGTGATGGTGGATGATAGTCATGCGACAGGGTTTATAGGAAAAACTGGACGTGGTTCGGCAGAATATCACGGAGTTATGGATAAAATTGATGTATTTACATCTACTCTTGGTAAAGCACTGGGTGGTGCATCGGGTGGGTTTACAACTGGTCGTCAAGAAATCATTGATCTTTTGAGACAAAGATCTAGGCCATACTTATTTTCCAATACTTTAGCACCACCTATAGTTGCAGCGGGCATAAAAGTTTTTGACATGCTTTCGCACACCACAGAGCTGCGAGATAAACTTGAACAAAACACCATCTATTTCCGAGAAAAGTTATCTAAGACTGGTTTTGATATTTTAGAAGGTACACACCCAATTGTACCAATCATGCTTTATGATAATAACTTAGCCAAAAAAATGGCCTCTGAAATGCTAAATAATGGAATTTATGTAACTGGATTTTATTTCCCAGTTGTCCCAAGAAAAAAATCAAGGATTCGTGTACAAATCTGTGCAACAATGCAAAAAAAACATTTGGATTTAGCCATTTCTTCCTTTTTAAATGTAGGAAAATCCCTTGGTATTATTTAATTATTATATTTATTAAAATTTTTCATGGCTATAAACTTGCCCCACTGAGAATAGGGAAGGTATATTCACCGGCTTTTTCTAAATTGAAAACAATTATTTAAATGCAAACCAATCTTACTCCTAGGTATATAATCATTGGAATTATTCTTGCATGGGCTATCTGGTCCCTCCAACCTACTTGGAAATATCAACGATTATCTGAAGATGAGAAAGAATCTCTCCGTATAAATGGTGATCTGGAAAAAATTGAATCCAGAATTATTCGCCAAGGTCTTGATTTAAAAGGAGGAATGTATATTGTTCTTGAAGCTGATATTCCCACCTTAATGGGTAATCTAGCGAACATGCGTGATGAACGACTTGATAAAGTATTACAGCTTGCAAAGAAAAAATCAATGGATCCTAATATTGAATTTTTTACCGTATTTGAACAAGAAATAAATAACAGTGGATTAAAACTAGCACGATATTATTACAAATACGGTTCGACTCAGGATGAAATCATGTCTGGTGTTATGAAAGAAGCTGATGACGCAATAAATAGAGTTCTAGAAATTCTGCAAAATCGTGTAGATCAGTTTGGAGTTTCCGAACCGACAATTCAAAAACAAGGGAACCACCGTATAGTAGTAGAACTTGCTGGAATTCAAGATTCTGATCGAGCTAGAGCACTATTACAAAGTACTGCATTACTTGAATTTTACTTAGTAAAAAACGTTGGCGCTACAAATGAAATGCTTACACAGCTAGATGAAATACTTCGGGAAAATACTAATGAGCAAGAGCTTATAGCATTATCTAAAGATGAAAAAATAGAAGATTTACAATCAGGTTCAGTTAGTAAAAAAGATCATGATGAAAAAATTGATGAAGATCAAGATAGTAAAACTGTAAGTGAATTATTTGGAGAGAAAAAATCAGGCCCTATTGATACATCAAATACTGATAGAGATTTATTCTATGATAATCCATTAACAACATTACTTACAACTTTTTCTGGAGATCTAGGAATTGAGGAAAAAAATGCATACGCTGTGCGCAAATTGCTAGAGAAAGAAAAAGTACAGTCTAAATTAAATAATGCTAACGGGCAATTTCTTTTTAGTCATGAACCGCAAGTGATCCAAGGTGGTACAACCCAAAAAAAATATTATAAATTATATTACTTAGAGAAAACTCCAGAGCTGACTGGTGGTGTAGTTGAGGAAGCTAGAGCAGATCTTGGAAGTTTAGGAGGTGGATCTGCTGGACAGCCAGTCGTTTCCTTAACAATGAATAGTGATGGCGCTCGAACCTGGTCTAGAGTTACTGGAGCAAATGTTGGTGAGCGAATATCGATTGTACTAGATAAAAAGGTTCATATGGCTCCTTCAATAAGGGAGAAAATACCGAGTGGGCGTACGCAAATCGAAGGTTTTAATAGTATTAATGAAGCAAAAGATATTGCGATTATTCTACGTGCTGGCGCCTTGCCTGCACCTGTGAATATTATTGAAGAACGCATCGTAGGTCCTAGTTTAGGTGCAGACTCCATCTCTCAGGGAACTAATGCAGTAATAATTGGTCTTGTATTGGTATTGTTTTTTATGCTTTTCTATTATAAAACAAGTGGATCCATAGCAGATTTTGCTTTAATCTGGAATATTCTTCTGGTTCTAGCAGTTCTAGCATCACTAAAAGCAACACTTACTTTGCCTGGTATTGCTGGATTGATTTTAACCGTTGGTATGAGCATAGATGCAAACGTAATCATTTTCGAACGTATCAGGGAAGAACTACGAAAAGGGAAAACTCCAAAAGCTGCCATCCAAGCAGGTTATGACCGTGCCTTGACTACTATTATAGATGCAAACGTTACAACTGTTATAGCTGCTTTGGTGCTATATCAGTTTGGCACTGGACCAATAAAAGGGTTTGCTACGGTTCTTTTTTGGGGCATTGTGATAAGTATGTTTACCGCAATATATGTTACTCGCACTATTTTTAACACAATTACTACCCGTAAAGGGATTACATCTCTAAGTATCTAAAATGAGAATTCTTAATGATACAAAAATTAATTTTATGATTCATACTAGGATAGCCACATTCTTATCACTATTAATAATATCGGCTGGTATTATTTCAATGATTACCAAAGGAGGTCCTAAACTTAGTATCGACTTTAAGGGTGGTACTCTTGTTGCTGTAAACTATACAGATAATATAGATATAAATAAAGTCCGGTCTGCTTTATCCACAGTAGTGATTGATGGACAATCATTTGATTTCAGCAAAGCTGAGATTAAACATTTTGGTGATCAGTCAAACGTTGCAGTACGTATTCCAAATTTGGAAAATGAACCAGAAAAATTTTCTAAAAATTTTGTAGATAAAATGGCCAAATCATTCCCTGAAATTGTCCCAAAAGACATGAAAGAATTTATACTCTCTATTGAAAAAGTTGGTCCCAAGATAGGATCAGAGTTGAGCGGAGATGCTATTATGGCAATTTTCAGCTCACTTGCTTTGATTCTTTTTTATATTTCTGTGCGTTTTGAATGGAAATATGCAGTGGGTGCGATTGCGGCACTTGCCCATGATGTATTAGTTACTCTTGGTGTTTTTTCTCTTCTTAATTACGAAGTATCATTAGCTGTAATTGCAGCATTTTTAACTATTGTAGGCTACTCATTAAATGATACCATCGTCATCTTTGATCGCATACGTGAAAATATAAAAATAATGAAAAACATTTCAATAAGTGAAATCATTAATACAAGTATCAATCAGTCTTTAAACCGAACAATTATTACATCTCTAACTACCTTTTTAGTAGTATTGGTATTGTTTATTATTGGAGGTGAGGTTATTCATACCTTTGCTTTTGCTATGATTATTGGCGTATTGGTAGGAACTTATTCAAGTATCTACGTTGCTAGCCCTATAGTACAAAAAATGGGCACTAAACAATCCTGATTTTATTTTTTATATCATCCTTTCTTTAGATGAATCAATTTGCCACCCTAGAAACTGTCATGGGAACTTTCGGGATACGTGCAAATAGCATTGGTATATTTAGAATACATTTACCAAATGATTCACAAAATAAAAAAAAGAAGACACCAGTTTCTAAACAATCGGATCAATTAAAACACGCTGTACAACAGTTAAAACACTACTTCAATAATGAAAGAAAATCGTTTGACGTCAACCTGGATCTGAATCTACCTCCTTTTTACAAAAAAATTTTAATTGAAGTATCAAAGATACCATTTGGAACAACCGTATCTTATAGTGATCTTGCAGCCAAAGCTGGGAAACCAAAAGCTGCAAGAGCGGCTGGTACCGCAAACGCAATCAATCCAGTTCCAATTATCATACCTTGTCACCGAGTAATAAAAAGTAATGGTAAACTTGGAAACTATGGTGGCGGATTAGATTTGAAAAGAAAGCTACTTATCCACGAAAGTTTGAAAATCAAATCTTATTAACTTTTACAAAAGATATAATTAAGATTAGATTCACTGCCCAATGAGTAATATATTACAAAATATAAAATCAAAATTATTTGCAGGGCTGGTAACATTGATCCCTGTAATGCTTACTTTTTATTTTATCCAGTTTCTCTATATAACCTTGGATACAATTTCGGCTCCTTTTGTAAAAGAATATCTTAAATTTAATATGCCAGGTATAGGTATTCTTTTTACTCTTCTTTTTATCTATTTACTAGGGATATTAGTAACAAATTTTCTAGGTAAAAAAATTCTTTTAATCAGTGAACAAATAATAGATCGTGTTCCTTTAATAAATACAATCTATACGACCTTGAAGCAATTAACTGATACGTTTGCAAAAAACTCTCTAGAAGCCTTTCAAGGAGCAGTTTATATTCAGTACCCTAGAACTGGTCTATGGACCATGGCTTTTGTTTCTGGTGATTCAGAAAACGAGGCTGGTACACACTACTATCATTTATTTGTTCCAACAACCCCTAATCCAACTTCTGGTTATTTTATAATGATACCAAAAGCTGATACAGTACCTGCAGGTATGTCAGTTGATGAAGGACTCAAAACAATTATCTCTGGTGGAATGTTGGCTCCAGATGTAAATCCAGTACCAGATGATTGATACAAAGATTTTCTAGTACTTTCTGGAAATAGTTTTTAGAACTTCTGGGTGACTCCCCAATGAAAAACAGGACTATTCCATTTCCCTTTCATAAACCCCCAACTTAAATCAAGTCTAATTACATCAATCATAGGGAATGGTATACGAATACCAAAACCAGTTCCAGTCATTAATGCTTGATCTTTCAACTTTTGCCATTCAAAAGCAATCAATCCCGCATCAATGAAACCTACAACTGATAGTCCTGTTTCAAATTTATAATTAGTGGCAAATTTCGGAATAATTTCTTTACGAAGTTCTAATGATCCCTGAACATATTCATGACCAAATCGAAATGATTGTCTTGAAGGTGAATATAATTTTCTATCTGGGAGTTTCCATCCTCGTACAGAATAAGACCCTCCAAAATATGTAAGCCATACATTACTCTTATTACCCCATCTCCTCTGCATGGTGATATTTAAAGCCATAACTAGTTTTTTTGTAGATGAATTACCTAATTGGAAAAATCTACTATAAGACTGCTTCCAGACTAAAGCTGAATTTTTATTACTTGTACGATCCAACATAATGTGAAAAATATTATAAATATAAAAACCATGACCAGGATTCCAGAATAGATCTCTTGTATCATATGCCATAAACCACTTTGGTTTAATATAATTGAATAATAATGTGTCGACTGAATTTGAAAAATATTTTTCTGCTAGTTCAGTACCAATTGTGGTTTTAATATGTTCTCCAAACCAACGCCCTACCTCTAACTGAGCATAATTTGATATCACAGTTCGATCTAAAAACAAATGTTCAAAACTAGTTCGCCCAATACTAAAATCAAGAGAAACGTGATTGCCAAACATCCATGGATCATTAAAATTAATTGTGTAACTATCTCTACCACCAAAACTACTCCCAATTGATAGCTGTTGATTTCTACCTCGAAAATTCTGGATAATCCAAACTCCTGTTAATGCCCATCCAGTTTTTTCATCATATGCTGGTAATACAATCGGTGGAGTTTTTTGTATGGATTCAACAATAATAAACTGAAGAATAGCAGTATCATCATAAAGAGGAACAGCCTTCCAAGAGACCTCACTAAACAATCCTAAATTTTCTAGACGATTACGATCTTTATCAGCTAAGGCACTATCTAAATTAGTATTTATTTGGTGTTGAATTTCTCGTTCTATAATAAAATCTTTTGTTTTATCGTTTCCACGAAATTCGATATATGATATTTTTGGGTTATAATCTATCCCAAAAATAATAGAAAAAAATAAAGGCCATAAAAAAAGGCCTGATATAGGCCTCTTTTTAATTATTATTAGAATCACTGTTTCTATTTTTCTATAAATCAATACCTTGAATCATTAACCGTTTTTTATACTCAATTCCTTGTTTTGAATACATATCTTCTACAGCTTTATTTATTTTCTTCTCTACATTTGTACTCATCATCTCAACTTTTAAATTCCTTTCATCCAATTCTCTAGCTCTAAAGGTGGACAATGGTTCATCATAAATATGCCACACCCCATCAAACTCTTTTGGAGTACCATATTCCATCAGTACTTTATGTTTAATAATATCATCTGCAGTTAATTGAGGAAATCCTGTATCTTTTAATCCAACTTTCTTGGTAATTGCAGAAAGCAAATAATGTGAATCATTATTATTGGTAGTGCTATATATAAAATCTACATTGGTAAACTCAAGGATAATTTGTTCCACGGTTAATCGGGAAGAATATTGAAATTCAACTGAAGCTCTTTTTATTGGGATTACAATACCATCATTCGTTGTTCGAGAATCATCCTGATAAATCACTTCTAGTGTAGTATCAGGTATAACAGAAAGAACAGCTGGCAAGTTGGCTTCCCAAGGAGCAAGTAATTCGCCTCTAAAAATCCAACCTTGTGGAATTCTTTTAACAGGGATTACAGATTCAATATTTTTCCTGGATGTAATAGTTGGAGTCGATTCCTCAATAAATGGTTCATCTTGCTCATCAGCACTGGATATTGGCATAGAACTTGGCATTGACTTTGATTTTGATTTTCGCCCACCGAATAACTGACCTCCATTTCCATATGAAGGGACGAAAAGCAGAAAAACAATTACATATTTAATTACTTTTTTCATAAAACTATTTTCAATTAATTAATTTACCTCGGATATTATAATGCTACGAACTGCTAGAATTTAATAATCTTACTAACAATACAAACAAAAAAAAGGCCCTTTTAAAAAGGGCCCCTTTTTCAATAATTCTTATGGAATTATTTTTTCCCCCGTGCCATAGGCGAACGAGCTACATTACCATTTTTATCAATATAGTATAAGAATCCTGATTCACGGGTCACCCCTGCATCAGCAACTTTCTGCGCATTACCTCCACCTTTACCAGCTCGCGCCATTTGAGACCGCCAGACATTCCCATCTTTTCCAAGATAATACAAATATCCACTTTCTTTTGATACACCTGTATTGGCAACTACTTCAGCCATAAAAATCCTCCAAATTATGTTAAGTTTGGTTTTTTGGTTGTGAATAGAGAATTTTACTCTATCTCTCTCGACGGAGATTGTACGAAATCCTTTTGGTAGATGTCAAGAATTTTCTCGACGGAGTCACGACGAGGGAAATTTAATAATTTGAAAAGAATTCTTAAAGATGAGGTGCAAAAATCTCCGTAATTTTCATCTGTGATAATGCCCCGGTAGCTCAGATGGATAGAGCATCTGCCTTCTAAGCAGAATGTCACAGGTTCAAGTCCTGTCCGGGGTACTCGAGAGTAATACCATACACCTCTCAATAAAAGCCCCGTCTTCGGATGGGGCTTTTTGTTTCATATCTATTCATACTTTATCATATTATATGCAAAAGAAGGACACGCTATAAATACACCTACTCTCTACCCCACCTCAATTTATCTATAGGGTCTAATAATTATACCTTATATATAGTATTAAAAATGCTGGGGTTAAATTGGTGGTGTGCAAGTATGCCTTAATGCACTTGCATTCATTAATTTATTTATTACCAATAAAAATAATCTTTGTTCCAATAATAAATGTTAATGTGAAAAATATACTGCTTACACTTACTGGCATGCAAATTAGCCTTAAAATTCTACCAACGTGCACATCAATTCAAAAATCTCAACCTACTTTTCCTAACCCAACAAGAATCAAGGGGGGTACGGGTGGATAAATAAGGCGCACACACATTGTGATGCTATTTTTTGAAATTTTGGTTAGATTCAGGAATGCTTCGTTATATATTATTTTTAGTGATTATTGGAATAATTTTTTGGAATTGTGAAGATAAAAATTCTCCTGTAAACAGTGGATATGAAAATACATCAGTTACTAAAGATACTATTTATTTCAAAGATCTTACTACACTTTTTCAAAATCAGTGTTATCATTGCCATAGTGAATCTCAATATAGTTTTTATGCTTTAAATCTTGACTCTTATGAAAATACAATGACTGGAAGTCAAAACGGTGCAATTGTTAATCCTTACGAACCAGATGAGAGTTTATTGTATACCAAATGTTTTGGAAACCATACTTCAGGAGAAAGAATGCCCCAAGACAACCTCACTTATTTTGATGAGCATCCAGAAAAACTTAACTTAATTTATAATTGGATTCATTATGGATGTCTTGAATAAAAATCTTATCTATCTTTTGTATCACATCATACTATAATAATTATTCAAAAATTACATAGGGTTTTTCATTCCAATTTTCACCATAATTTAAATAAACAGTACCAGTTTGTGTATCAAGTAACATGATACCACTGTCATCTTTGATTGCGAATTGGTATTTACCAGCTGGATTTCCCCCCGAGACTCCTAATAGAACTGTAAGTGCAAAGACTAAAACACCACCAGTTATCATACCCTGTACATATGATTTCATAATTCTCTCCTATTTTATTTTTTATAATTTAATTCATAATCTAAAATTAGTCCTATTCCCTTATATCTTCTGAAGACATAGTATAAGTTGATCCAGAGCATATTACGAAATACCTATTTTTATCAATATTGCTTATCTAGGGAACTGTAGACAAGATTTGAAAATTAAAATATTCATATATTAATCAAGAATATTATAATTATAAATTTTTTAATCCCATCTTTCAACCTATATATTGTACAATACCGCCATATGAATTCAACAAGATATATTTATTGAAATATAAACAATTACCTAGCCAATTGTTTTGGAGAAGAATAAAAAAGCCCTGCTTCAACAGGGCTTAAATAATTATGTGAGTGAACCCTTGGCTCAGGTGGTAATCCGAGGTAAGGGGGATGCGGAGTCCCACATTGACACCCGTTCCGTCGAATTCACCCACAATTCTTATAAATATTACTTAGTAAGCGGTATGTATCTTAAATAATTTTTTTGCAGATAAAAACAAAAACTCAATATTTTTAATAATTTTTTATTATTAATTATCCAGGAACTTCCATCCATATTTAACTTTCTAATACTTCAATAAGTTCTACTTCAAATATCAGGAGACTATTTCCAGGTATTTTGGGATTACTGCGATCTCCATAACCTAGTCGAGGATGAATGAAAAATTCAAATTTATCCCCTTCTTTCATCAGCTGCAGCCCCTCAGTCCAGCCTTTAATTACTCGATTCAATGGAAATTCCGCTGGTTTACCTCTAGAAATCGAAGAATCAAATTCATTTCCATTTAGTAAACGTCCTAAATAATGAACCTTAACTTTGTCAAAGGAAGATGGAGTTTTACCATTTCCCTCATAAAGCACACGATATTGTAATCCTGTAGGAGTTTCTTTTACATCTGGGTTTTCTAGCTTATTTTTTGCTAAAAATGCATCTGCTTCTTCTAAATTAATAATATTGGCTTCACTAACTTTTTCCTGGATTAATTGCTGCAAATCCATCCTCGCTTTTGTTTGAGTATTTTGATCTATTTTTATTTTACCATTTTCGTAAACGTCTACAATTCCTGATAAAAGAATATCATAATCAAAGTCAATTTTAGGATTTATTTGACGTTTAAGGTTTTCACCAATATCAGCACCTAAAGTATAACTTATTGTATCTGCTTTTGTTTCTAGAGAATGATCAGAAGTCAATTTCTGTTTTTGATTACAATTAAATAAAAACAGAATAATGAAAAAATAAAGAATATGTCTCATAGTATGATCCACTTTTTACAATAAATAGTTTGGGAAATAGGATTTGGATGTATTTAATCTTTTATTACTTTGAATCATACATCAAAATATAAATTCCAATTCCAATAGAAATAATGGCAATAAATAGAATTGGGTGCTGACCTAGATAAGAAAGAATCTCTGTCACAAATTTGATTGCGACTATTGCAAGACCACCAAAAATTAAATACCAACCAAGTTGCTTTTTATCAATACCCATAAAAATGTTAATATGTTTAATTGATTAATGAATCAATTATATTATGTTCTACAGGCAGATATTACTGAATATTTTGGTAAATGGTAATGAAACCTCGTACAGATTTTTCTATTCGGTCGATTTTGGGTGGATATGATAAAAATTTCACATATATAATAACCTGTATGCGTACAGGAATACAGGTGTGCGTAGACTCTTCTGTAGACTATAATTCAATAGAGCCATACATCCAGTCTGAATTATCAGCACTTTTGATAACACATACCCATGGCGATCATATTGCGCACTTAGATGAATATCTTAAAATAAATCCTGATATGACGATTGTAGGTCACCCAGAGACAGAAATAAAGCCAAGGTGTAAATCATTTCAAGGATTAAAAAATAATGAGAAATTTCGTATAGGAGATTTAATATTTAAAACACTGCATACTCCTGGACATTACTACGACTGTATTTCTTATCAACTCGAATCAGTAATTTTTACAGGGGATACTCTATTCGTAGGAAGAACTGGTAGGGTTATTAGCGCTATGAGTGATATTGAAAAACTCTATGATTCTATATATAATATTATATTGAAACTTCCAAAAAATATGAGGATATATCCAGGTCATGACTATGGAAAAACACAATCAATCTCACTAGAAGATAATATTAAATGTAGTCCTCTTTTACGAGCATCAAACATTGATGATTTTAAAGAAAGAATGCTAGATTATGAATCAAAAAGAAGTCCTGGATCATAGTGATAAAACATTGCCAAAATTAGTCCAAGATTTATTTTTCTCTTGTAATTATATAGATCATAAATTGAACAAAAAAACAATATCTACTTTAACAAAGAAATTAATTTCAATATACCTTTTCTTATAAAATGGTTGTCCAATATTTACAAACATCTTCTAATCCTAATCACACCATCATTAGTCTGCATGGATGGACTGGTAATGTGAAGTCTATGCAGCAAGTAGCTAAAGCATTTAATTTTATAGATACTTATTGGATTTTTCCGCAAGCCCCCTACTCAGCTTCTCCAGGAGGATTTAGTTGGTTCGAAGGGGATAAAAAAAAAGGTTGGGATTATAATCCATCAATTAGAATAATTGATAAATTGGTCGATGAACAACTTAAAAATGGCTTTACGCATAATAATATTTTCCTTCTAGGGTTCTCCCAAGGAGCATCCTTAGTACTGGAATATATGGTTGGCAAAAGATTGTTAATAGCTGGTGGAATTTCTATAGCAGGGTTTATTCGTGATAAAAAAAGATTTAATGACCCTAATTTAGACACTTGTAAAAATGGAAGGTTGCTACTTATCCATGGAAAAAATGATCAAATAATTTTTCCTTCCGAAAGCAAAAAAGCATATAAAATATTTACTAAGTTAGGTTATCAAGTAGATTTGAAAATTCTAAATAGTAGACACAAGGTTCCAATGGATGCAAAACCTTTAATTGAAAAATTCTTATCTCCAGATTTAATTCTAAAACAAACATAAATTATTAGCCTTTATAAAATTTAATGACATACTAAAACCTAAAATAACGATGACAGAACTTTTTAACATAGATCATAAATCTAAACTAGATATAAATTATTTTAATAATGAATGGCCTAATAAAGCTGCTGTCAAAATTCATAATAGTCTATTAAAGAAATATTGGTCTATAGACAATTCTTTTTTGTCAAATTCTACTCTATCAGAACCTCTTAATCCACTTGATAATACGCAATCAACGGATTTTAACTGGGATATATATTCTGCACGACACTTACTTAGCCGTACAATAACTGGAGCGACATTTGAAGATATAAACAGCTGCTTAACACAAGGTATGCATAATAGTGTACAAACTATTTTAGAAAATCAGGATCTACCTGATCCTCCTGGAGACTGGGTGTTAGAAGATATACCTGATTGGAACTCTCTTAGCACTCAGGAAAAAAATGATATTATTCAATCTTATCATAGTCGCATGCAATCTTTTCGAACATGGTGGCGTGAATTGATAATATTTGACTCTAACAATATCACCGAGATGATGACTCTTTTCTGGCACGGTTATTTTGCGTCTGCATTTTCAAAAGTGTTTTATCCACAAGCGATGTATCAGCAGAATAATATTTTTCGGACTTATTGTTTAGGAAATTTTCGGGATCTTTTGCGTCAGATTACTTTTGGTCCCGCGATGATGATATGGCTGGATATAAATGGAAGTAGAAAATATTCCCCAAATGAAAATTTTTCAAGGGAATTGATGGAGTTATTTACTTTGGGCGTAGATAATTATTCTCAGGAAGACGTTGTATCTGCCTCAAGAGCATTCACTGGCTACGTAACTGATGGTTTGCAAACTAATTATGATTTTGAGGATATGGCAGGTTGGGGACCGTGGTGGAGTGACTGGCATGATTTTGATGAAAAGACCTTCATGGGTCAGACAGGTACATGGACTGGCGATGAAATCATAAACATCATTCTTGAACAAGATGCATGTGCTATACATATCTGTAGTAAAATCTATAAATGGTTTGTCTATGAAAACATTGACCAATCTTTTGTTAATGAAATGGCTAACATACTTCGTTCTAATAATTATGAGATCAAACCAACGATGGAATTTTTATTAACAAGCAATCATTTTTTTAACCCTATTTTTAGAGGGGCAAATATTCAAAATCCAAATTCTCTGCTACTTGGAACGATAAAACGTTTGAAGATGCAGAACCAGAATTATCCAAACCAATTTTTCGATAAATCTCAAAATTTTTTAGGGATGACCATGTTTGAACCTCCAGATGTAAATGGTTGGATTGGGTATCGATCATGGATCAACTCTAACACACTTCCAATGCGAAAAGCCATTTTATGTTCACTAATTACTGGTATCAGCCCATTTGGTAATTATGGATCATATATAAATGTTCGTTCCATTGCTCAGTCTCTTTACAATACAGATCAGATAGATCTTGCATGTGAACAAGTTGTACAAAACTTAGCTTTGCTTTTTTTTAGTACACCATTATCGGATAACCTTAAAGAAAGAATGTTGTCTATATTACTTGATGGCGCTGAACCTTACGACTGGAATATCAATCTACCTGCATGGAATGCACAGTGGAACCGTATGAAAGACCTGTTACAATATATGATGAAAATTCCAGAGTTTCAGCTGTCATGAAAAGACGTAATTTTTTGAAATCATCGCTGGCGATCGCAGCCATTGGTTCTCAAATACCAAATATGATATTTGGAAATTCAAAACGATCAAGATTTCATTGGTCATCAATTACTTCAGATAAGATCGTTGTTTTAGTCAAACTAAATGGTGGAAATGATGGTCTAAATACCATTGTACCAACTGAAGAACCACAATATTATAATAAAAGACCCTCTTTGGCCCTTTCAGAAAATGAAACCATATATCTTACAGATACTGTCGCAATGCATTCGTCTATGGAACCCTTACTTCCATTTTACGAAGAACAAAAAATGGGCATAGTCCAAGGCGTTGGATATCCAAATGGGAATTTATCTCATTTCCGATCATCAGATATTTGGGATACTGGTTCTAGTGGAGATGAATTTTTATCTACTGGATGGTTAGGACGCCTGCTAGAACTTGAATATGATAATTTTCCAGATAACAGCCCAGAATATCCTTTGTCGATTCAATACAATAGTGCAAATCTGCTGGAATTTAAAACCAGTGAATCTAACACTGCACTTTACTTGTATGACCCAGATGCAATGTACTCAATTATCACTGGGAATTATGTCTCCAATCAAGGAAATGAAACCTTCGACAGTTACGGTGGGCATGAACTGGAATTTTTAAGAGAAATGGATTTTATGTCATTTGGTTATTCAGAAATCATTAATCAGGCATCTCAAAATGCCCCCAATACAATAATGCAATATCCAGATACAAATCTCGGTCAACAATTTGAACTCACTGCTAGATTAATTTCAGGTGGTCTGGATACACCATTTTATAGGCTTTACCAACATGGATATGATACTCATATAAATCAAAAATCAAGGCATGATCAACTATTGGGAGAACTGTCAAGCAGCCTCGCAGTTTTTCTATCTGAAATGGAAGCATTGGAATTATTAGACCGTGTAATAGTAGTAACCACCAGCGAATTTGGACGTCGGGTGAATGAAAATGGAGCTCTGGGAACAGATCACGGAACCAGCGCCCCAACACTTATTTTTGGATCTAAGATAAATCCAGGAATAATTGGTAGCAATCCAGATCTTGAGCAGTTAGATAATAATGGAAATCTACAGATTCAATTTGATTATCGCCAAATTTACTCAACACTCATAACTGATTGGATTGGATTGCCAGAGTCAACTATTCAAAATATCTTTGGCAATAATTTTTCATCTATCCCATTTATCGATCAAGCTCTCTCTGCTAGTGATAATACTATTCTAGATGGTTTTACATTACAAAAGGCTTACCCAAATCCATTCAATGCCAAAACAACCCTATCTTATACTCTTCCAAGGGAGAAGAATGTAACAATTCGTCTATTGGATTGTCGTGGAAAAGCAATCAAAACATACAAACTCAGCAATCAAAAATCAGGAAAAAATATATTTAAAATTAATGGGAAAAACCTTTCCTCGGGTACATATTTTGCTCAGGTTCAAACTGGTAATTCTATTCTAACTGAGAAAATTACAGTTTTAAAATAAATCAACCTAGGCGAACATTTACTGCTTTGTCTCCTTTCATTCCAAAATCTACATCAAAAGATACATTTTGCCCAGCTCGTAATCCTTTACTTTTTAGATATTCACGTAGACCACTCACATGAACAAAATAATCTTCACCATCTTCACCTGTAATAAAACCAAAACCTTTATCATTACTATATTCTTTTACTATTCCTTTTTTCATTATTAATTCTCACTATTTTCGCTTGATGTAAAATCTAAAGAAACGGAATTCACACAGTAACGTAACCCTGTAGGTTTGGGGCCATCATTAAATACATGACCTAAATGACCATCACATTTTCTGCAGGTAATTTCAGTCCGAGTCATACCAAAAGTATGATCAGGACTTTCATCAATTGTTTTTGGAATGGATTTAAAAAATGCCGGCCAACCACATCCCGATTCATATTTGGTGTCTGATTTAAACAATGGTGTTCCACATCCAGCACAATTATATGTTCCATCTTCGAAAAATTTATTGTATTCCCCAGTAAAAGCTCTTTCTGTTCCTTTTTCCCGCAGTATTTGGTACTCTTTGGGAGTTAATTGTTGTTTCCATTCTTTTTCAGTCTTCTTTATTTTCTTGTTTTTCATAAGACCCTCCCTATCCTGTGCTAGATTACTATTTAATATCAAAAAAAGAATTATGAATATTGACTTAGTGGATATCATGAATTTTGCCTAATTAAATGGATTCTCTTTTTTTATAATAATTTAAAACGCTAGATACAGCAATTCCAATTGAGATAAAATAAAGTCCTCCAGCCACTTCATCAGGTAAACGAAATAATCTATAACTGGCCATTACCAGAAAGGCAACGACTGCCATCCATAAAAATAAAACAATAAATTTTCTAATCGGGGAAACCAATATTATAAATGGGTCGACCAAACCGCTAAATAAAAACCTAGTAAAAATATCAATGAAAAAGCTACTATCAGTCTTATCAGATTTTTTTTCAAAACAAATTTCTATTTAAATAAACGTTGTACATTCCTAATTACCAATAACAATGATTATAATAGCAACAATAATTCCAGCACCATCAGCGATCAAATCTCTTTTACTAATAAAACTACCTATCTTTTTATCCCAATATTCTTTTACAATACCGTTTATTGCTGAAACAGTTACACCTACAGGAAGTGCAGTTTCCCTATTTATATTCATGTTATTTTCTAAAACATACTGGGTACTAAGCACCAATGAACAACTGATACCAAAATGGAGTACTTTATCGTAAGCCAACCAAGGATCATTGTTATATTTTACTTGTGAAGAGTCTGGAGTAGAAAAAAGCGTCCCAGATAATACCAGCCAAATAAATATTAAATTTTTTATCAGCTTGTAATCCATCTATGGTTTATTTTTAAGTATAGTTTCAATTTCATTCATCAGAATTTCATCTATAGTTGACACATGATTCTTTGTTTCTAGATTTTCTTTCAGTTGCTCAGGTTTAGATGCCCCAAGGATAACAGTACTGACATTCGGATTTTTTAGGCACCATCCCAATGCCATATTTACTAATGGGATTCCCGTTTTTTTCGCCAAGTTATTAAGCAATATCACCTGCTGATATCTCTGTTTAAACTGATCTGACTCAAATTGATCTTTAATAAATTGATAGTTTTTCAAACTTGTACGTGTTCCTTCTGGTTCACCATCTATATACTTCCCAGTGAGAAAACCAGAACAAAGAGGACTCCATATTGTGGCACCCAAATTTTCTTTATTAAATATTTCCAGATATTCCTTTTCCATTTTTACCCGGTTAAACATATTATACTCAGGCTGTTCCATAGTAGGCGGAGTGAAACCTGTTTCACGAGCAATGGTATATGCTTCCTTAATTTGATCGGCACTCCATTCAGAAAATCCCCAATAACAAATTTTACCCTGCATGACCAATGTATGCATTGCTCTGACCGTCTCTTCTATTGGCGTCTCTGGATCTGGCCGGTGGCAGAAATATAGATCTAAATAATCAAGCTGAAGTCTATTAAGTGCTCCATGACAGGCGTCAATAATATGTTTATGGCTTAAACCTCGTTGAGTGGGTCTTTCACCTCCCCAAAATACTTTGCTGGAAATGATAAATTCATCACGGGAAATACCTAATTTTTTTAAAGCCTTTCCCATAATAATTTCAGATTCACCGCTTGCATAAGCTTCAGCATTATCAAAAAAATTCACCCCTCCATCAAATGCAATTTTCATCATAGTGGTTGCTTCATCTACCCCTAACTGGAACCCAAAGGTTACCCAGGAGCCATAGGAAAATTCACTAATTTTTAACCCCGATCTACCAAGCCTTCTATAATTCAAAGCTGTTATCTCCCATATTGAACAATTTTTATATTATTAAAAAAATAAAGATTACGAATAATCAAAAATCTATTTTTTTTTCATTTTTTTTATATTAAAAATATCTTTAAATGATTTTAGTAAATTATCTTCAAGTATTTAGGTATATAATTGAACTGGAGATTAGTATTAATAGATATAAATTCGCTAAACTAATTTTTTGCTTTTGGATAATACTTCACTTTATAAATTGCGGCTATAACCATGAACCGATAATCCAAAGCCTCATAGCAGATCCAGAAGTTGTAGAACCTGGGGGAATTGTAATTCTAACATGCAATGCATCTGATGATGAAGGGTTAGATAGTTTTAAAAATGATCAACTTACTTATACTTGGGATGCTACTGCAGGTGATATTTTAGAAGATTCTGGTGGTTCGACTGCTTCCTGGACAGCACCTTTGCAATCAGGGATTTATGCTATTTCCTGTATTGTAGAAGATCCTAATTATGGGACTGATATAGCTATGATTAATATTACAGTTGAGTGAAAATTTTTTATTTAAGATGTATATTATTTCTTCTTCTTATTATTTCTTGGCGCTGTTCGAGAGATAATGGCTCTGTAGAGATTTTATCTCTAAATGCCAGTTCTTCCTTAATAGAAGCTGGTGGATATTTATCTTTATATTGCATCGCTAAAGATCAAGATAAAGACCCTTTAGTATACTCATGGGAATCATCAAGTGGATCTTTTGCGGTTAATAATGATTCTGCAGTTTGGACTGCACCAATGGAATATGGTATGTATTTTATATCTTGTAGAGTAACAGATAATTACGGTTCTTCTGATGTAGAAACTGTTAGAATTATAGTGAATGCATCGGGGTCGCAATTGGTTAGTCCAAATACTTATATCATGATTATTTTTGATAATTCAGGATCTATGGATGGCACCCTTTCTCCCTTAAATACGATGGCAACAGGGGAATATACCAACCCTTCATCTCTTCGTAATACCCTGCAGGATTTTTATGCTACTGGAGAAACACAAAATAATGGTAATCTTGATAAAAATACAAATGGGTCCAATACATATGATAAACATGTTTTTTTACTACAGGCAGACTCTGAACGAACATTTAAATTCTTAGCAAATAAAGGGACTATGTATTCTACGGACGGAAATTTTGATTTAATTACTAGAACTGGGTTTAGTACGGAAGAAGGTAAGGATTTCGAAAACGCCGATAATATTATAATCTTTGTATTCCAAGATGAAGCAGAAAACGGGTATCATACATCTACTTTTTCAAATACGGATGCTCCTACAAGTCAGTATAAATCGGATATACAAAATCTGAGAACATCAATCAACAGTATAAATACAATATCTGAACTTAAATATTTTGGTCATATTTTTCATGTAGAGGATGATGGCAATAATCCATTTAAATCCTTTGTAAAAGCAGTATTAGAAGGTCTAGGTAATTACTCTGGATCCGATGGATTAAGTGA